>MDTG01118777.1_pt1 | contig 20440 bp, 20 predicted proteins | sample 811421 | NCBI WGS metagenome assembly MDTG01 (sample SAMN05326645, study PRJNA326480) | marine metagenome | isolation source: seawater | place: Pacific Ocean: South East | collected 2011
ATTTTTATGATAATAAGTGATAAAAAAAAATTTGTTTTTATACATATACCTAAAACAGGAGGAACCAGCATAGAGAATTCATTGTTAAAATATGCAAATCTTCGACAAAAAATTGTTTCATATTATCCTACAAAATATTTAATTTATTTAATTAATAGATCCAATATCAATCTATTAGACAATGGTAACAAGTGGATTAATGGTTTTCACAGACATGAAACTATAAAATATTTGAATAAAAGCAAAAAATATAACAGTTATTTCAAATTTACAGTTGTAAGAAACCCTTATAGTTGGTTTGCTAGTTTATACAACTATATACAAATTTCAAAAAGACATAAATTATATGAAATTGTAAAAAATTATAATTTAGATGAATTTTTAGATTTACAAATAAAAAAAAAAATTTTTAGACAAACTGATTACATATTCAATAAAGATGCGAAATATCAAGTAGATAGGATAATTAAATTAGAAAAAATAAACCAAGAAATTGAAATTTTAAAAAAAAAATTTTGTATTGATCTTGAATTATTGCATTTAAATAAATCAAAAACGGCTAATAATATTTATTTTCAAAATAAAGAAAGTCTTAATAAATTTAACAAATACTTCGAAAAAGATTTTTTGGAACTTAATTATAACTTTATAAAATTTAAATAATAATGAAAAGTGTAGCATTAATTATATTTGGTTACAATAGACCAAATCATCTAAAAAAAACAATAAACAAATTACAAAAAAATAAAGAATTTGGAATATTAACAAAATATATATTTATTGATGGACCAAAAAATTATAAAGATAAAATAAAGATTAATTCAATCAAAAAATTTTTAAAAAAAAAAAAATTTAAAAATTGTTTTTTTTCCAAAAAAAATAAAGGATTAGCAAACTCAATAATTGATGGAATTAACTATGTGAGTGGTAAATTTGAAAGTTTTATAATTGTTGAAGATGATTTAATTGTTTCTAAAAATTTTTTGACTTTTATGATTAATTGTTTAAATAAATTTGAATATAGTAAAGAAATATTTTCTATATGCGGTTACTGTTACCCTTTGGCAAATAGGAATATTTTAGAAGACGATATATTTATTTCAAAAAGATTTTGTTCATGGGGCTGGGCTACATGGAGAAATAAATGGAAAAAAATAAATTTTAAAGTTTTTGAAAAAAAAAAAATATTTGAAAAAAAAGAAATTCAAAATCTTGACAAAAATATAGGAGAAGATTTTCAAAGTTTAATTAATGCTAAAATTAAGTCTGAAATTGATTCTTGGGCTGTAATATTTAGTTATAATCAATTTTTAAAAAAAGCATATTCCGTGTATCCAAAATTTTCAATGGTTAAAAACATAGGTCATGATAATTCTGGCACTCATTCTAAAAAAGTAAATAAATGGAATACTACTCTTGATGAAAAATTTTTACCATCAAAGTTTCCAAAAAAACTTTATTTTAATAATAATATCCATCAGGAAATGTTATTAAATTTTAAAAAAAACAAAATAAAAAATTTGTTTAAAAAAATTTTAATTTTTAAAAATTAAATGAAAAATAATTAAATGAAAAATGAGTCAATTCTTGTATTAGGCACCGTAAGAAATTGTGAAAAAACAATAGTAAGTGATATTTTTAAACTAAAAAAAGAACTAAGATCTTTTAAAAAAATACATTTTCTAGTCTGCGAATCTGATTCTTCAGATAATACATTGTGTAATCTTTTTTATTTAAAAAATAAAGTTGATAATTTTGATTATATTTCCCTAGGAAACTTAAGATTTAAAATACAAAAAAGAACAGAGAGAATTGCTTATTGCAGACAAACACTGATTAATCAAATTAAACTAAAAAAACTTTATAAAATTTTTAAATATACTCTCATTTCAGATTTGGATGGTATTATTCAAGATTTAAGCAAAAAAGGAATAATGACATCCTTTAGTCCAAGAGCTCCAGAGTGGGCAGCTGTATGCGCTAATCAAGATGGACCTTATTTTGATATTTTCGCTTTAAGGAAAAAGGGATGGATTGAATACAATTGCGTTAAAAAATATGAAGATTATCTCAAAGGGAGTAAATTGAATAAACGTTATATTTCATACAAAACAATGTTATCTCACATGATAAAAATAAAAAAAAATAATAATTGGATTGAGGTAGATTCAGCGTTCGGTGGAACCGCTATTTATAAAACAAAATATCTATTAAATAAGAAATATGTTGGTTATGATTTTAAGAATAGAACCGAAATTTGTGAACATGTAAGTTTAAATAATCAAATCAGGTTAGAAGGTGGAAAAATTTTTATTAATCCAAATTTTATAAATACTAAAGTTGTAAGATATACAAAAAATCTAAATGTCAGAAAATTCTTTTATAAACTATCATATTTCTTATAATGTTTGATATAATTATAACAACAAGAAATTCAAAAAAAAAAATAATTAAGTGCTTGGAATATGTATTATCTGCTAAAAGTTTTAAAAAAAAAAACTGGGTTAATAAAATTATATTAAGCGACTATTCTAATGATAATACTAAAGTTCTATTTAAGAAATTTTGTAGAGAAAATCAAATTAAAAATTTTATTATTGAAAATACAAAGCCTGGTAAATCTCCAGCATTAATCTCAGCGTTATCTCTAGTTCAAAAACCATTTGTAGTTTTGATAGATGATGACAATTTAATAAAGGAAAATTTTTTTTACAATTTAAATAATTTATTAAAACATCATTTAAAAAAAAATCAGATAAGAAGAGTAGGAATTATAGGATCACAAGGCCTACCTTTAACAAATATTAAAAATAAAAAAATTACTGAAAATATTTTAAATTTTCCAAATATGTTTGCTTTGGGAAATCAATATAATTTTCCATCTATTATACAGAGAGTTAAATTTAATAATTCATATAAAAAGTATGGAGTTTGGGGAGCTTGTAGCATTATTTCTAAAAATTTTATAAATAGTTTCTTTCAACAAAATATGAATTTAGTTTTGAACCCAAAAGGACAATTTTCCGATATGGGAGAAGATACAGAATTATCCTTGATAGCACATTTTTTGAATTATAATATATATTTTTCTAATTCGTTAATGTTTTATCATGATCTAGAATTTTCTAGATTAGAAAAAGACAAATTCATAAATAAAAAATTAAAATTTGCAGTTAAATCTGATGTAGTTTTAAAGTATTACACTTATTTGCTTTTTAAAAAAAAAAAAATTATTACATTAAAAAGATTCTTTTTTTCAAATATTAAATTGTTAATAATTTACGAATCCATAAAATATTTGGCATTATTTTTAAGATTAAAAATAAATAAAATAAATAAAAAAAATATACTTACTTTAAGACAAGAAAAAATAAAATTGAATGAATTGATCAAAAAAAGAAATAGCGATGATATGATACTTAGTCTAAAACAAGTTAAACAACAATTACAAAATATTTAATATGATTTTAGCTAGATCACCACTAAGAATAACAATTGCTGGAGGATCAACTGATTTTCCAGAATATTCAGACAAATATGGCGGTGAAGTATTATCTTTAGCAATAAATAAATATGTATATGTAAATATTATTCAACCATTTAGTAGAAAGATTTATTTAAAATATTCTGAAAGTGAAAAAGTGAATAATGTTAATAATGTTAAACACATTTACTTAAAAGAATTACTTAAAAATTATAAAATAAAAAATAAAATTGAAATAACTACACTAGCAGATATTCCCGCAGGAACTGGTCTAGGCTCATCAGGAAGTTTTACAACTGCATGCATTTTAGCTTTAAACGAATTGAATGGAATATCACCAGACAAAAAAACATTAGCCGAGTCAGCTGCAAAGTTTGAAATTAAGAAACTTAAAATGAATGTTGGAAGACAGGATCAATATATTTCTGCATATGGAGGGATGAGGCTTTTAAAATTTAGCAAAAATAACAATAGAGTATTAACGTTTAAAATAAAAAATAGTTTTAAAAAAAAATTAATAAAAAATTCACTACTAGTTTTTACAGGATATACAAGAAGTGCAAGTAAAATTCTCTCAGATCATAAAAATTCGTTAAAAATTTTAGATGAAAAATATTATAAAAAAATGAAATTTATTAAAAGTAATTGTAAGGATGTAAAGCAAGCTTTAATGAACTGTGATTTGAATTCTTTTACTGATTTGATTAATGAACAATGGATTGAAAAAAAAAGAAGAGACAAATACATATCAAATTCAAAAATCAATAGTTTAGTTCAATATGGCTTAAGAAATGGAGCAAAATGTGGAAAACTACTTGGCGCAGGCGGAGGTGGTTTTGTATATTTCTATTCTAATAACTTGGAAAAATTAAAGAAAAAATTAAAATCAGTTGGCAAAAATCAAATAATTACATTTGATGAAGATAACCAAGGAACGAAAATATTAAATATCTAACTATGCAGGCAGTTATATTTTGTGGTGGATTAGGTACAAGACTGTTTCCGATTACAAGATTTTTACCAAAATCACTTATCCCAGTCTGCGGAGAACCATTTATTAAACATCAAATTGCTATTTTGAAAAAAAATAATATTAATAAATTTGTTTTTTTAGTTGGAAATAAAAGCTCGCAGCTAATCAAATATATAAAAAAAAATTTTTCTGATGAAAATTACAAAATATTTAAAGATAAGAGATTTAATCAAGGCACAGGAAAATCTTTACTTGATTGTATAGATCACTTGCAAAATGAATTTTTTATAATGTATGGAGACTCTTACTTAGATTGCAACCTTAAAAAAATAAAAAATTACTTTAAGAATAAAAAGTACAATTCAATGATGATAATCTGTAAAAACTCAAATAAAAGATATACTAATAATATAAAAATTTATAGAAAAGAAAGCAAGATCATCCATTATGGAAGTAAGAAAAACCTTAACTATATTGATTATGGTATAACCTTTTTCAAAAAAGATATACTTATTAATTTAAAAAAAAATAAAATAGACGAAAAAATGGTTTCAATATTCAATTTATTGTCTAAAGCTAACAACCTAAATTATTATTTAGAAAAAAAACACTTTGAAGAGATAGGTTCCTTCGAAGGATTATACAACTTAAAAAAATCTTATGAAAAGAAATACTTTTGAATATAATTATTTTGAAAATATAAAATCTGTTGCCGACAAAATTGATTTAAAATCAATACAAAAAACTGTCAAAACACTTATCAATGTAAAAAAATCTGGAGGAAGAGTTTTTTTTATTGGGGTTGGTGGAAGCGCTGCAAATTGTTCTCATGCAGTAAATGATTTTAGAAAAATACTAGATATAGAATCATATACTCCTACAGATAATGTTTCTGAACTAACAGCAAGAATTAATGATGAAAGTTGGGACATGTGTTTTAATAATTATCTCAAGACAAGCAAAATTAATAAAAATGATTGTGTGTTTGTTATGTCAGTAGGAGGAGGAAATATTGAAAAAAAAATAAGTATGAATATTTATTTTGCAATAAAGTATGCAAAAAAAAAAGGATGTAAAATTCTTGGAATAGTTGGTCGAGATGGCGGGCAAACAATCAAATATTCAGACAGTTGTATATTAATACCAGTTGTGGATGAAAAATTAGTCACACCTTTAACTGAAGCTTATCAGGCAGTTGTTTGGCATTTAATTGTTAGTCACCCATTGTTTATAAATAAAAATAAAACTAAGTGGTAAAATATTCCAAGGCAGTTTTTCTGGATAGAGATGGTGTAATCAATAAACCAATTATATATAAACATAAACCATACTCACCAAGATTAATAAAAGAATTTAAGCTAATAAAAAATGTTAAAAAGGCTATAAAAATTCTAAAATTTAAAGGATATAAAATTATTATAATTACAAATCAGCCTGATGCTAAGTTGAATAGTAAAATAAAAAAAAAAATTATTAGCATAAATAACAAAACAAAAAATATTTTGAAAATAGATAAAATTTATTCATGCTTTCATAATGACCAAGATAATTGTCAATGCAGAAAGCCTAAAATAGGGAATATTTTAAAAGCAAAAAAAAAATTTAAAATTAACTTAAAAAAATCATACTTTGTTGGTGATAGATGGAAAGATATTGAAGCTGGCAGAAGTTCTAATTGTAAAACAATCTTTATTAATTATAACTATAAAGAAAAAAAACCAAAAAAATACTTTATGAAAGTAAGGAGTTTGTATGAATTTTCCAAAAAAATTTAAAATTAAAATTTTTGCTGATGGAGCCGATATTAAAGATTTAAAAAAAAATTCTAAAAATAAATTAATTTCAGGTTTTACAACAAATCCAAGCTTAATTCGAAAATCAGGTGAAAAAAATTATTTGAGTTTTTCAAAAAAAATAACAACAATTGAAAAAAAGAAATCAATTTCTCTTGAAATTTTTGCAAATGATCAACAAGAAATTATCAGACAAGCGAGAACACTGGCTAAAATTGCAAAAAATGTCTATGTCAAAATACCAATTACCAATGACAAAGGTTTATTTTTAGGTAGAATTATTAAAAAACTACAAATTGAAAATATTAAACTTAATATAACAGCAATATTTACAGAACAGCAAATCGATAACTTGAAAAAAGTAATTGATCCAAAAAAAGATATTATTTTGTCTTTATTTTGTGGAAGAATAGCAGATACAGGAATAAATCCACAAAAAATTGTTAGATATACAAAAAAGAAATTTAAGAATAAAAAAAAAGTAAAAATTTTGTGGGCAAGCACAAGAGAGATTTATAATATAATTGAGGCTAACAATTCAGGAGCAGATATTATAACTGTGCCATACTCAATATTAAAAAAGTTGAATTTATTTAATTATAATCTTAAGAGCTACTCTTTAAAAACTGTCAAAGAGTTTTCAGAAGATGCAAAAAAATCAAAATTCAAAATATAAAATTTTAATTTTAGGCTGTAACGGATTAGCTGGGAATACTTTTTTCAGGTATTTTTCTGTTAAACATAATTTTAAAGTTTATGGTACAGTAAGGGAAAAAAAATCAATAAAATTATTCAAAAAAAATTTACAAAAAAATATTATTAAGTTTAATAGTTATAAAAATAACACTTTACTAAAAAAACTGCTGCATCATAGAAATTATAATATAATAATAAATTGTATAGGGGTGACTAAAAAAAAAAAATACTTCTCAAAAGAAATTATTTTTATCAATTCAAAACTTCCATATAATATTCTAAATTTAAAAAAAAAAAATACAAAACTTATTCATTTAAGCACAGATTGCGTATTTAGTGGTTACAAAGGAAATTATAAGGAAAATAATTTTACTGATGCTAAAGATCTTTACGGGGTGACTAAAGTTTTAGGAGAAGTACAAACAAAAAATAGTATTTCAATAAGAACATCAATTATAGGGCATGAAATTAGTTTACCAAAAGTAGGTTTATTGGAATGGTTCTTAAAAAAACGCACAATTTATGGGTTTAATAAAGCTTACTTTTCAGGATTGACAGTCTTGCAATTTTCAAAAATATTGGAACACACAAATTTTTTTTATAACTTAAGTGGTATTTATCATTTATCCTCGAAAAAAATTTCAAAATATGACTTGTTAAATAAAATAAAAAAAATTTATAAAAAAAAGACAATTATTACAAAATCAAATAGTTTTAAAATTGATAGAAGTTTAAATAGCAATAAAATAAAAAATAAAATTAAAATTAATATTCCCTCGTGGAGACAAATGATTGAAGAAACATATAATTTTGAAAAAAATGAATCAAAATATAATTAAAAGAATTGCATTAAATTGTGCAAAAAAAATCAATCAATCAAAGGTAAATAAAAATTTTTTTATAAAACCATTTGAACATTGTATAATAGATAATTTTCTTCCTTTAGATCTTGCAAATAGATGTATCAATAGATTTCCAAGTCTTTCTAAAAAAAATTGGGAAATATCTAATATCAAAGATATTGAAATTAAATATAGATCAAAATGGAAATCAGAATTTGACATTCCTGATAATATTATAGACGTTGTAAGAATATTAAATTCCTCAATAATATTAAACGAGATGTCAAATAAATTTAAGATACAAAAATTAATTCCAGATCCATATTTTACTGGAGGTGGATTAAACGTTAGCACAAAAGGTGGATTATTAGATGTTCATGTTGATGGAAATTATCATGATGCATCAGGATTAAATAGAAGACTAAATCTTCTTATATATTTTAACAAAAGATGGAAAACTAATTTTGGAGGCGAGTTATGTTTATATAATGAAACTGGAAAAATACTTAAAAAAAAAATTGAACCATTATTTAATAGATGTGTAATTTTCAATACACATGATAAGAGCTATCATGGATTGCCAAAAAAAATAAATTTTCCTAATAATAATCCACGAAAATCTTTAATTCTTTATTATTATACAAAATCAGATAGAAAAAAAAATGAAACTATCTATAAATATCCACATAGCGCTTTATGGTTAAAAAAAGGTTTAAAAGATAAAAAAGGAAATAAAAAAAGAAAATTTACTTAATGTTTAAAAATAAAATTTTACTTATTACGGGTGGAACTGGATCATTTGGATCTACTGTATTGATATCATTATCAAAAAAATTTAAAGAAATTAGAGTTTTTAGTAGAGATGAAAAAAAACAACATGACTTAAGAAATAAATTTCAATTTAAAAATGTGAGATTTATAGTTGGAGATATACGAGATTATAATGCTATTTATTTAGCACTAAGAGATGTAAATTTTGTATTTCACGCTGCAGCTCTAAAACAAGTCCCATCGTGTGAATTCCAGCCAATAGAGGCGGTAAAGACTAATATTATTGGGGTTAATAATTTGATAATTGCATCAGAATTAAATAAAGTTGAGAAAGTTATTGTACTAAGTACAGATAAAGCCGTTCAACCTATTAATGCAATGGGAATGACTAAAGCAATTTCAGAAAAAATTGTTATAGCAAATTCAAGATACAAAAAAAAAATTAGTACAATTTTCTGTTGTACTAGGTATGGAAATGTTGTTGCATCAAGAGGATCTGTAATTCCCCTTTTTATAGAACAAATAAAAAATAATAAATCACTAACTGTGACAGACCCAAATATGACTAGATTTTTAATGACATTGGAGGACTCTGTTGCACTTGTTTTAAATGCATTAAAAAATGGGAAAAATGGTGAAATTTTCATTCAAAAAGCACCAGCTGCCAAAGTTATCACAATAGCAAAAGTTTTACAAAAAATGTTGAAATCAAAAAATAAAATTAAATTTATTGGAATTAGACATGGTGAAAAAATTTTTGAAACATTGGTATCGTCAGACGAAATGTTAAGAGCTAAGTCAAATAAGAAATTTTTTTGCATTAAGCCAGATTTAAGAAATTTAAATTATAATAATTATTATTTTAAAGGAATTACAAAACTACCTAACGAATATAATTCAAATAACACAAAAATTTTTAATGAAAAAGAATTAGAAAATTATTTCAAGAAAATTAAAATTTTGGATAATTATAAATGATAAAAGTTCTTACTGTAATAGGTACAAGACCCGAACTAATTAAATTATCTGAAATTATTAAAAAATTAGATAAATTAACGAAACATACTTTAGCACACACAGGGCAAAACTTTACTAAAGAATTAAACGGAATATTTTTCTCAGACTTAAAATTAAGAAAACCAGATTTTTATTTTAATTGTAGAGAAAAAACATCAATAAAAAATATTTCGAAAATCTTAATAAACACAGAAAATTTGATAAAAAAAATTAATCCAGATGCTTTTGTTGTTTATGGAGATACTGATAGCTGTTTATCAGCTTTAGCTGCTAAAAAATATGGTATACCAATTTTTCATCTTGAGGCAGGAAATAGATGTTTTGATGAGAGAGTGCCAGAGGAAATAAATAGAAAAATAGTAGATCATATAAGTGATTATAATTTCCCAATCTCCAATATAGCAAGAGCATACTTAATTGATGAAAATATTAAAAAAAATACTATTTTTAGATTAACTTCAACTATGTTTGAAGTTATTGAACAAAATAAATTCAAAATTGAAAATTCAAAAATTTTGAAAAAATTGAAATTAACTAAGGATAACTATTTTTTGATGAGCATACACAGAAAAGAAAATATAAAATATCATTTATCTGAAATAATTAATTCTATTAAGAAAATTTCAAAAACTTTTAAAAAAAAAATCATAATATCTTGTCATCCAACATTTTCGTCACAATTAAAAATTAAAAAAATAAGGTTAAATGAAAAAATAATACTAGCAAAACCTTTTGCTTTCACAGATTATTGTTTTTTACAAAAAAATGCGCTTATTGTAATATCAGATAGTGGTACAATATCTGAGGAAGCTTCAATACTAAAATTAAAAGCTATCAATTTTAGAAATACTCATGAAAGACCTGAAGCAATGGAAGAAGGTTCTGCAATAATGTCGGGAATGTCTTCAAAAAATTTAATAGAAATAATTAATTTGATTAAAAATAAAAATAAATATTTAAATAACAATCCTGTGAAAGAATACTTTGACAAAAATGTATCTGGAAAATTTATAAGAATTCTACTTTCACATTTTCATTTGAAATAATGAACATACTTATTTGTTCATTACATTTTTATCCAGAAACATTCAGAATAAATGACATTAGCAAAACACTTAGTAACGATGAAGATTTAAATATTTATGTTCTAACAGGATTACCAAACTATCCATCAGGTAAAATTTTCAAAAATTACATGAAAATAACAAAAAAGTGGCAAAATAATAATAAAATTAAGCTAATTCAAAGAACACCTATCTTTTTAAGAGGAAATGCCTCAAGTCTATCATTGTTGCTAAATTATTTTTCATTTATTTTTTTTGCTCTGATTTATGGATTTTTTATCTACAAAAATAAAAAAATTGATATCATTTTTACTTATGGCACATCACCCATCTTTCAAGCAATTCCAGCTATTATTTTAAGTAAAATATTTAGCTGTAAATCTTTCTTGTGGGTTCAGGATTTATGGCCAGATAATCTTGTTTACATAAAAGATATTAAAAATAAATTTATATTAAACTTAATAAATTTTTTTGTAAATCAAATCTATAATTTTTCAGATGTAATAATTGCACAATCAAAGTCATTTAAGAAGATCATTAAGAAAAGATCAAAAAATAAAAATATTTTCTATATTCCACAGCCAGCTCCAGAAATAAAAAAATACAAACTGAAAAAAAAAAATAATATATTTCAAATTTTGTACTTTGGAAATATTGGAAAAGCACAAAGTATAGAAACTATTTTAGGTATCTCAAAAGCTCTTCTAAATAAAAAAAATATTATTATTTATTGTTTAGGTGAAGGGTCAGAAAAAAAAAAAATGATTAGTGAAAAAAAAAATAATAAACTTAAAAATCTTAAAATATTAGGATACAAGTCAGGAAAGAATTTTGATAAATTAATTGAAAAGACTGATATTTTATTGATAACAATGAAAAAAGGTTATGGATTTGATTCTGTTATTCCAGGACGTTTGTTGCATTATTTTATGATAAATCTACCCATCATAGGTGCTGCAGATGGTGAAATCAAAAAAATTATTAATAACTCTAGATCAGGTTTATGTACAAGTGCAGAAAACATAAATGCACTTAGTAAAAATATAATAAAGTATTCAAAATTAGAAAATAAAGCAATAATTAAATTGAGAAAAAATTCATACAATTTTTTTTTAAAAAATTTTGAACTAAAATTGATTTGTAATAATTTAATGAAATTATTTTATAAATTTAGGTAATTTGTAATTCAAAATAATAATAGTCAAAACACTTAATACGATTGTAATAAGAATTAATAGAATATGATTTATTATAGTATGATCAATTGCTCTCTTTGGCATTTCATCAAAAATAAAATCAAATTCGTAATTGCTGATTATTTGTTTTAACATTTCAGATTTTTTAATAACTAAATCTTTATAAATTAAATTAAATTCCTCTGAAATTAAAAAAAAATCACGATAAGAAACATTAAAGTTAAAATTATTGTCTATAACATGATTAAGTATTTTTTTTTGACTTGTATCGTATGAACTTGTATTTAATAAACTAATAAAATCGTTTTGAAAAATCAATCTATTTTTTGTTATAAAATTAATGTGCTCATTAATTTTTTTTTTATTGAATATTTTTTCTAAGACCAGTTCTGTTTGTTTTTTTATAATATCCTTATTTAATTTTTCATTTGAATACAAATACAATTCATCAGTACCTTTTAATTCTGTTGTTATATTATTTTTTAAAAATTCAGTTTTTAAATGATCTGCCAAACAAATTTTTATTGCATCAAAAAAATTAAAATTTCTAAAATTATTCTTTTTACATGAAGTATCAAAATTTGTGTCGTCAAAAAAAACAAATTTTCCAAGCTGAATATTATTAGATTTATTAAATTTTATTACTAAAGTTGATTGGTTTAAAATATTGTTTTTTATTGGTAAGGAATAAAAATACAAAAAAAGAAAATATATAAAACCTAAAAATAGAGTTAACAAGTAATTATTTTTTAATAAATGAAATATCTTATTCAAATTCAATTTTTTATTTCTTTTCATTTATGTAGACTCCATTAACAGGTATCCCATCATATTTTATCTCAAAGACTATATCTTTATTAGTTTTATAATATTGATTCAATTTCAAACCCCACCTTGATAAAACAAACATATAGTACTTACCACTAAAATTATTGACATCATCAATATGTATAAATTTATTTTTTTCTTTTTTATTAAAATATTTTAAGCTTAAATGTTTTAAAGGAGATCCTCTAAAATCATAATAAATTATATCTTTTGTTTTATTTAATTCCAAAACTTTATTTATAAGAATTTTATTTGAAACAGCCCAGTAATCTTTTTCAAATTTTCTAATTGTTTGTTTACCTAATATATTATTAAAATATAAATGTTGGTTTGGATGTATTGATATCATATTATAAATTATAAATACAAAATTAGATAAGATAATAAATATAAGCGAATAATATAAAGTTTTATTTTTTATTTCTAATATAAAATTAGCTAAAAGTAATACAAAAACTGGATATAAAAAATAAAAATGCCTCCAACCATCATAAATAGTTGAATTTTTAAAATATGAAAAAACAATCGGAAAAACTAAATATAAAATTAAAATAATGCTCTCAAAAAATATAAAATTATTGATCTTTAAAATATTTCTTTTTGTTAAAGACAGAATAAAAAAAATAATAGAAATTAAAAAAATAAAAATATAAATAATTGGTGTTGTGATTAAAAACCACAAAGGTACATAATACAAAGGTAGATTGTTTGATGGAATTCTTTCACCTAAAAACAAATTTTTGCCATACCAAATATGATTTGACATGAATTTAAATGTTTCTATGAAATTATTAATAGGATTTTCCCATAAAAAAGGCCAGAATATAAAAGTGAATACGATCCAAAAAAATACAATCCAAAAAAAAATTTTAATTTCCCTTTTGAGATAAAAATCTTTTTCTATTATTTTTTTTGATAAAAATAAAAATAAAAATAAAAAAATAATAGTTAATCCATATATTTTTGTGGCAGTTAAAAAACCAGATATACTCGAGAATATTATTACGTTTATAGTTCTTTGATCTTTTAGGAATTTATATCCACTGTAATAGCTTATTAAAAATACCGATAGAAAAAATAAATCTTTTGAATTAAAAAAAGAGTGGGCAAATAGTCGAGGATGCAGATATATAAATAATACACAACTTAGGCTTATCAAAACATTTTTTGTTTTAAGTTTAATTAATTTATAAAAGAAAATCAGAGCAAATAGGAAAAAAGTGTGAGCTAATATATGACGGAAATCAAAAATATTATTTTCTTTAATATTTAGTAATATTTCTAAAGCAGCTGATGGAAGATCAAAAGTTACTCCATAAGCTTTATCATGTCTTTCATCAAGTATCGGTACTTCATCAATAGTTTTTTTTGGAAATTTATCTTTTAAAGTATTTTGAAGAAAATTTTCATAAAAATTATTAGGTAAAATTTTTTTCGCAATATAATTACCATTTACAAAACCATTGTTTCTTGAGACTTGCTCATCCCAAGATATCCCATAATCTTTATAAATTAGTGCACCAACTATAAATAATAAAATAAAAAAACCAATTACTAGATTTCTTACTTTAATTAAAAAAGGGTACATTTTAACAATAAGTTAGGTTAGTTATACAACTTTTAGTTAAAATCAAACAATAAAAATGAAAAAAAAAAATTTTATATTTTTCTTTGAAGATAGCAGATATGGAGGTCCAATAAAAAGGTCTTTATTAATTGCAAAATATTTCAAATCTTTAAAATTGCAAACTATATTTATCGCTGCAGCGAAAAATTCAAAAAAATTTAGAAGCGAAATTAAAAAATTAAAATTAAAATTTAGATTTATAAATATTCAAACACCTCAAAAAAAAATTTTGCATTTATTAAAATATTTTTTATTTTATTTTTATGAAATATTGAAAATAAAAAATATAATTAAATTAAATAATTATGATTATTATTTTATATATGGAACTTATCAACTAAAGTCGCTTTTTATAAGTTTATATTTAAGGAAAAAAATAATTTGGTACCTTGAAGAAACCCATGGCAATTATTTTTTAATTAAACTATTTAAAATTTTTTTAGCTAAAAAAAGCTTAATTGTTTGTGTATCACAAAAAGTAAGATCATATTTTTTTAATAGATTAGAATTATTAAAATATAATGTTTATGTGCTTAATGTTGGTATAGATACTAGTGAATTTAATTTAAATAATTTTAGTAAAAAAAAAACTTTAGATATTGTTTCTGTCTCTGGATACTCAAAACCTAAAGGAATTACAAATTTAGTAAATTTATGCTTAAAACTTAAGCAATTAAAAAAAAAATATAAAGTTCATGTACTTGCTGACCCAATAAAATCTCAGATCAAAAATATAAATTATGTAAAAAATCAGATTAAAAAATACCAACTAAATAACATTAAAATATATGATAAATATATTAGTGTGGATAAATTTTATGAAAAATCTAACTTATTTTTATGTTTGTCAAATTCAGAGGGGGGACCTTTAACAGTTTGGGAAGCTATGTCAAAAGGAAAAGTTGTAATAAGTTATAATGTGGGTGGTGTCTCTGAAATTATTAAAAATGGTTATGATGGATTTATTATAAATAGAAATAACCTAAAACAGGTAATTAGGAAGATAGACTTTATCTCAAAAAATTATAATCTTTCAAAAAAAATTGGATTGAGAGCGAGAAAAAAAATCAAAAATAAACTTGATTATAAAGTTACTTCAGAAAACCTTTTAAAACTAATTGATAGAAAAATGAAATGATATTTGTATACCTTTTTTTTATTTTTTTAAATTTCATATTATTTTGGAAAATAGATTATTTTTCAGAAAAAATAAATATTTACGATAATCCAAACAATATAAGAAAAATTCATAAATCTAAAATACCAAGAATTGGTGGAATTTTTTTGATGATTAATATCTTGCTTATTTTTTTCATTGATACCTTTATCACTGAAATTTTAATATTTGATACAAGTGGAAAAATGAAAATATTAATTTTATTAACTTTATTTTTTATTTTTTTAATTGGTTTTTACGATGATAAAAATGATTTGAAAGCAAGTATAAAATTCTTTTTGTTATTTGTTATTTACATCCCAATTGTTAATTTTGATAAAACTTTGCATATTAATTACCTAGAGTTTTCGTTTTTGAATAAAGTATATATTTCACAAATATCAATTTTTTTCTCAATACTTTGTTTTATTTTATTTGTGAATTTTTCTAATATGTATGATGGTATAAATGGTTTATCAGTATCTTTCTTTTCAATTTGTTTAATTTTTTTGGCTTTAAAAACAGGCTCAATGACATTTTTTATAATACTATTCATATTCTCATTTTATTTTTTAATAAACAACGTTAGAAATAAACTTTTTCTTGGGGACTTGGGTGTCTACATATACTCTTTTATTATTAGTTATTTACTAATTAAAACTTACAATATTGAGAAAAATATTTTCTGCGACGAGATTTTGGTTTTAATACTATTTCCAGCTTTGGACATGCTGAGAGTAATTTTTACAAGAATATTAACTGGAAAAAACCCATTAAAATCCGATAATCTTCACATTCATCACTTAATTTATAATATAAATAAAAGTCACCTCAAAACAGCAGCCACTTTAATTTTATTACAAATTATTTCTATGTTTTTGATTTTTGTTATAGAGATTTATTTGGCGCTCATTATTTCTTTTTTGATTTATTTAACTTTGTTTATTTTGTCATACAAGAAAAGTAAATTATTAAAATATATATAAAAAATGCTAAAAATAAAAAAACTCTTTAGCATATTTGGTGACAATAAATTTAAATTAGATAATATATTATTTTTTTTATTTCCTTCATTTTTAGTATCAGGACCATTTCTTACAGATTTATTTGTCACATTCTGTAGTATTATTTTTTTATATTTTTCTATCAAAGAAAAAAACTTTAACTATTTACTAAATAAGTATGTTTATTTTTTTTTCGTAATTTACTTTTATTTTCTAATTAATGCTTTATTTTTAAACTTTAATAATGAAAATATTTTCAAAGTATTTTTTTATTTTAGATTTTTCTTTTTTTCATTAGCTTTAGTTTATTTTTTTAATAAAAATTCTAATTTGATAAAATGTTTATATTTTGGATTTATATTTGTGTATTTAATTTTAGTTTTTGACGGCTTTTATCAATATTATTTTAAACAAAATATTTTAGGCTGGCCAATTTCAGAAACATTTAGAGTCAGTAGTTTTTTTGGTGATGAGCTTGTTTTAGGAAGTTTCTTAAGCAGAACTTTTCCAATTGTTTTTGGCTTACATATTTATTTAAATCCAGTCAAAAATAAAAAAATGTATACATTATTTATACTTTTTATTTGTGTTGAGGTATTAATATTTTTAAGTGGTGAGAGAGCTTCTTTCTTTTATTTAAATTTATCAGCGCTCTTCAGCATAATTTTATTAAATAATTTTAAAGTATTGAGAATGTTAATCTTATCTATCTCTATTTTATTAATACTTATTATTTCTAATTTTAATGACACAGCAAAAAAAAGAATAGTTGATAAAACTATAAATCAAATTGGTATTGATAAACCAGAAGCTAAAAATAATCATCAATTCAAATACCAAATTTTTGGTTATAAATTTAATCATATTTTTTCAAAACAACACGAACAACACTACTTATCTGCTTTAAAAATGTATAAAGACAATAAATTTTTTGGCATTGGAATTAATAATTTCAGAAATTTATGTGAACATCAAAAATATAAGATATCTGAGATTTCCTGTAGCACACATCCTCATAATACCTATATTCAACTATTGGCTGAGACTGGTATAATTGGTCTTTTCTTTATTGCGCTAATTCTTTTTATTTTTATTTATTTTTCATTAAAACATTTATTAAATAAATTAATCTTTAAAAAAATAATTTTTACGGATTTTGAAATTCTAATATTATCATCAATTCTCATAACAATTTGGCCTTTAATTCCAACTGGTAATTTTTTTAACAATTGGTTATCAACAATCTATTATTTACCAGTTGGTCTCTTAATTTGGAGCTTAGAAAAAAAAGTTAAAAATTAATTAAATATGGATTTTTGTTTTCAGGTAAATTATGAATTTTAAATCCTGATACTTTTAATTTTTTTAAAGTTAATTCGCTTGTGTCCTTAATCAATGCCGCTGTAATTAGAACACTCTTAGTAAACCCAAATTTAGTTAACGTATCTAAAATAAATTTTTTAAAAAAGAATCTACTTATAATATACAAATCAGAAATTTTTTTAGATTTTTTTTTTACAGATTCTATTCCTTTGAGATAAACATCATTTTGAGAAATAAAACCAATCTTATTTAAATTTACTGCTAATAAAAATTTTTCAAGTTCTCTTTCTGAAAATTTATAAAGATAGTTACCAGAAGGCTCGTATTGATGATTTGGTGTTTTTTTAAAAAAAATTTTTTTAATTATCTCTAAGATAAATTGAAATCTTCCTCTATCTATAAAATTATCCCTTGGTTCAATTAAAAAAACTGCTTTTTTTGAAACTCTCATCATTTCTTCCAAAGCTTTATATGGCCTTGGAAAATGATGTAAACTTTCTTTACATAAAATAAAATCATAACTGTTATCATCAAACAATAACATCTCGGAGTTTTGTTTTGAAAATAAATTAATTATTTTTTTTTCTGCTCCAATTTTTAAAAGTGTATCATCTATATCGGATGCATGGACATATTTAGCTCCATACTTCAGCAAAAAGTTTGCATCAAGACCAAATCTGCCATCACCAATAGTAAGAAATTTTGCTTCTGGGAACTCATTAATAACTTTTTTTAAAAAGTTTTTCATTAAGGAGTGTCTATAATAATCTAAGCTATCATAATTTAACCATGAAAATAAATGCTCTTTCTCCTCTAATAACCTTTTTTGATTTTCCTTTTTTTGATTTGGGTAATAATTAAAATTTGATTTGTACATTTTTGGTAAAAATAACTATAAAATCTTAAATAATATAATACTAAATATATAGGCGAAAAAATAATAAATCATTGTTAAATTGAGTAATCGAGAATAAAATTATATTTACATCTAAAATTAAATCTATATAACACTTCAGCCTGGTGATTAATGCGAAGGTGTAACACCCGATACCATTCCGAACTCGGAAGTTAAGCCCTTCAGCGCCGATGGTACTTTGTCTTAAGACATGGAAGAGTAGGACATTGCCAGGCTAAAAAATCCAGATGAAAAAAATTATTGTAGTAACCGGAGGTGCTGGATTTATTGGTTCAAATTTAATTGAATATTTATCTTTAAAAACAAACTTAAGAATTTTAAGTTTAGATAACTATTCATCGGGATCCAAAAAAAATCATATAATTAATAAAAAGATAAATTATCTTAGTGGCAACACAAAAAATATTTCAAAAATTCTAAAAAAATTTAGAAAAAATATTGAAGTTATTTTTCATTTTGGAGAATTTTCAAGAATTTATCAGAGTTTTAATAAATATAATGATTGTATGGATGCAAATTTAGCAGGCTCAAGTGAAGTTTTTAAATTTTGCTTAAAAAATAACATCAAATTAATTTATTCAGCAACTTCTGCATCACTTGGAAATAAGGGTGAAGATAAAAATTTATCTCCATACGCTTTTTCTAAGTCTAAAAATTTAGAATTATTAAACAATTTAAAAAAATGGTTTAATTTTAAATTTGAAATAATATACTTTTACAACGTTTATGGACCGAGACAAATAATGTCAGGATCTATGGCTACAGTTATAGGTATATTTCAAAATCAATTCAAAAAAAAAAAAAAATTAACTATTGTAAAACCAGGCACTCAATCAAGAAGATTTACGCACGTTATGGATACAGTAAAAGTATGTTATGATGCTTGGAAATTAAACAAATCCAGACATTATCTGATTACAAATAATAAATCCTACTCAATTATAGATGTTGCCCGCATGTTTAGATCTAAATTTAAATATTTAAGTCCAAGAGAGGGTGAAAGATACTCATCTTCTATTGTAAAAAATATATTTGGCCAAAAAATAACAATTAAATATGGAAAAATAAGTTTGAAAGATTACATTACATCGTTTATTAAGTTATAGAAATTATGAAAATCGCTAGCTCGTTAAAATCATTAAAAAAAAGAGACTTAAACTCTAAGTTGGTTAGAAGACGAGGAAGAGTATATATAATTAATAAAATAAATCCAAAATTTAAAGCAAGACAGAAATAGTTTTATGGATAATGAAAGCCATAAAAGTACTTGGAACAATTTTACAAAATTTGTTCTTTGGGGAACTGTTGCTGTGGTTTGTATTTTAGTATTAATGGCAATATTTCTTTTATAAATGAAAATAGGCTCAATTAAAGAAAACTTAATTTATGAGCAACGTATTGCTATTACTCCAGAAATAATTAAAAAATATAAATCATTAGATCTAAATATAATTTTACCCAAAGGATATGGAGAACACTTGGGTATTTCTGATAAGGAATTTATAAATGAAGGAGCAGAAATATTGGATAATAATGAAAAAGTATTATCAGAAGTTGATTTAGTTTTACAGATGAATTTAATTAATGAGGAAAACTTTAAAAGATTAAAGAATGAACAAATCTTAATTGGTGTGCTAAATCCTTTTTCAAATAAAGAAAAAATAAAAAAACTTTTGGATAAAAGAATACATTGTTTTTCACTTGAACTTTTACCAAGAATTACAAGAGCACAATCGATGGATATACTTTC
>MDTG01154969.1_pt1 | contig 20439 bp, 13 predicted proteins | sample 811421 | NCBI WGS metagenome assembly MDTG01 (sample SAMN05326645, study PRJNA326480) | marine metagenome | isolation source: seawater | place: Pacific Ocean: South East | collected 2011
AAAGAATGGGCAAAAGGCATTAATGCGACAAACATGTTAGCGAAGAAAGCTGTGGAAGCTTTTGATGAACATATGGAAATGGAACGTGCTGTTGAAGCAATAACGTTTACAGAGGAAGAGCTAGACGAAGAAGTAAACTACTATGGTGATAATGATGATGAAATTGATTATCGAAATATATATCGAAATATATCGGATGGGATGGAATTGGAATCCAGCTCAGATGAGGAAGTCCAACAGGACGATGATAGTGAAGGTGGAGAAGGATCAGGGTCAAATTTTGATGCTACATTTACTGTGGGAGACGCTCTGAATATTACAGTTTTAAACGAACAATCAGATGGAAACGAGTCGAGCAGCTCACAAGCTTCGTTTATTCCAATCGAAGACTTAGCAACTAACGTTGAAAATAGTGGCGAGCAACGGGTAAGTGAAGGAAAAGAAGAAGACGACGGTAACGAGACTGACGATGAGGAAAAATTTATCATGTATCAACTTGTTACTGATGGGGACGGCGGCTACGAACAAGTCGAATTAAACCATGATACTCTTCAACAGGGTTATGGTAAGATAGAAGGGAGAAGAATTCCTAATCGCACTGATCTTCCAAATATTGTAGATTTGCCAAATTGGCCAAATTGTTGCGTCGGGGCTCAAAGCCATAAAGAATGTAACTGTGGTACTTTCGTAAAAGGTCTGGCAACATTGACGAAGCAACATAAAGAATTACTTAATTTATACAGTACGAGGCAAAGTGAAAATGCGAAGAAAAGATTGGAATATACTAAACACGATGCAGATTGGATGATTGATAAACGTTTAAAGATGTTGAAGGAGCTGAAGAACCAAAAGAAAACGGTAGCGAAAAAGAAAACGGTAGCGAAAAATACAAGAACATGGAGGAGACGAATTACAGAAAAACCAACGAAAAATCTAAAAAGAAAAAGATCGTATGACATTCGTCGTGATTTAGTATTACATGAAGATGACTTTTGTAATGCCATTGAAGGTCGGCGTGCTAAATATTTTGCTTGTCCAATATGTGAAGAGCCAGCGGAACGTAAAACAAATGCGTTCCAGCATGCCGTGAGCAAACATCAATGCACTGTTATGAGATTTAACAAAGAGAAAAGGCTAGAAAAATTTGTTTTGGATAAATTCAGATGCATGCATGAAAACTGTTTTAAAAAACACAGAGCAGGAACACATTCTTTTCCAAAGTACCAACAACATATGAGCAAGGTACATGCTGTCCATGTTGTAAAAAGCGAAACAACTCCAGGGGAATACTACGTACAAGGTCATGAGTCGTGCATCGTTCGTGAGTTGAAGCACGGGTGTGACAGACGGGATTGTTCCAGTTATGAACCATGTGAGTCATGCAAAGAAAGTTATGGATGTTCAAATATGATGTGTGGTTGTTGGCCACTAAGGGTGTAAGACTTGTAAAGATCGAGAGGGAAAGAACAGGAAATAATCGAGTTACCAGGTTGTTTAAAGCTAATTTATATTGTAAAAATACTAGATATTTATTTCTACTGACTATATATCAGCGCATTGGAAATAAATAATATGAAGGGAATCAAACTAGTTTTATGTTTAATAGCAACATTCATAAGCATTGCCTTTGGGGCAAAATACTATGCATCAACAAGTCCGTTGAACACCGCGGGATCGGTTGCTTCAAAAATTTCTGCACTATCACCAGTCGCTGGAACTTCGCTAGCAGTGCCTAAAATTGACGGTACCAACTGGGAGCTTAAACAATGTAGCAGCAAGAGCGATATTAAAGCCGCGTTGGAGAAAGATACCACTATAGTAGGAGGTGTGGCAGACGGTGTGAAGAAAGGAAGTTGTTGCATCAATGCGCACCACGAAGCATGCATTCTTCTTCAAGCTCAAATTAGAACTTGTGAACATTCTGGTAAAGGTGATAATTTAACGTCAACTAGCGCCAGTATGTGTCCACAATAATAAATAATTACATATTTAAACGACATTTATTTTATATAATATATGGGTATCGTAGTTACTAAAGCTAATATTTACAAATCTATACCAATGGACACCTCTGATAAATTTACTTCTATTAATATCCCATCTCATCCATATAAAAATGGGGTGCCTGTGGTCAATAAAGATGCGGTACACCGCAACCACTTCCGTCGAGTGCTTAGCACGCCTTCAAGAGGTGGAATCCCTTCTGGAGGAAATGCTAAGGAAGTACCAACGGCAACATGATGATTTGCATAGAGATATTTTGACATCTCTTCGTGAGAAGGGTGATAAGCAGTTGATGTTACATAAGTTACGAAGAAAAAAAATAATATTGCATTACATGGAGTCTACCAGGAAGAAAATAGCGTCAATAGTGTCAAAGCAATATGCATTAGAGAATTTAAATATTACAAGGTTACAATTACAGGCAATAAAGGATACGGTTAAGGTTTTTAAAGTGTTTAACAAATCCCATAGTTATGAAAAAATAGATAATCTTAAGGACCAGTTGGAGGAACTCACTGACCAATTCATGGACGTGGAAAACCTTATCACAGAAGAGTCAAGTCTTTTACAATTTGATGATAGTGAATTAGAAGAAGAATTAAATCAATTAAATGATGGCTCTTTAAGTTTTCCTGAAATCCCTATGCATGAAATTGAACTTACGACCACTAAAGATGATCAAACAATGGCTGTGTTAGACCCAATAGTACAATGATCTGTGAAAAACTTCTTATGTTGGTGCACAAAACTGAAATCCCTACACCACGCGTCGAATGAGATAGTATTTACCAGTAACAATAATTCTTCATCTGTTTTAATATCTTTCTTGTACAGTTTCTCCACCGTTTTTACCCCTATACCCTTTAAGTTGTATAAGCTGGATTCTGGATGGATTTTTGAGTACTTTCTTCCCTTTTTTTCAGCACGTTTCTGTTCTCTTTTTTCGACCGTGGATTGGAACGTCTCCAATATACATTTACCTTCTAAAGCATGATCCATAATTTTATGGAGAGCTACCGCGTCTTCCAACGCGTGATGGGCAAAGTATTTTTTATTAAATAAATGCTGGTACAACAGCGGTTGTGAATAGCTTACCAATCCAGGTATAATGTACTTCAGTAAGTGTAAACTGTCGATGAATATGACGTGATCAAAATCATGATCGTGACCCTTTAATACCTTTTCATCGAATGCTTTTCCGTTGTGAGCTACCCAAATATCGATACCTTCGGCTTTGTTCAACATACCACGTATTGCCTCCTCAGGGCTGTAGAATAATTGATTGAAGCTGTCTTCATCTTTACGAATGTCATTTTTTGCTTTTATTTCATCGTCTTCATGACGAGCAAGTGATTGCATCATACCGTTACGAACGTGTTTGTTATAGCTCATAGCAACATCGGATCGTTTTAGAAGCGTTGAAATGGCTTCGGCCTTCTCTATGACGCTTTTTCTTCGCAACGAGGAGGGTAGCGCTTTTTTCCCAATCAACAATTTTGTCCAAAAATGCACTGTTTTCTCCGCATTCTGATCGAGCTTCTCCAACCCATCTATGATCTCTTTTGCATTAGAGTAAAGTCCTAAGGGATTTACAAGGCGTTGGTATGACCTATTTTCCGTTTTAAAGGCTACTTCCAAAATTTTGGTTTGTCCGCGTGTACAACCTTTGTTTACGAAACACGTTTCCAAATCATAACATAGATACCTCCTTACTAAATTAGGGACACTCATTTAATGTGACAAAAAAGAGTATTTATAGTACTGTTGACTCAACAAATGGTAAGATACTTCATAGGCAGTGTTCTGTCACCCTATGAGAAGGAAGAGTGTGCGGAGAATGATGAAACTTTTGGATTCACTCGCCAACAAGCGGATCAGTTGGACTTGACAAACATTCCAGTTAGGATGGAACACCATCCCGACATGAAGGTGGGCCACATAATTAAAAGCTGGAGTGAGAAAGACGGTAGCAAATGGTGCTTAGGCAAACTAGATCACGATGGGTTTCAAGGCAAATTTTCACAACACGCGGTTGATAAGAATCCAGACACGGGAAAACCATACTATGAAGGACTGTCATTACAACATGCACATATTCAACTGGCAAGTGGGAAACAAACCGGTGCGAGAAAAGAAGCCATTGAAGTTAGCTTAGTTTGCGAACCACGAAGATCTGATTGTAAGATTGCTTTTGTTGATGGAGAAGACGAACCAAAACAAGACCAAATAAAAAAAACAACCTATATATTAAAACAAAAGCCAAACAAAATGAGTACTGATAAAAACGTACCTGAAGCTACACCTGATCAAACTAAACAACCAGTAGAGAGTGCTAGTGTTGAAGATGGAAAAAACAATATGGCCGGCGCGATGAGCAAAGAAGCTATGATGAAGATCATTATCGAACAGCAAAAAAGTTTAGAACAGAATAAAACCCAACAAAACAGCGAACTGGAGGAATTGCGTCAGTTAAAAGCGCAAATCGAAAAGCAGAAAGAAGAGGAGCAGCGTAAGCAGGCAGAAAAATCATATGCTATGGCCAAAACAGTTGTCGATCAATGGTCCGAAACGTTGGATAAGCAGGATATGTCAGACGCAACGAAACAAACTATCTTGGATGCTTCAAAAAGCCATCCTGAGCAAATGATTGAACTGTTAAGAGTAGCGCATTGTGCGTCAAAGAAGTATAAGGAAACAAATGAACGATTTAATGAGTACAAGAGTTTGATGGAGAAACAACAACTTTCGAAGCAATTTGATGCCGTTATGTCTAAGAAAACAATCGCCCCTGTTGAACAAACACCAGCTCGTCAAGCACCAGTCGTCCACGCCGCAAGCAAGAAAAGGAAAGTTAGTAATATGAGTGACCCTGAAATGTTTTTGAAGGCTCTATCTCAATACAACAGCTCTGGAAGTGCCAGAGATCACATGGAAGCCGTTTCTAAAATTGGTGCGCGTAAATCATATAACCGTCAATCATATTATTAAAATTTAACGTATAGGATAATTTTTAGGGTGACACTTAAATTTATTTACATAAACCTTGTCCCACTCACTTATCTCTGGCATTTCACTATTTTCGTCCCAAAGAATAACTCCTCCATGGCAGTCTACCAACCATAAGGATTGTATTTCTCTCTCATCGGACGTCAAATAATTGTACTGGTTGTTATTTACATTCGTGTAGTACGCTAATTTTAACTTTCTATATTTTCCATTTATCAAAAATCCTTTTCCCATTGTACTACGTTCTATTCCAACACTTTCGAAAAACATTCCCAAATTGACATCACGACCTTCGACCCGAAGTTGAACGGGTGCGCTCCATGGATGCACGTGAATAATACCACCGTTACTTGGTGATCGATCACAATGGGAATGAACACCAGTATGATACCAGCTTTTTTTGTACGCATAGTCTACGGAGGAAGGACATGCTTCTGGAGCTTTTTCGTAGGCTATTTTTTCAGAAAGGTTTCGGTCATGGAATATAACAGGCTTTCCATCTAAATATAATTTATATAGCAAATGTATATGATCACCTACGATGGGTCTTAATTTCAACGTCCAATAACTGTTTTGCCAGGTCATTGGTGGCGTTACAGAGCTACAATTTTCAGGAAAATAATCGACGTAGGAGGTGGTAAATGGAGTCGTGGTATGAAATCGCGCCACGCTAAACTTACTATCAAACACAGAACACATGCTCTGAAAACTATTCAAATAAAAACTACGTGAAATAGGAGTTTGTATAATGTAGAAGGTGGAGATGTATATTAATATTAATATGGTCAAAAATAATGTGAAGTATAACCTCATATATTTCTTTAAATAAATTCTAAATTTATATCTACTATTTTTCTAATATCTCAAGTTGGAGAACCTTTGATGGCGTGGCCATTCAACTTGGCTGGCATCAGTACCAACAGGTGTTGATAAACCATCACCTCCCTTATTCGATTGGAACATTTTACAGCAACATTTATCCAAACAACCGAATTGTCTGTTACCAAAGTAAGTGAATACCGTCACAATTGCGACACAGACGCCAATTAGAAGAATAATACCCCATGTATCAACGTTAATATCGTGTGTGTGATCCTTTTCCATTGCAGCTTTTTCAACTGGTGCGGAAGGCTCAGCGGCAGGACCGGCAGGACTGGCAGGAGCGGCAGGAGCGGCAGGAGCAGCAGGAGCAGCAGGAGCAGCATCGTCAGCCGTGTTGTAACTAGGCTGTTGCAAAGCAAGGCCAGAAGCAGCGGCAGAAACGGAGCTCGTGGAACTCAAGCGTTTTCTACTGTTCAACACCTGGTAGTGGGTGACCGATCGGAGTCTACGACGTGATGAAGCGTCATCGAGATCAGTGTTTTCAGCCAACAGTACGAATTTCACACGGAAAATATCGTTCGTTGCATCTGCCAAAGGCAAGAAGTTGAATCGGATACGGTCGTACGAGTGGACATTGGACTGATTATGACCACATTCCAACGTAGAGAATGGAATCAATCCAAACACACGGTCTGCTTTTGACACACATGATGTTGCGCTGTTGTACACAGTATCTTTTGCTCCACACTCGCAAAATCTCTCACTAGACAACTGTGAACCTTCACTACCGTCGAAGTTCTTTTCGTACCTTTCAATGTAAATATCAGCATGTCTGATTCTCCAGTTGGCATCAGTTGATGCCGTGGCTTCAGCAGCGGTCAACAAGTGTGAGCTAGAAGTGGTGTTGGTGATGTACAATTTAACATCCGCGGTACCTAAATCGGTTGTGAATGCTTGTGTACAATCGTTGACGCTTGCAACGGTTGGAGATGCTTTCAAACCAGAACTGATTGCGTTATCACAAGCAATCGTTGCACCTGCTCGTAGGTAACCCGTTGCTTCATTTGCAATATCCAATGGACATTCTACGTATTTAGTAATGATATTCACGTCACTATCAACATCACTGTTGGTGAACTCCCCACGAAGCACGAGGTCGGTCTTTGTGTGAGTCAATTTGGAGTAATCACTCTGGGTACTATCATCAGCGCTATTTTGTGCAGTACATACGTTGTTGGAACAACGTTCATTACAATCATCTTGAGAAACGGTGATACATGAGGATTCCAAGGAAAAGGTGTGACTTGTAGAAGCAGCACTCATGGATCCCACATTTACCAAAAGATTATCGGAGTCAGAGGATCCTGACGACGTTGGTTTCAATACTCTGTTCAAGTTGGAGTTTTGCCAAAAAGTATCATCTTTTTCGGTATCTTTCTGTTTTGAAGCAATGTCAATGACCAATTTGAAACTATTGGTTCCGGCACATGCTTTCCATTCGATGTCTGTCACTGTGACAGCACGCTCAAGCGTTGGAGCACGAAGGGTAGCAACGGTAACGGTCGCGGTAGCATCACGTTTGATGGTGGTGACGAATGTTCTATCCGCACAGAAATTATTGACTGATTGGGTTGCCCCAGATCCAGAGGTATATTTCAATGTACGTTTGTAGTTCATTGCAACCTTGGTGGTGATGATGTATGAATCACTAGCGTCGTCGTCTTGAACCCTGTTCGCACAATGACTCCATTCATTCAAGGTCAACCCGTCGCTCAAGAAATGCTGTGCATTTGCTTGGTCACCCCATTGTCCTTTAGCACTGCTCGATGCATCACATCCTTGAAATGCTCCAGTTGCATTGTGTCTCACGATAGCATTTAACGAACTACAGTAACCGTAGGATACAGTAACTTCCAAATCTTCCTTCAATCCCGAACCACTCCCTACGGATTGGTTTGCAGCTTTGTAAGAGGTCATACTTTGTAAATAAAATGCTTTTGCCGTTACTTTATTAGACACTAGATCATAACCTAGGGTAAAATCGTAGGTAAGTTCAACCTCATCTCTAGCTTTTGCAGTGGTTCTAGAACATGGTATTCTTAGGTCGTACACAGCAAAGGTATCGTTCTTGTCTTTGAATTGCACATCAAGGAAACCAGTACAGTCAGGACTTGAACGGATGGTATGTTCTTTTGCTGCGCCGTTTACAGCCGAAGAAATAAACAACAATTCGTTCTCATCGGCTACTTCATCACAGTCGTTGTTGGCATCGTTCACTTTAGCTTGGTCACATTTTTGGAACTGAGCATCGTACCCCATCATAGTGTTTGTGCCAACTATGTCGAACATCAAGATTTGAGTTGCGGATTCGGTGTATTTACTGATGGACATCGTGATTGCTGCCCCTGCTTTTTCAACGGTAGCCAATTTACGACGCAAAAGTGATAATTCGGCGTCTCCTACCAAGATTCTGCGTCCATCGACCTGAGTGATCTCCGCGTACACTGCATTACTACAACTAGTACCAGTACCACAACTGGTTTTGTCGGTAGCAGATTTAAAGAAGATGATGTTGGACTTCTTTGCGAATGCTTCATCTTTTACTACGATACGACATTTGTTGTAAAACAAATCGTTGGCAGCCTGCAACATGTTACTGCTCATGGTGTAGACTTTGCCCTTCCCGTTGCTTTCGCACGAGGTGGCAATTTTCAAACCAGAATCACTAGTTTTAGATAGTAGTTTTGAGTCATCGGTAACAATCAAACGTGTCGTACTCAAAAAGTCAAATTCACTATCATAATCCCCGTAGTTCGTTTTGCCTTCAATCTTTGGTGTAAAGAATTCACCTAGAACATGGCCTTGGGCGTGCTGTGGATCGTACCCACCGTTTTGACCACAGTTTTGTCCTTGGTCGTCACAATTTGGTAGACGCAATGCTTTGCCATTCTCCACACCAGTTCCAACCGTTGTAGCAAAGATGTTGTCTAGTGTAACGCAAGTGTTTCCAGCTGGACTATCTGCTACACAACCACTCTTGAGTTGTGCCACATCAACATCAACGGCAACATCAATTTGCGGAGAGGCGTTGTCGACATAACCTTGTACAGCCAATCGGTTGGCGCAGAGCTGACATCCGACGTAACCCTTCTTCCAGTGCTCAAGTCCACCATACGTGGCTTCGTAGGTCCCTTCCAACTTATACTGTGCGAAATTACGCCCGTAGTAGTCACCAGCGATGGCGCATCCAGAAGCAGCCAAAGAAGATCCAGCTGTGGATTGTCCTACCTTCGTACAGTTACCAGTCTTGTAAGCGGAATAAGCCAATGGTACTGCATTGACACCAGCGTTCAAGAAATTATTTGCCGATGCGTCGTAGAAGTTAGCATAATCACTGTGGATTTCCAACCCTTCTTTAATCAAATTGAAGTTACCAGCAGCTTGTACTAAAACTTCTACGCCGGATTGACTGTTGATCAAATAACGCTTGTCCATTACATTAAGTTTATAATCAATTTTCAATTTTCCCTTGTTCGAAGTGGAGGTGCTGTAAATGATACCATCAGAAGCCGTTGGTTGAGACAACAATGCATGAGCGGCTGTCAATGATGGATCCGCTGGAGAACTCCCACTGGTGACTCCAGCAACAACTGAATCACCTGGAACGAACCTCAATGGTACTTTAATGATCTTGTCTGCTTTCTCACCAAGTCCTAGACTACCAGCTTTCTTTGTAAATGTAACCTGTGCATAGCCATATCCCAAATACTTGTTGTTTTGTGGGACGTAATGGCAAGACAACTTTTTTTGAGCACTGTTTGCTACAAAATTATTGTTGAGAAGCGTAACACCATCCATACCAGCAGTAGCTAGTGTGCCACTAGACATTTGAGAACCGATATTTCCAGCATATCCAACCGTACATGATGCGTCGTAATCGCTTGTGGTTTCATCGTCTCCTAGGTACAAGTGTACCGCGTGCTCAATGCATCTCCATTTCGCCTCGGATGTTGTTACGGTGTTTTTATCAGCGCCTGTTGTTTTGTCGTTGATGTAACTTAAGTCACAAGAAATTGCATCACCGTTGGACGCTAATTGGGTTTCAGCACGGATAATTTTGGAAGCAGTATAATCAAAAGCGGTGGCGCCTTGATGTTCAGCGAGAGTGAACACCGTGCATCTGCCTTTACCCGTTTGACTTCCCTCTACGCACGTTGCGCCACCTGGACAATTGTCCAACTTAGGTGAATTTGCGTCAGAAAGGTCTTTTACTGTACATGCACTGAGGGTATTGTCGGCCGCATACATCCGTGGTTGAAGTAGCGTAACTGTTGCCCTTTGCGCAAATGCATTAGAAAATAAACATAATAATACGATCAGAACTTTATTCATATTTTAATTTGGAACGATTCATATAATATACAGAAAAAAAATTGTTTCGTAGCGTTTGTCGTATATAATGAAAGGCTGAACAAACATATGGCAAATATTAGATATCACCGGGTAAAACGTGTGATTGTGAAATCGAAAGGAAGGAAAAATCGGCATTGTCGGTTTGGTACCGGATGCATTCATGGATTTTCGTTTTGTTCCATCATAGTGGCTATCATATTTATCGTAGCACTGTTTTTACTGCTCATCTTTTTTTTCCTTCAACCCTGTTCTTCTGATTTAGATTGTGCCACTGACAACCCATGTAGTATAGATTTTTGTCGAAGCAATTTCTGTAGACATGAGTATATTAAGGATTGTTGTAATGTTGACAACGATTGTGATAAAACACAGTGTTACAATTCATTTTGCAACAAAAATACCAACAAGTGTACCGTCACAGCAACGCAAAATGGGACGGATTGTTCGGATCACAATCAATGCACGGCCAACGATAAGTGCCATAATGGCGAATGCCTTGGAAACACGTTGAATTGTGATTTTAATCAGTGTGCAAATGGTCAATGTTATAAAACAAGAGGCTGTGTCTACACGAATAAGATTGATGATACACCGTGTGATGACAATGATAAATGTACACAGGGCGACAAGTGTTGGAATGGATTATGCACCAGCGGAATTCCAAAAGATTGTAGTCATCTAAGCGACGAATGCAACACCGGTATGTGCAACTCTGCCGACGGGCAGTGCATCCTAGTTCCCAAAACAGATGGTGTGTCTTGCACCAAAACGGTGAAGACCTGTGAAGAGGCGAATCCAGTGTGCAAGTCGGGTCAATGCACCGCTGAACCAAAAACCTGTTTTGATAATAATCCTTGCACCGTGGATGCGTGCGTGGAAAATATAGGGTGTATGATACAGTACAATTTTTCTTCCGGCACGTGTGTTCCAGGGTGTCGTGAAGATTCTCATTGCCCAACGTCTTATATATGCCATGATGGAACTTGTATTGACATTCCACCAGATTTAAATGTCAATATTAGATTTATTGATTACGAGATACAGAATTGTACCAACAGTAGTGGTCACCGTTTGTTAATGAGTTTTGTCATGGACGCTGGAAAAGATGTTTTAGTAACCGACACTTATTTTCGTGTCATAAAAGAAGCAGGTGACATTACTACTGCTACAACACAGCCGTTGGGGTTCATTGATGAAGTTTTAAATTTGGACTCCAATCAAATAAGTAACGATACTTCCAGGTCGGCGTTTACATTAACAACAGCATGTCAAAGTGTAACTTCAACAAATTGCAACAGTATTTTTGCGGGAAGAAGCTATGAGTTCGATTTGAAAATAACACACTGTACGTCAATCAACACAGAACCATTTCAAAATTGTATAGACCCAAACATTCATGTGCAAGCAAACGTTGAAGTATCTATATCGGATTGTGGAAACTTTAACGAACAGCAGATTCTATATACCTATGGAAGTGGAGTGTTGTATCATAACGGCACCAAATACGTTGGAATGAACCCGATGAATAAAATTGATGTTCGTTTTAGCACCGGTGAAGATACGAGGGTGTATGCGGGTATAGAGACAAATGTTTACCACAACCCCCAGTTAGTTGCCAATTTATACTCTGTACGTTTTTGTAGTGCAAATAATCTTCATCACCTATCAAAATGTGTTACGGGACAGCAGGGGTCATCCTATTGTCCTTACACGGGCTGTTTTGGATGGGAAAACACCTATGACTCGCCTCTGAAGCACCATGTGGATCTGATGCAAACAGGCTATATCACAGCTCTAGCAAAGAGTAACATGTACAACAGTTATGGATGTTATTTAGATGGAGTGTACTACGGTAGTGATATTTTAAAGTGTGAACAAAATCCCATGTGTCCAACGGCGTGGTGGCCACACGTTATGGACGACGGTATTTCATTTACCACAGAATGGATAAAAACACATCCTGAGTATACTGATGTGGAAGAGACGTTAGTTGTCGATATGGTATATAGGATAACAGCATGTACACACACTCTTCGTAATATAAAGGAAGAATTGCACCAAATTAGTACAATAAAATTATTAAAGTAAAAATAAACAGGATACCTCGATACTCATTTTTCGATGCGCCACTTTTGTATGTTGTATTTCCTACCGTACACCCCAACCCTAATTTTGCCAATATAACAGCTTCCTGATGTGCTAAATCTAAACATTTCATGGGGCTAATATTAGGATACATTAAATGGTCGTTATACCAATGGTGTGAAATGCTACTCCCTCCTCTGTAATAATACGGATTGTATAGTTGAATGCCGTCTATGTATAACCCATATCCTTCTAAATCTCTTCGTAAATTACAACTGGTGTTAGGGCTTAAAATGGACGTATTGTCTGAAAAGTGTATCAGGGTATCGTACAATCTAGGATAGCATTTACCAAATGAATTAAAGCCTACTTCCCATTGGTTATTCCATTTACGAACAGATCCAGCAAAAATAATTCCATGCAACAATTCATGCTTCATCACCGTTCGCAAATGGTAGCGATAAGATATGTCGGTACAGTTCTTATCCGTGTACCATCCATTGGGAGGATTAGGATTGAAGCCTATGATCATATCTTCCCTTGTACCAGGCGTTGAATCCATCTTTTTTTTCATAGTGTCGTAAATTGTTGATACCCATACCAAGCTAGAAGTTAAATATAACGTTTGAGATGCAAATGCCAACACAGACGTATTTTCAAGCGCATAGTCGAAAAAAATGTTAATGCGTGGCTTTGAAGGCAATGATGGACAACTTGTGACCAATTCAGCCCACACTTCCTCCGCTATCTGTGTTAGGTTTATATCAGCTGCTGAGATGACATGTTCAACATGCATTTTGCTTATCATTTCCCATTCCGACGAATCACTATTTAAAAATTGAACTTCGCCACGTGCCAAATGCAAGAACAAAAGTATGAGCAGAATAAAAAACCGCATATCCTATATATAGACCTTCAACCAATATATATATGAATGTAGTTGAAATTTTTCTGTTAGTCTTCTTGTTTTTACCCAATGTTTTAGGTTTGTGTTCTATTCGTGATATCCCTCAGTATGGTGGTCCATGCCATTACAACAAAAGCACGGGTATAACACTAGGTTTGTATAAAAATCCAACTACAGGTTATGTTAATGGTACAGGAATATATGTGAATAAATTGGTAAAAACGTACAACGGGCCCGGCGACCAAGCGAGTGATCATGGGCCGAATCCAGGATTTATAAGCAGTGTAGCACCCTACCAGTTGAATTTAGAAAGGCATGAAAATGTAACAACTTACAATACGTGTTCTGATTTGCCCTACGGCAGTGTAGAAGAATGGAATTTAGCTCACACTAATGGCAACCGTGTGGATGGTGATCACTACATCATATATGTAGACCAAAATGCAACTTCAACCTACGTGTGCACACCAATGTACCTACAACGATGCTTAACTACTGCTTCGGGATTCACACAGTATGATTTGACGTCTACATCTCAAAACACTTGTTCCGGGATGTACATGCTTTCTGTCGCTATGTCCATATGTGAGTTAGAGGTCGGCGTTCAATGGACAATGACGGGCTATGGCATAACACAATTACGAGGCAGTGTTGTAAGTGATACTAACACCCTCACATTAGTTGTAAAAAATGCTGAATACCGCCATATCGGTCAATTCAATCAAATACCGTTTAGTCTTCCTGCCACGAATTACAACGGGAGACTCGTTAGCAATGCTTTTACACCATATTATGGACCTCTGTACACTGAAGTAACACATTACAGTACAAATAGTTTAACCATTTCGGAATCAACCGTGTTGGACGTGGCACTCAAAACATCCAAACCTTGTGAATTATATTGTGTAGGAAATACGTACTGGTTCAATTACACCTGTTTGAATCATACCATGATTAACAAAGGTGAATGCCAAGGGGGTGTTTTCACACCAGGCACCAACATGACCGACAGTAGCTGTGTTGAATGTCAAGGTAGTTATGATGTAAATAATGTATGTACTAGTTATTCGCATACAGATTGTATTGGTGGGGTGTTTACGTTAGGCACCAACACGTCAGACACCACATGTGTTGAATGTAGCAACAGCTACGAAGTGAATAACAACTGTGTGGGGTATTCCCATACAAACGTGGCATGTGTGGGGTCTAAATTCACACCAGGTACCAATACAACCGATACGGCGTGCGAACCATGCCCCTCCCACCACCGTGAATCGGATGATGGACTATCATGTGTGCCTTGGACTATGAAAAACAGTTCTGAATGCGTTGGAGGTACGTACACGAACGGTACAAGTACAGCAGACAGTATTTGTTATGAATGTTTAACAGGAACATATGAAATTGATAATGAGAATAAGTGTACTTCATGGTCGTATCAATCTTTCGAAGCTTGTCAGGCAATCAGCAGAAGACATATATTTCACCCTGGATCCAATTCGACCGATTCAATTTGCATTGAATGTCCTGTTGGTCCAACTTATGCATTTGAGAATACATGTAGAGATTGTAACGGTTTAAAGAATCATTTTAACGCGGAGAATTGCTGTTTTGGAATGAATCAATTGGAAATGCCTTACACTTTACTTCTCCAACCTTTCCGAACAGTCTGTCAGCAGATTATAGATAGATGGAAAATAGATTGTAACCAATTATGTTTTGTTTAATATTTGATATTTTTATATGCGCTAGTTTTTACCACCATCACGCTATTTGACTCATTCAAACCTAACCAATTTTTGAATTTTATTTTCAATTCTTCCATCTCTATAGTCTCATTATTGGTCAACGCCGCTTTATTAAACAATTTCAACATGCCTTCTAACTGTCCAGTCGTATCAATTTTATGTCTATCACTCGGTTGGTATGTCATAAAAACGTATGTCCCTATTAAGTTTCCTAATAAAATTGCTGATAAAAACCAAACGTTTCCACCAACCATCAATAAAAAGTTTGCGATATGAAGGACGAAGGAAATGAGTGTGTATGCCATCAACCACCATACAAGCGCCGCGCGGTCATCTGAACCAACTTTAGTGTTCAACGCTTCTCTACTTGCTTGCGAATTTTTTACCCACACCCAGTTGCGACCTAGTTGAATAAGAAAGGAAGCAACAACAAATATCCAGAACAATTCAATTGAAGTACAGTCTTGTAGAAGTTTAAAACTATATTTTAACACGGGGTCTTCTTCTGCACACGTAGACATTTCTAAAAAAAAAGCTTCTTTATATATGAATTAATTCTACAACACAGCGCAACAAGCGTCCAACACGATACATGCTGTTGATCTCGAATTTTTCAGACACCACTTCCCCTTCTTCAGGGATGGTCTTACTGTTGTACCAAACGTAATATTTATTGAGTGTTTCTTCTTCCCATGTAGCGAACGTTCCTACGTTGTAATCACTTGCTTTAATCCAGCTTCTTCCCTTCTTGTCTTTATAAACATTCTCTCCAGTGGGACGTTTTCTAGGCACCTGTACAATATACCTCCGCTGTTGAACGGATTCAGGATTTGGAATGTATCGTGATCCCATCAAAATTTTAGAGAGTGTAAGCCTCCCTTTAATACTTGTTTTTCCTTTTTTGGTAAGGCGGGTGCAATCTGTTTTAGTGGTGGTTTCTTCACTTTTTATAAATACGTAATGTTTTTTCGCCCAATGAAACCCTCTATGAAAGCAAACAAGTACTGAATTTTTATTACTTTGCCTGTGTATTCTGTCTCATTATTTCCTGTTCCTTCGCGCCATTTTACCGTGTCTCCCACTTGTATGTTTTGTCCTAAGAACACGTGAGCGGAGATGGTACGTAAAAATCCAGTGCCAGCGTTCAACGTCTTTCTAGGAATATCTTCCAATTTAAGTGGGGTGATGAATCTACTTTGAGGTGCCCCGGGATATCCTTTTTCACTTAGTTTCCACTCACCCCAACCTTTGCTTGTCTGCTCCGCATTGCACATAGCTACCCTAGAATGATGATCGTTCTTCCCACTCTTAAAAATACCAGTTTGATAGCACCAGCTGACGCCAGCCATGCGAGCAGCTAAGTTTACACAATCGCCAAAAAAATCAGTACGGTTGTATTTTTCAAATGGCTCAATATCGGTCAACTTATTTAATTTTCCTGACGGGGTTCTGCTACCCTTTCCACCAGCGGTGTAACAAATACCAATGGAACTACCCGTTGGTAAGTGCGAACATATTTGAAGGCATTTGGTCCACACGTCAGATGGCGCTGGTGTTATGCTCCACACCTCCTTCCCTTTTCGATTTGTTCTTTTGTTCCATTCTATATTTAAATAAAACATAGAGTCGGCCGACCGCTTTACTTTAACAAGACGTATGGCTGGAAAATCCTCTTGCATCGTTTCTTTCGTTTGATCATGTACCTGCCGAAATTCATTGACCATTGGTTGGTACAAATGTGGATCACGTTGAACATCGTCCCACTGGATGTGCAATTTGTAATGAATAAAGATCATGTAGCCATTCACTTTCTTTTCCGTTGATCGTATACGATCGTATACAGGTATTGTATATGCAAGCCTTTCTATCGGAACCTTAATTGGGTCACCTTGAATTACCATGTCAAGCTCAAAACTACTGTTCTCATCCGTAGTTGGTTCGATAATAACTTTTGCGTTTTCTTGAGTAAGGCCTATTCCATCTTTATAAGGGGCTCCCTTCGCTTCAGCCCTCTCACTCTCCGCAATAACAGACTCCCAATAGCTCGTGTATTTATGAACATTTTCATATGACTCATCCCCTGGAGTAAACGATTCTAGTTCATACTTATATTCTATAGGTGCGATATCACTAAATGCAACTCCAACACGAACAAACACAGCTTGGTAAAATTCTTCGCTCATGACGAATGTAAGGTTCTCTTCGTCTGATATATTATTTATTACTTCTTCTTTATTCTTCATTTTTAAGATGTTCTTGTCCCTACCAGTTTTGTAGACGTTTTGTAAGATATGTCCAACACGTTTCACATGTTTGATCAGCTTATCTTGATCTTCACATTGGTAAAAAAAGGTATATGCATCTCCTTCTGGACTGTTTGGTAACTGCTTCTGTTCTATGCCTTCTGTTTTTGTTTTCCCAAATACATATTCTGTGACATTATTTGTACGTCTTACCGCATTCTTCATCCATGCGGGAAAATTCATCCATAGTGTTGAACTTTTTTTGATGTCTGTGCTAATGGCACCAAAATACATTTAGTGAAGGTAAGAATTCATTTATAGTCAAAAACCTTAGATAAACATGAGGTATAAGTATCCGTTACTGACTTAAAAATGAAGTTTGTGATATTACTTAGTATTGTCATTTTCGCATGTCTTACGTTTAGTATCAACAGAGAAAAGCTCACCAATCGTTACCACATGATTATGGTGAAGAACAGAGGGTTGCGTTCAGCCGTGAACAAGACGTTGGATAAACTTCAAACATTATGCGGTCGTTATGACTCTTGCGTAAAATACGTAAGGAAGATTAATGACGATACCGATGTTAAAGCAACTCCCAAACCTTCAACAGCAGATGCGAATATTTGCTGCCAGTTGGACACGCCGTTATGTAAAGCTTGTCATGAAGGTATTAGTGTAGACGAATATTTGAAGAAACAGAAGCCTCTATTCAAAAAAGAGAAAAAAAATGATCAACCCCTTCGTATCATGATAGCCATACCTATACACAATAGAATAGGATACACAAAATTTCACGCACGGACACTACGCGAGTACCATAAAATACCGTCGGATGAATTGTTTATTTTTGATGATTGTTCAACACAATATGGTGAAAAAGAACTTCGTGAGTGGTATGGCAACGATATACATTTTTTTCCGTGTAAGAAAAACTTAGGATCAAATAAAAATATCCGTAGAATGTTTGAGCATTTTATTACTACAGATTACGACCTCATATTTGCTGTTGATACGGATTTAATATTTCATAAAAATTGGCGTGAGTTTGTCAGTAAGCATCTAGACTCTACACATGGTGTCATGTCATTGTACCATTCTAATGCTCCACATCATAAGACATTTAATTGCAATACAGAACTATGTGAGAAAAGATCAATGGGTTCCGCTGGTACTGTAATGAAACGCTCAGTCGTTGAAGAAATGTTACCAGCTAATAAAAATGAGTTGTTTGATTGGGGATTTTCTGAGGTTTTTCAGAAGAAAAAGATAAAGATGGTGATTCCTAGAAAGTCTTTAATCATGCATTATGGGCAAATTGGAGTCAATAATCACTGTGGGACTTCGGAAGTAGCAAAAGACTTCGATAGGACCATTTTACCTGGATGGATAAATGACGGATTAACATTTTATTTCGATAAATGTAATAAACCAACTAGTTTTTTTGATAAGAAGAAGTTGAAGAACAATTTTGAGGTAGGTATCAAAACAATGAATAGGTACAAAGAGACTATCCGACAAGTAAAAAGTATACGAAAAATATACCCTTCGGTACATATCTATATAGCGGATGATGGTAAGGAAGACCAATCAGACAAATATAAGGAGGAAAACAACGTATTCTACAAAAAAATGACTTTTGATAGTGGGTTGTCAGCAGGAAGAAACGTCTTAGTCACATGGATGACATCAAAATATGTAGTTATCATGGACGATGACATGATATGGAAAAAAGAGTTTGACGTTGAACGTGGTATTACCATTTTAAAAAAGACAAAGAAAAAAATATTAACTGGCGGTACTACCGACCGGGGGATGTATTCTGGTATCATATATAAGAAAAAAAGTGTGTTTCATATTTGTCCTGGCGCAAAAAAGAACAAAGAATATCCCGAATGTGTAGATACAGATATTGGATTGAATATTATAATAGCCAACAGAGCTTTTTTAGTAGATAATAAATGGGATGAAACGTTGAAGGTAGGAGAACATGAGAAATTTTTTCTTACGTTGAAACACAACAAACCGAATAATGTTATAGCGTGTAAATCGTTTATGGTTAAACATGGAAAGGCTGGATGGGATGAAAATAAGGAATATTCAAAATTACGATTGAGAGCTCAAAAGGAAATAGAAAAAGCTGTAGGAACAGTAAAAGAACATGCAATGTTTGACACTGAATGTCAACGGTTGCGTTCTACAAACGAACCTCAGCAAAACTTAAATATCCATATGGTTTGGGTATCACCTTTTTTGAAGGGTAATATCGAACCTACAGATGATGTTGTGAACGCTATAAAAACATGGAAAAAATTTCATCCTAATGCAAAGGTGAAATTATGGGGAAACAAAGAGGTGAAGTTAGTCTTTCCATCATTAATTCCAATGTTGGAAAAGATTCCGTTAAGCACATGGATTTCAAATATAGTACGCTACGCTGTAGTAAATAAATACGGCGGTCTCTATGTTGACACTGACGTTTTAGCCTATAAATCGATTGTACCATTGATATCGAAATTTCCAACCGGATTTTTCGTTTGTGAATTGCCAATAAATAAGCTTCCATGTAAGACGTTGGCTTCGGCGGTATTCTATGCCCCTCAAGGTGGGTTATCTTTAATGAGTAAAGAAAGTATATCCGGTAGCCAAAACGTCCTTCGAGACATAGACTACGATAATTTTGTGTATACAGGGAAGTATAGAGTAACTGGACCAGCTCTACCGACTAAATTATACCACAAGGGTAGCATGAAACAATTCAGAATTTTAAAATCACATTCTTTTTTTCCTTGTGATCACACAGACACATCAAAATGCATTTATGATAATTTTAAGACAGATAAGGAAGTATATGGAATGCACATGTGGAAGCAACGATGGAAGGTTAGTAAAAATTATAAAGAAAAACCTTTTAGAAAGAAAACTGTTATGACATTATGTACAAGTGAATATATAGATAGAGCATTTGAGTTATCACGACATCTATCATTATGGGGATATACTTTACATATTGTACCGATAGGGTGGGACCCCACCAGTAGAGAACGTTTAATGTTTCATTTTGTAAACAAACCCTCCAGACCAGTGGAATTTAAAGGGAAAAGCAACATATTGTTATTTAAAGTTTCATCAATAGAGGAAATGTTACGAACCATGCCTGACAGTGCCAACTTATTGTGGTTGGATGCAGATACTGTAGTGTTAAAAAACC
>MDTG01228652.1_pt1 | contig 20436 bp, 22 predicted proteins | sample 811421 | NCBI WGS metagenome assembly MDTG01 (sample SAMN05326645, study PRJNA326480) | marine metagenome | isolation source: seawater | place: Pacific Ocean: South East | collected 2011
CCCTTAAATTGGGGCAAGCAAGAGGTGTTATTTTACAAACAGCTCAAAAATTAGGTGTGCCTCAATTTGACTATTCGCCCAATGAGATTAAAAAGGCAATAAGTGGGTTAGGGCATGCTTCAAAAAATCAAGTTCAATTTATGACAAAACAGTTATTTTGTCTTAGAGAGACTCCTGAAGCGGATGCTGCTGATGCAATAGCTGTAGCTGTGTGCCATGCTACTAATCATGCTTTTAAAAAATTGATATCTGGAGTTAAAAAGTAAAAATGATCGGAAGATTGAACGGTAAACTCGTGGAAAAACAACCTCCGAATATTGTTATAGAATGTTTTGGAGTTGGTTATGAAGTTGAAGCGCCTATGAGTACTATTTGTGATTTGCCAGAATTGGGCTCTATGGTAACTTTGCTCACGCATCACCACATTAGAGATGATGCAAATCTTTTGTTCGGCTTTCTGACTACTACAGAAAGAGAGTTATTTAGGATTTTAATAAAAGTTAATGGGGTTGGAAATCGAATGGCGCTTACTATTTTATCTGGTGTGTCTGTCAGTGAATTTGTGCGTGTGGTTAAAAACGATCAATGGCAACAATTGACCTCATTGCCTGGTGTAGGAAGAAAAACAGCTGAACGAATTCTAGTTGAGGTTCGAGATCGTTTAGATGCTTTTAGGGAAAATTTTGATGATGCAAATTCAAAGATGAGTATTCAGAATGATGCTGTTCTAGGGCTTGTATCTTTGGGATACAAAAAAAATGAGGCTACTCAATTTGTTGAAAAAGTTGATCCTAATGTTAATTCCAGTCAAGAAATTATCAGGCAGGTTTTAAAAAATGTTTTGTCGAAAGAAAAAGATTAATTTGGAGTAGCTAATGTCTAAAGATAAAGGGGATTTGACGGCCTCCGCTGGAGAAGAAGATAAGATTTTTGAGGGAGATGTTCGGCCAAAAAGGTTGAGCGACTATATAGGGCAGAAAAACATGCATGACCAGTTGAGTGTTTTTCTAAAAGCTACTTTAAAACGAAAAGAGCCCCTTGACCATGTGCTCATCTATGGTCCACCTGGCTTAGGAAAGACTACCTTAGCAAATATAATTGCCAATGAGCTGGACGCGGCAATTATCCAGACGTCTGGTCCAGTACTTGAGAAGAAGAAAGATTTGGCAGGATTGCTGACTAATTTAGAACCTAACGACGTGTTGTTTATTGATGAAATTCATCGATTAAATGCTGTAGTTGAAGAAACCCTGTACCCTGCCATGGAAGATCAAGTGGTCGATATGGTTTTAGGAGAAGGACCAGCGGCTCGCACGTTAGTGATGCCTATAAACCCTTTTACTTTAATAGGAGCAACTACCAGAGCAGGACTGTTATCTTCTCCACTGAGAGATAGGTTCGGAATAACCCAAAGACTTGAGTTCTATCAGAAAGCTGAATTAGCAGAGATTGTCGAGCGTTCAGCAAAAATCCTTTCATTTTCGATTAACAAAGAGGGGTGCGCAGAAATAGCAAAAAGATCTCGTGGCACTCCACGTATTGCTAATCGTTTGCTAAGAAGGTGTAGAGATTTCTCGGATGTTAAGGAAATTAAATGTATGGATTTGAGCGCTGCCTGCGACGCATTAGATCTATTAAAAATAGATTCAAACGGCTTCGATAATCTTGACAGAAAGTTTCTTGCTACTATTATTGAAAAATTTGATGGGGGACCTGTCGGAGTTGACACGATAGCTTCTGCGTTAAGTGAAGAGCGAGATACAATAGAAGATGTTATTGAGCCATTCTTAATCCAAGAAGGTTTTATCAAAAGAACTCCAAGAGGAAGGGAAGCCACACAATTATCATGGGAATACTTAGGATTGATACCCAATAAAATTTCTAAACAACCTAGCGACTTGTTTAAAGAGGATTAAACATGACATACCAGAATGATTCTATTATTAAAATGAAACATACTGAACGTGTCTACTATGAGCATACTGATTCAACAGAATTTGTTTATCACACCAATTATTTAAAATTTATGGAAAGGGCGAGAACCGAATGGCTTGATTCTTTGGGATTTAGTCAGGGAACCTTAAAACAAAAACATAATATATTTTTTGTTGTAAAGACAGCATCTATAAACTACATAAAACCCGCCAAGCTGGACGATATCCTATCCCTAACCATACGAGAATTAAAAATGAGAAGAGCATCCCTAAAAATAAAACAAGATATAGCTTTAGGAGAGAACCAAATTATATGTCAGGGTGAATTCATTCTTGCTTGTGTGTCTTCTGTTTCATCAATTCCTGCTAGAATACCCAGCCAAATATTATCGGCAATTTCTGATGTCAACTGAATTATCAATTTTAAAATTAATTCTCGAGGCTAGTTTTGTTGTGCAACTTGTAATGTTGCTTCTCTTACTATGCTCAATAGCTTCGTGGGCCCTGATATTTTCCTTTAACAAGAATTTAAAAAAAATCAAAAACCAAACATCAGCTTTTGAAGCTGAATTCTGGTCTAGCGAAGATATTGGGGTCTATTATTCCAATTTGGTCGACCAAAATAATAAACTTGAAGGGATAGAGTCGGTGTTCGAATCTGGTTTTAGAGAGTTCTTAAGATTGAGAAAAAAAGACATTCTAGATACATCAGACCTTTTGGATGGTTGCCAGCGTTCTATGAAAGTGAGTATTACAAGAGAGATAGAAGCTTATGAAGATAGTCTTCCTACACTAGCTACTATTGGCTCCGTCTCACCTTATATAGGATTGTTTGGAACAGTTTGGGGCATTATGAATTCGTTCCAAGCGCTTGGAAATGTTAGTCAAGCTACACTTGCTATGGTAGCTCCTGGTATTTCGGAGGCACTTATTGCGACTGCTATGGGTTTGTTCGCTGCAATTCCTGCGGTAATCGCCTACAATCGATTTGCAAGCCAAATCGACCGTATAATGGCGCGGTATGAAATGTTTGCTGAAGAATTTTTGGCAATATTACGCCGTCAGGCTAATAATTAGAGATGAAAAAAAAGCGAAAACAAATAGCTGAAATTAACGTGGTTCCGTATATTGATGTAATGTTAGTATTGCTGATTATTTTTATGGTCACAGCGCCATTGCTAACACAGGGTGTCCAAATTTCTCTACCAAAAATTAATTCAAAGGTAATCCCAGCGTCACCGCTTGAACCTTTGATTATATCTTTGGATAAGAAAGGTTTGATTTATTTAGATATTGACCAGAATGTAAATCAACCCATAGAAATCGAAACTTTAGTAAATAGGGTTATAGCAGTTCTTAGATACCAGCCAGCTACAAAAATTTTTTTAAAGGCTGACGAAACGGTTAGTTATGGTAAAGTAGTTGAAGTTATGGCAAGTCTTCAGATTGCGGGAGTAAACGACGTTGGCATGATTACCGCTCCGTATATTGATAGCAACTAGTTAAAAATAAAAAAGCACACAATGGTCTCTTATAAGCACTTTTTTATCTCAATTTTATTTCATGTAATAATTTTTTTAATTTTTTCATTTTCTTTGCCTAACAAAGATCAATTTAGCCCAAAAAAAATCAATATCGGTCAATCAATTAATGCAATATCTATAAATGAATCCGAAATAAATAAAGAGATACAGCGAATAAGAGCTTTAAAAAATAAATCAAAGCGCCAAGAGGAAGCGAGATTGAAGGACTTGAAGATTAAAGTAAGCAGTCAAGAAAAAAAACTAAAGATCTTAGAAACTAAAAAAAAGAATGCAGAAGAGCGCCAAAAAAGACTAATAGAACAATCTGATGTTGCCAAGAAGGAAATATCTAAATTTAGAGATAAAAAGAAAAAAGAACAGGAAGCACTTGAGCTTGTGGCTAAAAATAGAACCTTGATTGAAAATAAAAATAAAGAGCTGCAAGAACAAAATAAAAAACTGCAACAACAACTTGCAGAAAACCAGCTGTTTGAGCAGATAGAGAGAGAAGAAAAAATCTTTAGTGACGAGAGTGAAAATACTGCTGAAATGGATATTATTGATCTATACGCTAAAAGAATTGAAAGTCAGATAAAATCAAATTTCAAAATTCTTCCGGGCCAAGAAGGATTGAGTTGCATAATCAAAATAAATTTGGTTAGAGATGGCAACGTAATTGGTGTAGAAATATTAAAGTCAAGTGGTGACTCCGCTTTCGATAGAGCTGCTGAAAACTCAGTGTTCGCAGTCTCCCCTTTTCCAGTTCCAGAATCAGATAAAGTTTTTAATAAAATGAGAGAGATAACTTTTGTTTTTAGCCCTTAAAAAAAACCATTTAGGTTTTGTTCTTTTATTAGTTTTAGTTTTTTTATCACCATCACGTAGCAAGGCTCTTGAGTCTCTCACTATAAAGATAGATGAGGGTACAATTCGTGCTTTGTCCTTAGGTATAGTTTCTACCCAAGATACAATTTCTAAAAATGTTTTTGATATTGTTGGCGACAATCTGAAGTTGAGTGGACGCTTTGATATTTTTGATCAAGCGGACATCCCATCAACCTCGACAAAATTCGAAGATGTGAATTTTAAAAGCTGGCGAATTTTTGGAGTTGAAAATATTCTAGTTGGGCATATAAAAAGTGGTAATGATGGCTATATGCTCGTAGTAGAATTAATTGATATTTTGAGACAAACCAGAATTTTTAGGAAAGAGTACGGACTTAAGGAAAATAGCGAAAGGGCAATTGCCCATAGTTTGAGTAATTCAATCTATAAACAGTTAATAGGCAAGGTCGGTTGTTATAATACAAAAATCGCTTATGTAGCAGTGTCGACTGTTGACTCTAGTCGTTCATATTCGATTATTATTTCTGACTATGATGGGTACAACAGCCAAGAGATTCTGAATTCAAGTCATCCAATATTATCTTTAGCATGGTCACGAAAGGCAAAAAAACTAGCGTATGTATCATTTGAGTCTGGTCGCTCTATTGTATATGTTCAGGATTTAAAAAACGGAGTAAGAAAAAAAATTGATTATGGTGATGGCATTATGGGAGCCCCCGAGTTTTCATTAGACGGTAATTCTATAATTGTTACAGCATCTAACTCAGGAAATATTGATCTATATAAATATAATTTGACGGAAAATAAGTTTATTAGGTTAACTGGTTCTGAAGCTATCGAAACCGAGGCATCGATCTCTCCTGATGGGAGCATGATTCTTTTCACATCAAACAGGAGTGGAGGCACTCAAGTATTTAGGATGCACAATAAGCCTTTTAGTGCTCCTGAACGAGTTACCTTTGGGTCATCAAGGTTTAACGCAAATCCAGTATACTCTCCATCAGGAGATAAATTTTCCTATGTCACTAATGTAAATGGATCGTATCGTATCGTCGTGTCTGATCTGGAATACCAGCACCAGCGCTTAATATCAAAAGGTAAATTTGACGAATCACCAAGTTTTTCGTCAAATGGAGATATGATAGTGTTTTCATCAAAGAATGGGGCTAAGTCAGAACTCGTTATCAAATCAACAGAGGGCCTTGATGCAGAGACTAGGATTTCTTTGCCGAACAGTTCTTTGATAGAGCCCTCTTGGGGGCCAACTCTGGAGTAACGTATTAACAGGATTTATTTTGAGGTATTAGAAAATGCAATTTTTTTTATGGATTTTTTTTCTTCTCGCAGGATGCTCGAATACAAATATATCAGGTACTGGAGCGAATGTGCAGGATAAAAGCACGGTATATAAGGCTAAAGTAAGACAATACTCATCTGAGAATGGGTATAGAGCAAACGGATTTGCTAAAGGTAGTGAAACAAGTGCACTTGAGAGTGTTATCTACTTTGAATATGATAGTGCGATAGTTAGTAGAGAATACGATGAGATATTAGTAAAAGTGAGTACACATCTAATCAATAACCCTCAAGTAAAAATTGTAATTGAAGGACACACCGATGAGCGAGGTACTCGTGAATACAATCTTGCATTGGGAGAAGAGAGGGCCAATTCGGTGTTAAAGCAGTTAAGAATTCTCGGAGTTCCGATTCAGCAAATGAGATCATTAAGCTTTGGCGAAGAAAATCCTTCAGCCCTTGGCATGGAAAGTGATATTCTTGCATTAAATAGACGTGTGGAGATTATTTATTAGATGAAAAGCTATAACAATAAGATCGTTAGACTTGCAATGGTAAGCACATCTTTGATTTTAATTAGTGAATTACTATTTGCAGATGATAATATCAGTCGACTCGATGAGAGGTTAACCCAATTAGAACAGGTTTTAGACAGAAACGGCTTGCTTGGACTATCCAGTGAGTTGGACAAGCTGAAGGAAGAGCAACGTGCTTTAAGAGGCAAGATAGAAGAAATTGAATTTGCTTTAGACTCGAAGAGGATTAAGAACCAAACTGAAGTCCCACTACCAAAAGAAAGACTTTCAGCTAATCCCGTGCCTGATTTGATAAAGAATAGCCCAGAAATCTCGGTTGAAAAGGACATCAAAAATAATCTAGAACCTAAGATAAACACCGAACTAACGGGTGAAGAAATTTACAAGAATTCTTTTGCTTTACTGAAGGCAGCAGATTACGAAAATGCAATTATCGGTTTTAGAAAGTATTTATCGGAATATAGAGATGGCAAATTTGCAGATAATTCAATGTTTTGGATCGGTGAAGCTTATTGGGTTACACAGGAATTTGAAAAGGCTATTGAGGAGTACGTTCAGTTGACTAATACCTATCCTCAAAGTCAGAAAAGTTCACACGCTTTGTTAAAGATAGGTTACTGCTACGAAAAACTTGGAAAAACAGCTGAGGCTACAGAGGCATTAAAAGACCTTCAGAAGAAATTTCCAAACTCTACTGCAGCTCGTTTGGGAGCTGTAAAGTTGGAGAAACTACAAAATAACACCAACTAGGTTTGGTTTTTGATCAGGCTGCGGATTTCTCCCAGTCTCTCATGGGTTCCTACATCGATCCAATTGCCATAATATACTTCTCCACTTAAAAATTCTTTGCTTGCCCAATCGTGATACAATTGACCTAATTTATTATAGCGGACTGTTAAGTTTTTGAGACTGTTTAATTCGATACAAGATAGTCCAGAGTAAGTATATTTAGTGTCGCTCGATAAATTAATTTTGTTTTTTGTAATCCCAAAATCGCCCTCGGGTTTTTCTTTATTTTTATTAGGAACCAAAATAAGATGAGCCTTATTTCCATTTGTTGGAACGGAAATGTCCTGCAAGTTATAATCACACCAGATGTCAGAATTAATGACAAGTAAATATTTGGCTCTTTCTAAAAAATCGAGTGCATTGAGAATTCCTCCCAGTGTTTCAAGAGGCCGATTTCTTTCATGTGAGTATGTTATTTTTAATCCGTAATTAGTTCCGTTTCCTATTTGTCCAATAATTTTTTCGGCAAGATGAGAGACATTTATAACAACGTTTTTGATATTCGCTTTTTTCAAGTTTCGGAGATGTCTCTCGATAATTGTTTCGTTGCCAATTTTAATGAGGGGTTTGGGAGTCTCGTCAGTTATGGGTTTAAGTCGGCTACCAAATCCGGCAGCGAGTATCATTGCAATAATTTTCATGGTTTAGGCCACCCTAAAAGAAATAAATTTATAAATAATGATATCCTACTGAGTAAGGTAGTATAACAAGTACTGAGGTAAATATGCTTGAAGCGTTAATTTTAATTGTAGTTGGTTTAATTTTATTAACTTATTCAGCTGATAAATTTGTCGATGCAGCGGTAGACCTCTCAACATGTCTTAGAATACCTACTCTGGTGGTAGGGTTGGTGGTGGTAGGTTTTGCAACCTCGGCTCCAGAACTCATAGTATCTGTTACAGCTGCTTTCAGTGGCCATCCAAGCTTAAGTATCGGCAACGCTGTGGGTTCTAATATAGCTAATATAGGTCTAGTATTAGGTATAACATCTATTATCATTCCATTGCATTTGAGCCAAGCTACGTTTGATATCGAGTTTCGACTAATGCTAGCAGCCCTTGTAATTTTTACCCTTGTTGTTAGCGACTTAGTGATAGCAAGACTTGATGGAATAATTTTAGTCTTTTTTTTATTAGTAATTCTATTTTTAATGATTAAATTTAGTAGTCAAAATGAACTAGAAACCGAGGAGTCTTTTAATGGTGAGAGTCCTGAACTTGGGAAGTCTAGTTTCTGGCTACTTATTGGATTTGTTATTATGTTGTTAGGCTCAGAAATTTTGGTGAGAGGCTCTATAAGTTTAGCGAAGATATTTGGTGCTTCAGATTTATTCATAGGCCTTACCATTGTTGCTATTGGTACAAGTTTGCCTGAATTAGCTGCTTCGATTGCTGCAGCTTTGAAAAAAAAAGCTGACATAGTTATTGGTAATATTATTGGTTCTAATACCTTCAACGCATTGGCTGTTACTGCAATGCCAGCTTTGGTTAAGCCTTTTACCATAGAAGCTGAGGCGCTAAGTCGGGATGTTGCAACTATGTGGTTGTTAACTATAATTTTGATAATCATTTTATTTATAGGGAAAAATAAATTAACAATATGCAGGTTTGGTGGTTTTATTTTATTAGCATGTTTTTGTTTTTATCAATTTTCCTTATTTCAAATGCAAAATGTAACTTGAATTAAAAGGTTGGAGAATTCTGAAATGAATAAAAACGAGACGTTCGAGACTGGCCTATTAGAGGATGAGCAAATCTTAGATTTGGCTAAAGGGGTTCTGAAAGAAGAAGCTAGTGTAATAATTGAGCAGGTTAAACATCTTGGTAGTGAATTTTTATCAGTCGTGAAATCAATTTTTGAAAATAAAGGACATTTAGTGGTGATTGGAATGGGAAAGTCAGGTCACGTGGGAAGAAAGATATCAGCAACTTTTGCAAGTACAGGTACGCCCTCTTTCTTTATTAATGCCGCAGAGGCCAACCACGGTGATATTGGGATGGTTAATCCTAAAGACATCGTCTTTCTTTTGTCAAATTCTGGTGAGACTGCCGAAATTAAATATCTTTTGCCTTTCTTGGATCGAATGTCGATAAAAAAAATTGCTTTAACTGGAAAGGCGGATTCTACCTTGGCAAATTCTTGCGATCTCAAAATTATAGTTCCTATTCAAAAGGAGGCATGCCCATTGAATTTGGCGCCTTCTTCTAGTACTACGGTAATGATGGCCATGGGTGATGCTTTAGCTTTTTCGGTTTATAGGTTGCGGTCGTTTAACAAGTTAGATTTTGCTCTTTCTCATCCTGCTGGAGCATTAGGGAAGCGTTTGTTGTTGGAAGCTCGCGATATCATGTGTACAGGGGACAAAATACCGGTGGTCAAGCCGGGTGATCTTTTAAAATCTGCAATTGTTACCATTAGCCAGGGTGGATTGGGTTTTATTATTATTGTTAACGAACAGAATAATGTACAAGGAATATTTACAGACGGAGATTTACGAAGGTTATTGGCTCGGTCGACCAATATTCTAAACGATAAAATTTCCGAACACATGACGGTGAATTTCAAAACAATAACGCCAAAACATTTGGCCAGTGACGTTCTAAAAATTATGAAGTCTGGCAAAATAAATGGCCTGCCTGTAATCGATGATAAGAAAAAATTAATAGGTGCTATCAATTTTCATCATTTGCTAGGAATTGGGTTAGAATAAAACTAAAAACGGAGTTTTTTTTGAATCAAAAGTCAATACTTCTTCTTTCTTTATTCATAGCACTTGGAAGTTTTTCTATTAAATATTTAATGGAAAGAGCTGATCGTGTTGTTTTCAAAGAAAACCATGGTAGTAACCCTGACTATTTCGTTGAAAATATGAAAAGGCTCTCTTATAACAAAAATGGTAAGGTCCAAAATGAACTTGTATCTTCTTTAGTGAAGCATTTTCCTAATGATGATTCTTTGGTTTTCAAGTCCCCTAGGATGAAAATTCACGAGAAGGAGGGCCCTCCATGGAACGTTGTTTCAGATAGTGCTTGGGTCAATTCAGATAGAAGTTTAGTCATTTTAAATGGAGAGGTTTACATTTGGAGGATGGATATTGAGGGTAATAAACAATACGAAATTTTAACCTCCGATTTAACTATTAAACCTTTTGAAAAGTTTGCGCATACTACTAAGGCTGCTCAAATCACTACCCAAGGAATTGTAACAAATACGGTTGGTTTAAAAGTCGTGTTTAAGGAAGGAAGAGTCCAACTGTCTGAAAGAGTGCGCACAATATATGAATCCAGATAAACCAATACTAATTTTTTTAATCGTATTACTTCATATTAACTATGTTTTATTGCAAGCTCTACCCGGAGACTCGAGTAAACCTATAGAAATTGAAGCAGATTTTGCAGAGCTTGATGATGAAAAAGGCGAGACTATATATGTAGGTAACGTGATAGTTACCCAAGGTTCATTAAGGATGACGGGTGAAAAATTAAGAATTATCTTGGACGAAGCAAAGGATATTAACCGAGCCATAATGACTGGAGTGCCAGCCACTTTTAGGCAAAGACCAAAGATTGATGAGGAAGAAGTTGAGGGTGAGTCTAAAATCATTGAATATAGAGCCGCCTCCGGATTTCTCTATTTAATTGATAGCGCAAAACTTGTTCAAGGTGAAAGATTTGCAGAAGGGCATAGAATTAACTACGACATAAATAATAAGATAATTACGATCAGATCTTCTAGAGCAGGCATTTTTCAGCGAGACTTAATTAAGAAAGAGAATTCTCAGCGTGTTAAAATAATAATCCCTGTTGAGGAAAGCTAGTTTGTTTACAAATTGTTGGCAAAATTAAGAGCGGAAAAATAAATGAATCATGAAATATTAGAAGTTAAAAACCTTTCAAAGACTTATTCCTCTAAACAAGTCGTAAAAGATGTGAGTCTCGATGTCCATGCTGGCGAAATAGTTGGACTTTTAGGGCCTAATGGAGCCGGTAAAACAACCAGTTTTTATATGATAGTGGGTTTAATCAAAGGGGAAAGAGGAGCTATCTATCTTGGGAAAACAAACATTACTGAGTTTTCGATTGACCAAAGAGCCAAGGCAGGACTCGGCTACCTGCCTCAAGAATCGTCAGTTTTTAGAAAACTTAATGTTGAAGAAAATATTTTAGCGGTCTTAGAGTTGCAGAATATCAAGACCGAGGAAGAGCGTTACTCTAGATTGGATGAACTAATAGATACTTTTAGTCTTAATAACATAAGAAAAACAAAAGGAATATCCTTATCTGGGGGTGAAAGACGTAGAGTTGAAATCGCTAGAACATTAGCTTGTGACCCGTCCTTTATTCTTTTAGATGAGCCTTTTGCTGGAGTTGATCCGGTTTCGGTGAGCGAAATTCAAGACATTGTGGGTACGCTTAAAGCATCAAAAATTGGCGTGCTTATTACCGATCACAATGTCCAAGAAACTTTACGAATTTGTGACAGGGCATATGTTGTAAGTAGCGGAGAAATTATTGCGTCTGGAACGGCAGTAAATATTTTAGAGAACGAAAAAGTTCGTAAGGTGTACTTAGGCGAGTCCTTTAAACTTTAAGGTGTAATTAAAACATAAAGCGCAAAATTAAAATGAAGCAGTCTTTATCTCAAAAACAGTCTCAAAGTCTTACCATGACTCCTAATATGCAACAGGCAATAAAATTGCTTCAGTTGCCCTCGCAAGAATTAGTAACTGAAATTCAGAACCAGCTTGACTCAAATATTATGCTTGAGCTGGAAGAGGAATCTTTATCAGAAGATTCTTCAAAAATTTTTAATGAATCGGAATATGTACAGTCAGAACAAATTGGCGATGGAATAAAATTTTCAGAAGAGGTAAGTAATAATGAGGCAGGATCAGTCAAGATTGATGATTCAAATAGTTTAGGACAAGCTGATGATTATACGGAATACGAGAATCAAGCCCATGAATATAATATTACGGACTGGGATAAAGTTGATGTGTCCTCAAAAGGGAAAAAGAAGAACGGGGATGTGAGAATTGATATTAGTGAACAAGATCATATTGCTCACAATCTATCGTTGCGCGACTTATTGACGGAGCAACTTGAGTTATCGGATTTATCTGATGACTACAAGCCAGTTGGTTTAGCATTAATTGATTACGTTAATGCTGATGGATTTCTTATGAGTAGCCTAGAAGAAATTAAATTAGCTTTAAGAGATGGCTTGGGTCGAGATGTTGAGATAAAAGTGCTGGAGTACGTTTTAAGAATCTTGCAGGATTTTGATCCGCCGGGGGTTTTTGCTCGCGACATAGGGGAGTGTCTGTTAAAACAATTGCAAAATATTGGCGATGAAGAACGTGGTAAAGCTGCTGCAGAACTATGTTGCAGATATCATCTTGAAGATATTAGAAAAGGTGACTTTAGAGCCATTTCTGAAAAATTAAGTGAAGAAAATTTATTGCTCGAGGAAGGATTGAAGTTGCTGAAATCACTAAATCCTCGTCCTGGAGCTCAGTTTTTTGACCATGCTAAAACTTACGTCAAACCAGATATTTTCGTAAAAAAAATAAATGGAAGTTGGATTGTAGAGCCAAATCATGAATTAATACCGAAACTAAAAATAAATGATGAATATAGAAAATTAGCTAAAGGTACCACCGACAATACGGAAAAAGAAGTTCTACGAGAGCATTTAAAAGAAGCAAACTGGTTTATGAAGAGTCTAAAAGAAAGAAGTGATACTGTCTTGGATGTTGCAAAAGCTATAGTCAATATGCAAAGCGATTTTTTAGAAGAGGGGGACGAAAAAATGAAACCTATGATTCTTCATGATGTAGCGCAAATGATTGGTAGGCATGAGTCGACTATATCTAGAGCTACTCATGGAAAATACATGGAGACGCCAAGGGGAGTTTTTGAATTAAAGTTTTTCTTTGATAGTCATGTTCAAACGCAGGATGGTGGGGAAGCTTCTTCTGTGGTAATAAGAGCACATATTAGAAAGTTGATCGCAGCGGAAGATAATCAAAATCCACTAAGCGATAAAAAATTATCGGAATTGCTATTTGAAAAAGGATTCAAAGTTGCGAGGCGGACTGTGGCCAAGTATCGTATATCCTTAGCGATTCCTTCTTCTAATGATAGAAAACAAAAAAGCGTCGTTGCATAGTTGGTAAAAATTTAGGGATTATAGATTTACTAACTAAGATAAATATTTAGTTTTTAACTAGGGGCTCCATTTTATGCAAAGCACTCATCTCAAAAGATTATTAATAATCTCTGGTCTTTCCGGAAGCGGGAAATCTGTTGCTCTTGGTGCGTTAGAAGATTTTGGTTTTCACTGTATTGATAATTTGCCATTAAGTCTTTTGAGCGACTTCGTAAAACTTATATTATCAAATGACTTTACTCCCAAAAACATAGCCATTGGAATTGATGCAAGAGCTGTAGATAAATCAATTTCTCAACTCCACAAGTCGATAAGCGAAATAGATCAAACCAAAATTAAGATTGAGTTAATTTTTTTATCAGCTAGCCAGGATTGCCTTCTTAAACGTTTTAGTGAAACAAGAAGAAAGCACCCTCTCTCAAGCGATCAACTGACGCTTAAAGGTGCCATCGCAAAAGAAGTTGAAATTCTTAGTGAGGTAAATGCAGAAGCTGATATTGTTATTGATACGACTCTGTATAATATCCATGCTTTGCGAAGGACTATAAAAAATATAATTGCAAAAGCTACTGGTCGCACTTTATCGTTACAGTTTGTCTCTTTTGGTTTTAAGCGAGGAATTCCCATGGATGCAGATTTTGTTTTTGATGTAAGGTGTCTGCCTAACCCGTATTGGGAATTAAGCCTGAGAGATAAAACAGGAATCAATCAGGAGGTGATTGATTTTCTAGATAGACAATCCCAAGTTGAGAAAATGAAAAGTGATGTGAAAAAATTTTTAGATTCATGGATATCTGAGTTTGAGGCAATGAATAAGTTGTATCTTACAATTGCCTTCGGTTGTACGGGGGGCAGACATCGATCTGTCTACATAGCTGAATCAATGGCGAGCTCTTTTCAAAGGCCTGGTGTAAAAGCATTAGTTAATCACCGAGATATTTAAGTAGTATATGAATTATTTATCACGAAATTTGGTTAGGAGATTCAACGTTTGACGGCTTTATTTTACGGGGATTTATCGTCTGAAGGAAAAGTTAGAGGTACAGTTATAAAGCTAGATAAAAAGAGCGACTTAACAAATCATATTACAAATTCAATCGCATTAGTTTATGAAATATCCTCAAAATCTTTACCGCAGTTATTATTGAAACGACCTAAAGCTTTGATTATAGAATATTCTAGAAGTGATCTTGCATGGCGAAAAATCTTTGAAAGTATTCCTATACCTACAGTAGCTGGTGTCGCGGACGTTACTAAGTATTTGGATAGCGGTGACGAGGTAGTAGTGGATTGCGAAAATATCGTTGTGATCGGAAAAATGATTGGTGAAAAGTTTGATTGGTAGGTAAAGGAAGACAATTCTCGTGAAAAGTACGCACAAAAAATCGATAAAGTCTAATCAAGAGCTATTGCTTGAGGTTCAGAATATTTTAGAAAATTATTCTATAAAAAACTTAGATTTATTTTTAGCTGACTTGCACCCTTCAGAAATTTCAGACCTTCTTGAATCCATGGAATCGATTAACAGGGCTGACCTTTTCGAGCGCCTTGATGCAAGAAAGAGAGGAGAGGTCTTATCAGAATTAAGCGTTGGCATTCGAAATGCCCTACTTGAATTTGTTGATCCTGAGGGTTTTATTAATGAAACAAGTAGTTTAGAGCCAGATGATCTGGCGGACATTATACAAGATTTGCCAGAACCTATGGCCGATCAAGTGCTCTTGTCAATGGATGCTCAGAATCGAAATAGAGTCGCCGAGTCTTTGCATTATCCACAAGATACAGCCGGAGGGCTCATGAATGTTGATGTTCTTACTGTGAGACCTGATGTTGAAGTTGACGTAGTACTACGACTTTTGAGACGATTCGGTCCAGTGCCGGAAAATCAAAACCAATTATTTGTAGTAGACAGAAGTAACAAACTGATGGGGTCAGTTATGCTATTAAATCTTCTTATGGCAGAACCTGAAATTCGAATAGAAAATATAATGCAAAAAGTGGATATACCAATAAATGCTTTAACAGATGCTCGTGAAGTGACTTTGATTTTCGAACGTTATGATTTGATTGAAGCACCAGTGATAGATGAAGAAAATAAATTTTTAGGTTTTATTTCTGTCGATGATGTGGTCGATGTCCTTATGGAAGAAACTGATCGATCACGCTTATCGTCCGCGGGGCTTGCCACCGATTATGATATGTTTGCACCCATAATTAAGACTTCCAGCAAGCGATCTGTTTGGTTGGCTGTAAATTTAGTAACTGCTTTTTTAGCTGCTTGGGTGATAGGTTTGTTTGAGACGACAATAGAAAATATGGTGGCATTAGCCGTACTAATGCCTGTTGTGGCGAGCATGGGGGGAATAGCAGGAACTCAAACACTCACAATCGTAATTCGTGGCCTGAGTATTGGTCAAGTAGGTTCTGCAAACTCGAGGTCTGTTGTCGTTAGGGAGATTATTATTGGTTTTTTCAATGGTTGTCTATGGGCTTTTGTAGTCGCACTAATTTCATCGCTTTGGTTTGATAATTTTGGGCTTGGGGTAATTATCGCTTCGGCTATGGTGGTTAATTTAGTTACAGCAGGCTTTTTTGGTGCCATGATTCCTCTTACCCTTGATAAATTTGGAATAGACCCAGCTTTAGCCGGTGGGGTAATGGTGACTACCATAACAGATGTTGTTGGTTTCTTTGCCTTTCTGAGTCTAGCCAGCCACTACCTTATTTAGTATGGTCAATAAACTAGCCTCTACCATTTTAAAAGACGCCAGTTTGATAATATTTCGCTTTGTGCCCTTGACTGGCTAGTTCCCTTTCTAAGCCTGTCATCGTTATCTATTAGATAGTAAGATTGTCCGATAATTGGTTTTATTTCTATCGAATCAATACGACCGTTAACCTTGTGTTCTACAATCGATTGGTTGACTTCTGATTCAGATAAAACTAGAGAACTATCCGACTCATTGCGGTCTGGCACTTCAAAAGTATTGGATACCGAGCCCGTGCTTATAATAATGCAGGCCACTAACAAAAGTAGTCTTATTTGTCTTTTTACTTTCATTTTATGATTAATGATACATAATATGTACCTAATAGTGCCAACAGCTAAAAGCTTATGTCAAGAAAAAAATTATTAATAATAGATGGTTCCAGTTATTTGTACAGAGCGTACTATGCTTCTGGTGGATTAACAACGTCAAAAGGTTTTCCAACAGGCGCTATTTTTGGCGTAACATCTATGCTAAAAAGCCTATGGAATAGAAACAAAGCTGATTATATGGCTGTTGTGTTCGATCCTCGAGGACCAACAATTCGAAATGATTGGTACGAACATTACAAAGCAAACCGAAACGCAATGCCCGAAGATTTAGTAGAACAGTTGGATGGAATCAAATGTATAGTTAAAGCTCTTGGGTTCGAGATTATTGAATTCCCATATTACGAGGCTGATGACGTAATTGGAACGCTTGCTAAATACGGTGAACAAAACAAACTAGCGGTAAGGATCGCATCTCCTGATAAAGACATGGCGCAACTCGTCAATAAAAATATAACTATCTTTGATGAACAAAAAAAAACGGAATGGGATGAGATTGGAGTAAATGAAAAATTTGGTATTTCACCTTCTTTGATCGTAGATTATTTAACGTTAATTGGTGACGCATCTGATAATGTTCCGGGTGTTGAAAAAATTGGTCCTAAAACTGCAGTAAAACTGCTTAAAAAATATGGGAGTTTAGAAAAAATATTACTGGATTCAACAAATATTCCCGGAAAAGTCGGAGCAAATATCGAAGAAGCAAAATCTTATATAAATTTATCGAAAAAGCTAGTAACAATAATTAGGGATGTACCGATTGAAATAGATTTAGACAAACTTAAACCTAAAGAGCAAAGCATTGAAGCTTTGAAGATGCTCTACGAAAAATTTGAATTAAAAACATTCCTCAAGGAGATTAATGGGCCAGATAATTTGAAGCCTGAGTATGAAACAATCTTTAGTTTAGATTCGCTAGACAAATGCGTAAAAAAAATAAAGAGAAAAAAAATTTTTGCACTCGATTTAGAAACAACGAGTTTAGATCCCAACTTTGCAAAAATCGTTGGAATATCACTTGCCTGGGACGAGGGAAAAGCAGTTTATATACCTTTGGGTCATAACTACAAAGGAGCCCCGATGCAACTTAATGAGTCTGATGTATTCAAACTAATTCTTCCAATTTTAAAAAATCCAAATCTGGAAAAAATAGGACACAATTTAAAATATGATCATGCTGTTCTATTGAGCAATGGGATAGATTTACATGGCATTGCCCATGACACAATGTTGCAATCTTATATAATTAATAGCACCGATAGTCGGCATGATTTAAATACAGTTGCAGAGCGTGTTTTGGGAGTGGCGCCAACTACCTATGAAAAAGTGACGGAAAATCTAGACGAAGGTGAAGGATTTGAAAAAGTAACAATCGAAGCTGCAACGACATATGCTGGTGAAGACGCTGAGTTAGCTTTGAGAATTCATAATCGTTTATTTCCAAAAATATCAGAAAATAAGGGTCTGAAAAGTATTTATGCTGATATTGAGGTTCCTCTAATCGCTGTTTTATCCAAAATGGAAATGAAGGGGGTTATGATTGATAGTGAAATGTTAATGCGACATAGTAGTAAATTGAAGAGCATGATGGTTTCTTTAGAAACCAAAGCTCACAAGATGGCGGGGCAACCATTCAACATGAGTTCACCAAAGCAAATACAAGAAATTCTCTTTGAGAAAATGAAGCTTCCTGTTATTGCCAAGACTCCTAAAGGTCAAGCTTCTACTTCGGAGTCAGTACTGAGTGATTTATCTAAAGACTACGAATTACCAAAAATAATTCTAGATTATCGTTCCATAGCAAAACTTTGTTCTACTTATACTGACAAGTTACCTAAGCAGGTAAATACTAAGACTGGCAGAATACATGGCAGTTTTCATCAGGCAGTAACGTCAACAGGAAGGCTTTCATCATCGAACCCTAATTTACAAAATATTCCGATTAGGACGGAGGAAGGTAAAAAAGTACGTGAAGCCTTTCGAGCGCCCTCTGACAAAGTCCTTATTGCAGCTGATTATTCTCAAATAGAGTTAAGAATTATGGCGCATATTAGTAAAGATGATACTTTGATTAATGCTTTTAAAGAGGAGAAGGATATTCATGCTATCACTGCCGCCGAAGTTTTTGAGACAGGGTTATCAAATGTTTCTCCCGAACAGAGGAGAGCGGCAAAGGCAATTAATTTTGGTTTAATTTATGGAATGTCATCGTTTGGGCTGGCAAAGCAGTTAGATGTAACAAGGAATGAGGCTCAAGATTATATTGAAATGTATTTTTCAAGATATCCAAAAATTAAGCAATATATGGAGAATATTAGGAAAAAAGCTGCGCAAAATGGTTATGTTGAGACAATATTCGGGCGAAGACTATATATTAATAATATAAATTCAAATCAGGCACGTTTGAGGCAATATGCAGAGAGGACCGCTATCAATGCACCCATGCAAGGGTCGGCTGCTGATTTGATAAAATTGGCTATGATCGCAGCGGATAACTTGATTAATCAATTCAATTTTGATGCAAGTTTAATTCTTCAGGTACACGATGAGCTTGTTTTCGAGGTAAATAAATCCTGTAGTGGTAATTTCAGCTTGCATTTAAAAAAATGTATGGAAGACATAGCAACTCTTTTGGTCCCATTAAAAGTTTCTGTGGGAATTGGAGATAATTGGGGTTCTGCTCATTAAGTGGAAATAGTACCTATAGCAGGTCTGCTAATAATTGTAGTAAAATCTTCTTTTGAGTAAAATATGCAGATAATACCAGCAATCGATATTAAAGACGGAAGATGTGTCCGATTAAAGCAGGGAAACTTTGATCAGGAAACTGTGTTTTCTGATGATCCTTTGTCTGTTGCAGAACAGTGGTTGGAGCAAGGAGCTAAAAGGCTACATCTTGTTGACTTAGATGGAGCTTTGAAAGGCACTCCTATTAATAAGAGAATAATTGAGCGCATAGTAGAATTATGCGGAGAAATACCAGTGCAAGTTGGCGGAGGAATAAGAGATTTAGATACTCTTAGTAGGTATTTGGATTCAGGTGTTGCTTATACCATTATTGGTACGAAAGCGATTAATTCCCCAGATTTTGTTGAGAGCGCTTGCATGAAGTTCCAAGATAAGATAATTGTAGGTCTGGACTCCAAAAACAATAAGTTGGCGCTCGACGGATGGTCGAATGACTCAGGAATGGATTTATATGGCGTTGCTACACATCTAGAACAACTCGGTGTGTGTTCAATTATTTTTACAGATATAAGTAAAGATGGAATGCTTGAGGGCCCAAATATTGAAGAAATTTCTAAATTAGCGCAGACACTTGCGATTTCAGTTATAGCATCGGGAGGGGTTAAGAATATAGATGATATTAAAGCATTAGCTAAGATTTCTCACTTAGGCGTTCCTGCTGTGATAGTAGGACGCGCTATTTATGAGGGAACACTTGATTTGAAAAATGCGAATGAGATGCTAAAAAAAATTATGAGAGCTCCTGATGAGCTTATGTAAGAGAGTTATTCCTTGCTTAGACGTTGATAATGGTCGGGTAGTTAAGGGTACAAAATTTGTTGAACTGAGGGATGCAGGAGACCCAGTTGAAATAGCGAAGCGCTATAACAATGAAGGGGCTGATGAGATTACTTTTCTCGATATCACAGCTAGTAGCGATAATAGAAACACCATACTTAGTACAATCACTTCTGTTGCTTCTGAAGTTTTTATCCCTCTCACCGTAGGAGGAGGAGTGCGTACCGTTGAGGATGTACGAACTCTATTGAAAGCAGGAGCAGACAAAGTTGGAATTAATACGGCTGCTATCAAAAATCCTGATTTTGTGAAAGAAGCAGCGGATAAATTTGGTTCCCAATGCATAGTAATAGCTGTTGACGTAAAACGTGAATATAATGATCCTCCACGTTGGAGCGTTTATACTCACGGAGGAAGGAATAAAACTTCGCTGGATGCCAAGGAATGGGTCAAACTCATGGAACAAAACGGAGCGGGAGAATTGCTGTTAACTAGTATGGATATGGACGGTACTAAAAAAGGTTATGACCTTGCCTTCACCAAGATGGTATCAGAAGAAGTTGAAATTCCAATAATTGCATCGGGGGGCGTCGGTGAAATAAAACATTTAATAGAAGGAGTGACTATAGGTGGTGCAGACGCTGTCCTAGCAGCTAGCATATTTCATTTTGATATCATATCAATTCAGCAAGTAAAAAATGCGTTTCGCGAAAGCGGAA
>MDTG01244840.1_pt1 | contig 20436 bp, 17 predicted proteins | sample 811421 | NCBI WGS metagenome assembly MDTG01 (sample SAMN05326645, study PRJNA326480) | marine metagenome | isolation source: seawater | place: Pacific Ocean: South East | collected 2011
GAAATCCATCCCATAGCATCCTGTAAGGCATGGAGTCCTGGTAGAAGCAGGTGACGGGCTTCTTGTTCGCGGGTCCTACCGCCAACGACCCAGCGTTCTCCACGCCGATCGAGCGTCGGGGCGACCACTAAGGCGTCTATAGCCGAGCATTCTTCGGAATCTGGTGCAGCATCACTGAATTTGAGGTCAGGCATGATCTAGACCGGCCTTCAGTTTCTCAATTTTGATAGACGCCGCCTTGAACTCGGCAGTACCGCTTTTGGGGTCCCATTCGTCGTTGGTGATTAAGTTCAGGTCGACAAGTTCTGGGAAGTGGAAGGTTGTGAAGGCCAAGCCACCCGGTTGGTCACCTTTGATGTCAATCTCCATTTCAAGGCTGCCGCGTGGCGAAGTAACTCTCACCAGCTCGCCCTGCACCAAGTTGAGTGAAGCAGCGTCAGCTGCACTCACTTGAAGCTGCTCCCCTGACCTGATGGGCGACTTGTAGCCTCTCGACTGAACGCCTGTGTTATATGAGTCCAATGCTCGGCCTGTCGTGAGGCGGATTGGGTATTCCTCGGAGAGCTCCTCTTTGGGGCCTTCGTGATCGGTTAGGGAAAACGGTGCTCGGGGGTTGCCACCGAGGTCTTTGTCCCACAGCCATGAGTGCAGAAACGGCGTTCCCGGATGATCCGTGTCGGGACATGGCCACTGAATCCCGTCAAGCATTTCGAGCCGTTCATATGACATCCCCGTGTGCATCGGTGACAGTGAACGGACTTCGTTCCAAAGTTCTTCGGCGCTTTCTGCCAACCATGTCGCTCCGAGGCGCTTAGCCAGGTCGCCAATGATGAGGTGATCATGGCGAGTGCCTTTGGGGCCGTCTACTGCCGGCCGGACCCGTTGAACCCGTCGCTCGCTCGATGTCACAGTTCCGTCTGATTCGGCCCAACCGACTGTGGCCGGGAGAACGACGTCAGCAAGTTCCGCTGTCCGCGTTAAAAAGATGTCCTGAACTACTAGGAAGTCAAGCCCTTCCAGTAGCTTTCGCGTGTGGCTTACGTCGGCCTCTGAGTCGGCCGGATTCTCACCGATCACGTAAAGCGCTCTGATTTCCCCGTGGTCCATTGCTTCAAACATCTGTGTCAGGTGGAGCCCGGGACGTGGGTTGACATCAACGCCGTACACCGCCGAAAACTTTTGACGGGCGTGATCATCGGTTAAATCTTGAAATCCGGGCAGTTTGTTAGGGAGTGCGCCCATGTCGCCACCCCCTTGCACGTTATTTTGCCCGCGCAGAGGAACCAGGCCTGAACCCCAGCGACCGACGTGTCCCGTCAGGAGTGCCAGGTTGCAAAGGGAGAGTACGTTGTCGACCCCGTTGTGGTGTTCCGTGATCCCAAGTGTCCAAAGAATCTGCGCCGTTGAAGCTTCGGCGTACCTGTGTGCTAAATCTTTGATAGCCGCTGGTGGAATTCCAGTAATTTCCGACGCATAGTCAAGCGTGTAGGTTTCGACGTGCTCAGAGAAGGCCTCAAAGCCACTTGTCGCATGTTTGATGAATTGCTTGTCGTGCAGATCGGCGTGGATAATTTCTCGAGCGACAGCGTTAGCTAGGGCAATATCTGTTCCCACATCTAGACCCAACCAAGATTCGGCGAACTTCGCAGACGCTGTACGCCTGGGGTCGACCGCGTACATTTTGTTGCCGGCTTTGAGTCCCTTAAGGACGTGGTGAAAATAGATCGGGTGGGCTTCTCGGGCGTTAGAGCCCCAAAGGAGTACGAATTCTGCTTCCTCGACCTCAAGATAGGAAGAAGTGCCTCCGCCTGCTCCAAATACTGTCGCCAGACCGACGACGCTGGGCGCGTGTCAAGTTCTATTACACGAGTCGATATTGTTTGAGCCAATTGCCGTCCTCATGAACTTTTGCGCCGCGTAGTTCATTTCATTGGTGCTCTTTGAGCAGCTAAACAACCCGAAGGCGGAGGGACCGTGGTCGTGCAGGACTTGACGAAACTTCGAAGTCACTGCTGCTAGTGCTTCTTCCCATGATGCTGGTCGCAACTCGCCATCTTGGCGGATTAGCGGCGCTTCAAGACGTGGTAGAGGATGCGAATATCGAGTCCTTCGTGGCATGTCGTCTCCAAAGGCGCATACAGAGGTCAAGGGCCTGTGTCTCAGTCTAGAACCGAAGGTCAATGGGTCAGTTGTTCTTGTTTCACTATCCGGAGCATTATTCGCTTCGGCTGTCGCCCCGAGGGATTAGCGTTTTGCACTCTAATCTGAAATGCTGTTCCACTATGTGGCACAGATCGGAAAAGGCCTGACATGTCTGGTGTTCAGTCGGTGGAGCGTTCCTTCGCGATTTTGCGTGCGTTAGCGACAGCTCCGATGGGAGTTACCGAGGTGGCAAAGGCGGTCGACCTTCCCAAGAGTACCGTCGCACGGTTGTTATCGGCATTAGAGGATGAAGGGGCAGTCGGTCAAGACTCCGCGCGCGGCCGGTATCGAATAGGCGACGCTTTGTCGATGATGGTCAACGAGACTCCTGGCGGTAAGAGCCTTACGGCGCTGTCCTATCCCTATTTGACGCTTTTGGCTACTGAGTTTGAGGAAACCGCCGGGATTGGTTTCTGTGAGGGGGGTCAGATTTTCTACGCTGATCACGTCGAGCCGGACGCCGCAGTGCAGGTCCGAAGTTGGACAGGTGAGTATGCACCGCTTCATCTCGTTCCTTCAGGCTTACTAGTCCTGAGTCACCTATCGACCATGGAGTTGGACGCCTACCTAGCTGGTGACCTAAGGCAAACTTCATCTCGAAGTCTCACTGAACCATCTGCTATTCGATCGCGCCTTGATGCGGTACGCCGGCAGGGGTATGCGTGGGGTTTTGAGGAATTCTCCGAAGGCTTAAATTCAGTTGCTGCGCCGGTGTATGGGCCCGAGGGCGTACTTGTCGCAACTTTGCACGTGCACGGCCCGGCATACCGCTTTCCCAAGGATGGAGATTCCGACGCTATTGGACTGCGACTATCTGAGGTTTGTGCCGATTTAGCTCGACATCTGACATGACCTCTTAAGTGGTTCCGCGTCTGCGGCTTATCTCATCGATGACAGCAGGCACCACTTCGTGAAGGTCTGCAATCACTGCGTAACCCGCTTTGGTGACCATATTTGCTTCGGGATCGGTGTTAATAGCCAGGATATTTTTAGAGGCCATTGCACCCACCCAGTGTTGGATGGCGCCTGAGATACCGCAAGCTATGTAAATTTCTGGTGCGATGCGGGTTCCAGTCTGGCCCACTTGGTCAGCGTGGCTTCGCCAACCGTTGTTGGTTACTGCCCGCGAACAACCGACCTTACCTGACAGTAATTCAGCCAACTCCTCTAGGGGCCCGAACGCGTCTGCGGAGCCGACGCCACGACCTCCTGAGATCACAACCGACGCGGTGGAGAGGGTCGCTCCTTCGGTCTGGCTTGTTCTGTCCTGTACGAGGGTCCGCGCTAGGGCCGGGTCAATTTCAACTTCCAGGAGCTGAAGGGCCACTTGGGTCGGGGTGGCAGACGGGACAGGTTCTACAGCGTGATGGGCATAGGAAAGAAAGAGAAGGTCTCCGGATACCGTCACGTCTTCCAGCAACGAGCCACCCCATTGCGTCCTGGTTATTACCCAATCTCCGTTGTGTTCGACCTCGATGCAATTCGCGACGAACGGCATGTCTGTTCGAGCGCTGGCCTGGGCAAGGACTTCATTGCCCTTGTCCGTTCCAACCGCCATGATGACCCGCGGGTCGCAGAGGTTCACCAAATCGGCGACTGCCTGCCCCCAAATTTCGGGTCCGTAGTCAGTGATCAAGTCCGATTTCAGAATTATCCCTTCAGAAATCCCATATTGGGAGCACGTCGTCTCAAAATCCGAATCAAATAAGCCTACGCATACGGCGATTACCGATTCACCAAGGTTGGCTGCCAGGGTAGCTGCCGCAGTGAATGCCTCGTGGGTGGCTGGATCTGTTGCTCCTCGGTTGTGGTCGGCGAGAACATACACCCCGGTCATCAAAGGACCCCCAGTTCGTCGAGGAGGTCAACAATTTTTCCGGCTGCCTCGGGCCCTTCCCCGAGAATTTTGGTTTCAGTGACCTTTTCTTCTGGACGGTGAAGTCGAACTAATCTTTGCGAGCCTGTGGCCACTTCGGTTTCTGTGATGTGGATCTCTGCTTTTTTGGAGGCCAACCTGCCCTTCATCGTGGGATACCGTGGCAAGTTGATTCCTTCCTTGATACCTAGAACTGCTGGTGTCGGGAGTGAGTAGACCTCAATGCCGCCATCGACCTCTCGGCTAGCGGCTAGGGAGTCGCCTTCTACTTCTATGCCTTTGATGCCGTTTACTATCGGGCGATTTAGCGCTACTGCGACGCGGACGCCGACTTGGTAGCCACCTGCGTCAGCAGACTCGTTTCCGAAAAGGATCAGGTCAAATGTTCCGGTCTCTGCTTCTAATTGGTGAACAGCTTGGCCGATGGATGCCGCAGTCTGTTGCGGGTCCCAGTCTTGACCGGTGTCGTTAAGCACCAGAGAGAATTCGGTCCCCCCTACGCTGGCTGCGTAGCGCAGCTGTTCCTCAGCTTCGGTCGGACCAACTGTTAGTACGCAGACGGAACCACCGTGTTTTTCTATTAGCTGTGCCGCTTCTTCCAGTGCACACTCTTCGTGGGGGCTGGTCGTGAAGCCTAAATGTGCGGTGTCGACACTTAAGCCGTCTTCAGTCACGTTGATGCGTGACCCGGGAGCCGGGACCCTCTTTACACAGACCAGGATTCGCATTCGATGTCCTTTGGATACTCCTCGGCCGTCTCTAGGCCTTCATGCGGTCGTTGTTTGGATCAAAGAGGGCCAAGTTGGCACCTGAAGCGGCGACTGTCACGGGGTAGCTCTCGTTTTGATACATCACCTGTAGTTGTGTGCCGACCTGGCAGAGTTCAGATGGAAGGTACGCCATTAAGAGATATTGGCCTACAGAAGGTGCGTTTCCAGCTGTTGTCACTCGGCTAACGCGGCCCTTAGCGTCCACTATTCGGTCACCATTGGGAGTCAAGATAGGTTCGTTGCCGGCCCCCATCGGAAATCTTCGGTAGCCGGCTTCACACGTAAGGTCTTCAGCCGTGAGAACGCATAACTGAGCGCAGGGTTCTTCGTTTCGTGCCGCTAGATAGGCCTCTTTCCCGATGAAGTCTGCTGCCTTGACCTTGGGACGAGCCAAGCCCGATTCAACCGGTGTGTATTCGTCTTCGAGCTCAGAACCCATCAAGCGGTAGCCCTTCTCGAGTCGGCCGCTAGTACCGTACACAGCGGCTCCAACTGGTCGGAGTTTGACGGAGCTTCCGGCCTCAATGATGGCGTCCCACAACGCAAGGCCGTGTTGCATTGGTGTGTAGATCTCGAATCCAGCGTCGCCGACGTATGAGACTCGGAACATCTCTGTCGGGATACCTGAAATCAACACTTCCTGGTGTGATCCGTATGGGAAGGAGTTTTGGCTTAAGTCGGCCTCTGTTAATGAGGACAACAACTCGGGCGACCGCGGTCCCCAAACACCCAATGTGCAAACCGCGTTAGTTCGGTTCTCAAATTGCACTGACCCGCCACCCGGGAGGTTTTCCCGGAACCAGTACTCATCGCGCCCTCCATCGAAGGCGCCTGTAATGATGCGGAACCTATCCGATCCCAGTCGCAAGATGGTTAAGTCGGACCTGAAGCCTCCGGAGTGGTTTAGGACCGGTGTGTAAATGGAGGATCCCACTTTCAAGTCACATTTGTTGACCACCATCCCCTCGATGTAATCCAAAACCCCGGGCCCAGAGACTTCGAAAATCTGAAACGCCGAGAGGTCGACTATTGCCGCGTGCTCCCGCATGTGGAGGTGCTCTGCATCTGATATCGGTGTCCACCAACGAGAATCCCACTCGTGTTCGCGATTCTCGATGTCGTATTGTTCGACAAGGTCGACATTCGACTCGTACCAATGCGGGCGTTCCCAACCGCCTGCTTCGAAATAGAATGCCCCCAGCGCATCAGTTCGGGCCTTTAGCGGGCCATTTGTTACGTTTCTGCGTGTCGCCCATTGCTCGCGAGGATGGACAATTCCGTAGGTTTTATTAAAGTGTTCCTCGGCTCGAGCCTCGATGTGGTGCACGTTTCGTTGTTGTGGGTAGAAGCGGGTGACGTCCGCTCCATGAGGGTCAGTGACGTGGGGGTAGCCGTGTGTCATCCACTCGGCCATCAAGCGTCCAACTCCGGGTCCTTCCTTGATCCACACAGCAGCGGCGGACCAGAGGTTTTCCACTTCCACTGTGGGTCCCAGCACTGGATTGGCGTCCGGGGTTAAAGACAACAAGCCATTAATCGCGTACTTAATTTCGCCGTCTCCCAAGAACTCCATGAGTTCTATGGCTTCCTCCATTTGCTGGTCAAAGTCATCAGCAGTGAACGGCATTTCAGTTGGACTGAGGGCTGCTTCGTCGTTAGACGGAATGTCCTCCACGCGATGCAAAATTGGGCGGTGAGCGTAGGAGCCGACCTCCATGGAACCCGCCGTCTGTCGCTCATAGCAAAAGGTGTCCATATCGCGAACAATCGGATAAGCCAGCTCCTGCTGCGTCTCAACGAGCACATCGAAAGGTCCAACGTCTGCCATCTGGTGCACAGCTGGTGTTAAGGGAATGGTAGCGCCTGCCATTTCGGCTATCCGGGGGCTCCAGACACCACACGCAACGACAATCGTTCCGCATTCAATCCGGCCCTTGTCGGTGACCACGGCTGCCACTCGCGGCTTATTCCGGCCTTCAGCAGTCTCAATGTCCAACACCTCGGTGTTGGCGAACACTGCAAGGTGCCCGGCGTCCTGTGCCTTCTTGCGCATTTGAGTGCCGGTCTCGAGTGAGTCGACGGCGCTCACGCTCGGTGTATAGAACCCACCTAAAATAATGTCTTCAGATACGAAAGGTACCAACTCTTTAACTTCGGAAGGAGTAAGCAGCGAGGAAGGGATCCCCCAGCATTTAGCTGATGTCATCCGGCGTTTGAACTCTTCCATCCGCTCCTGTGTTCTCGCAACCTCTATGCCGCCGCAGGTATTTTGTAGTCCCATCTCTTCATATTGACGTTGGCTCTCCAGAGTGAGATCGACGATTTCTTTCGAGTGGTCGACGGGGAAGATGAAGTTGGACGCGTGTCCCGTTGACCCACCGGGGTTTGGCAAGGGGCCTTTGTCGAGCAGGACGATGTCTTCCCAACCCAGCTCGCTTAAGTGGCTGACAAGGCAGTTGCCGACAATGCCGGCACCGATGACAACACACTGCGCCTCTTTGGGGAATTCACTCACTCTTGGTCCTCGTTTGCTCTCTAGTGGTCGATCTGGGCGGCCGGCCAATCGTACACGCCGCTTACGTTACTCAGTCCACTGGCCAGGTCTACAAGGCAAACGGCCAAGGGATGCCCATCTATTCTGTATGATGGAACTGTTCCGCAGAACGAAACAATAACCGTCATCGGGACTTCCTGTCTACGACCAGCCCAAAGCCGGCCCGTTGCAAACGCCCTGATGGTGACGCACTAGAAGGTAGATCCAAATGGCATTTCTTAGTGACCTTGAGATTGCAAACTCTGCGTCTCTGCTGCCCTTAGCTGAGATCGCAGCGACAGCTGGTATCCCTGGAGAATTTTTGGAGATGTACGGCGACGGCGCGGCCAAAATCAAACTCGAAGCCACTGACGCTCTAAAGGATCGTGACACGGCAAAATACGTGGTTGTGTCGGCGATTACGCCAACGCCGCTAGGTGAGGGAAAGACAACGACCACGGTCGGGCTGGGACAAGCATTTAAGCACATTGGAAAATCAGCGACTATCGCCATTCGGCAACCCTCAATGGGCCCAACCTTCGGGATAAAGGGCGGAGCTGCCGGCGGAGGCTACAGCCAGGTCGTTCCAATGGATTTGTTTAACTTGCATTTGACTGGCGACATGCACGCCGTAACTGCGGCACACAATATGTGTTCAGCCGTCCTCGACGCTCACCTCTTTCACGACAACAAATTAGGACTCGATCTGCACAACATCAGTTGGCGGCGCGTGCTCGATATCAATGACCGTTCCCTGAGAAACATCACGCTGGGCCTTGGCGGTCGCCTTGACGGTATCCCACGAGAGAGCGGCTTCGACATTACAGCGGCCTCAGAGGTGATGGCAGCCCTTGCGTTGGCTACGTCATTGCAAGATCTACGCGCAAAGATGGGCAACATAGTGGTTGGGTACACCAAGGAAAATACCCCCGTAACTGCGGAGGAGCTCGGTGTTGCCGGAGCGATGACTGTTATTTTGCGCGAAGCGATAAAGCCGAACCTTATGCAGACGCTAGAGGGGACTCCAGCGTTGGTTCACACGGGACCTTTTGGCAATATCGCCACCGGCAATTCGTCGATTATCGCCGACCAGATTGGCATCAAGACCGGTGACTTCCTATTGACCGAAGCGGGCTTCGGTGCCGATATGGGGGCAGAACGGTTCTTCAACATTAAATGTCGCTATTCGGGGCTCAGCCCAGACGCTGCAGTTTTAGTTGCAACGGTTCGGGGCCTGAAGGCGCACTCAGGAAATCACAGAATTATTGCGGGCCGGCCGCTACCCGAAGCGCTCTTGGCTGAAAACCCGGACGAGGTCCACGCCGGTGGAGAAAATCTGAGGAAGCAACTTGAGAATATGAAGATGCATGGGGTCACACCAGTGGTAGCCATCAACACCTTTCCCGAGGACAAAGAAGCTGACTTGGCTGCGATCGCTGAAATCGCAACCGAGTACGGCGCCCTGTCCGCTCGGTGCACCCATTTTGCAGATGGAGGCGCCGGCGCAACCGAGCTTGCCGAAGCTGTTACCCAAGCGGCAAATGAGAAAAGTAGCTTTGCGCCTTTATACGGCGACGAGCTGTCACTCAAGGACAAAATTCGGACGGTGGCGAGGCAGGTCTACGGTGCCGAAGACGTTTCATTCACAGCGATGGCGAACAAACAACTTAATGGATACGAGGAAAACGGCTTCGGGCGTTTGCCTGTCTGTATCGCTAAGACACATCTCTCCATATCTTCGGATCCTAAACTCTTGGGCGCGCCCACTGGTTGGACCTTGCCAGTGCGCGAGGTCAGGGCCTCTGTAGGTGCTGGTTTCGTTTATCCGATCTGTGGCGAAATGCGTACCATGCCAGGCTTGGGTAAGAACCCAGCGGCGCATCACATCGACATTGATGCCGACGGCAATATCGTCGGCTTGAGTTAGGTTGCACCTGATGACGTTATTTGGAAAGCGTGCAGCTGACCCGGTCCACCAAGCAAGTCGGGCGAACTTGCTTCGTTCCGCTCGTTTCGAGGTTATCCCTCTCAAAAATTTGCAACCCCAAATCGAATTCCTACCAGAGGGCGCCTCCGTTTCGGTAACTGCTTCACCAGCAAAGACGCTGGAAGATACTTGGGAGTTAAGTCAGAAGCTGGCCGACAAGGGTTTTACGCCGGTCCCGCACTTGGCAGCGCGAATGGTCACCGGCCGAAAGCAGCTTCGCCAGCTTGTCTCTCAGCTCGCGGACATTGGAGCTTCGGAACTTTTTATCGTCGGCGGCGATGCACCAGACCCATTTGGCCCATTCTTCGACTCGATTCAGGTGTTGGATTCCATTCTTGAGTTAGATCATGACCTCAACCACATTGGCGTTACGGCGTATCCCGATGGCCATGCCTTCATATCGGAGGGCGCGCTCAGCGAGGCTCTCCGCACCAAGCAGGAGATGCTTGCCTCCGCGGGAATTTCTTCACACGCTTCAACACAGATGTGCTTCGACCCCGGTGCAATTAGCACTTGGCTGCAACGGGAACGGGACATGGGCTTAACGCTGCCTATTCACCTTGGAATTCCCGGAGCGGTAGACCGCGCCAAGCTGCTGTCCATTGGAGCCCGCCTAGGTGTTGGCGCTTCACTGAGATTTTTGAAAAAGAACAGGTCGACAATTACAAGGTTATTCTCACCCGGTGGTTACGATCCCAACAAGCTATTAACGCCGCTCTCAAGTGTTTTAGAGCCGCTCGGAATTAGCGGGCTCCACATCTTCACCTTCAACCAAATCGAAAAAACCGAGGCCTGGAGGCAGTCCACCCTCGGTATAGGGGAAAAGTAGATCCGGACCCAAAAAGCTAGGTTGACGCCAACACATCGACTTTGATCACGCTCGGGATTGCTTCCAACTCCCTGACGGTTGAAGGTGATGGTGCTCGAGAAATCCGAATTGTCGCTACTGCCGCTGCATCTCTCATTCCTTCGAAGATTTCGTTACGCATCTGTTGCACGTTTAAGCCAGCACTTCCGAGACATGACAAAACCGCGGCTAATACGCCAACTTCATCCTTGTGTCGCACGGCTATGGCGCACTCCCCTAGCGGTTGAGCTGCGATATTCACGCAGTTCGGGGGAAGGCCAATTTCGTAGCCGTTAATGACCGAAACTACCCCTCTAGCGACGGCGGTTCGCGCCTGGTCTGTTGATGCGCCTATATGGTGGGTTCCCACGAAGTTATCCATTTGAGCCAACGCCGGTCCCCATATTGTTGCAGCGTCGCTGGGCTCACCCTCAAAGACGTCAAGACCTACACGCAAATCATTGGCTTGCATGGCTTGCAGCACAGCTTGTTCATCTAACAAACCGCCTCTGGCGGTATTGATCAAGGTCGCTCCGCGTTTCATCTGGCTGAGAAATTTCTCGTTCACCATTTTTTCTGTCTGAGCTGTAAGTGGCAGATGAAGTGACACGATGTCAGCAACGGCGAGTAGCTGCTCGGTGGTGTCGTGCAAGATCACGTCCATCTCAGAAATGCTGTTGGTAGCGCCGGAAGGTCGTTCGGCGTTAGTTAAGGCGTGGACTGAGAGGCCGAAGCCTTTCGCTCTAGCTGCCACCTCTTGACCAATGCTTCCGAAACCGAAGATCGCTATGTTTCTGCCTTTCAGCCCGGTCGCCTTTGAGTACTTGGCTTTATTCCAATCAGAGGCCTTGAGATCTCTAGTGGACTCTGGGATACCTCTATCCAGCGCCAGAATAAGACCCAACGTCAGTTCAGCAACTGCCACGGCGTTCTGTCCTGGTACGTTACAAACGTAGATGCCGAGCTCACTGGCTGCTTCTACGTCGATGTTGTCGGTTCCGGCGCCGGCTCGAATGATCAGACCCAGTTCGGGTGCCGAAACCATCATCGAGCGTGTGACCTTCGTGCTTCTCACAATCAGGACTTCGGCCGTTTTAATCTCTCTGTCGAGATCGACCTTACTCAGTTGGTTTAGTACGGCACATTGGTGACCCTGGGACTCCAGGATACTGATTTCTGACGCCTCGATCGGGTCAGCAAAGCAAAGCAACATCTGACAGTCCCCTATCTCGGCATCGATCAAGACTACTTAGGTGTATCGACAGTAATCGCCAGGCGTGGCTGGTCAGCTTTGACCTGAACCAAAGCCCTCGGTCAGGCAAAAAGTTCACGGAGATCACCTGCGACAAGGAAAAGGAGGAGCAGGATCACCGAAATGTTGATGACGGCCATTGGTACTTTCCAACGACGATTACCCGACCAGAACCGTCTAACGCTGAGAACGTTGGCCGCGATCGCCACCGACCCGAGGCTGAGTCCCAGCCAGGGTCCGACGCCAGAACTGATGCCAATCAGGGGGGCCAAAAAGGGCAGAACCACATAGGTCAAGCCGCACCGCACTCCAGATACGACCATTGAGATACTGAATTGGCGAGTTTCGGCTTCCGCCGTGGAGGCAGTCACAGTTTTAGTCATTCGGCTCTTTCTGCGACCTAGTCAGCGTTTGGGGCCAGTGGAGCCAAGCCCGCGACACGCAGTCCTCCGCTGACAACCGTAACCGTTTGCGGAAGCGAACCCACGTCTTCTCCGTCTGATCGCAAACGACAATTCTCTCTGCTGTCAGCCTGCTTCAGGGCAACACTGATTTTCGCTCCCCGAGAGATCTCGACTGCTGGGTGCTCAGTATGTGCCCCACTGAAGGTTTTTGGCAACATACGTAAGAGATTGAAAGCAGCTGTATCGCGGATTAACACAATCTCGGCGATCCCATCACATGGGTTCGCTCCTGGCGCAATCTGCATTCCTCCGCCGAACGCCCGGGTATTTGCAATAGCGATCATCAAGCATCGGCCTTCTGTCTCGACGCCGTCAACGCTTAGTTCGAAGTCGTATCTCTTTAGGTTCGCCAATTCCCGAAGCGTCGCGACGGTATATCGAATTGATCCTCGTGGCCATGACATCCTCTCCGCTCGGACGTTTACGACCGCTGAAAATCCTGCAGTAGCTATCGTGGCTCCGTAACACGCGCTCCCGTCGGAGTCTTCGAATTTCAGAAGGTCGATACCTTGCGTCGGCGCCAACGCTGCCCGGGTTGAGTCGCGGACCCCAACCGGGAGGTCAAGCCCGAAGGCGAAATCGTTTCCGGTACCGGCAGCAACGATTCCTAGCGTTGCACGAGTTTCCGCACAGATCTGGGTCAAATGGTGCAGAAGGCCGTCGCCGCCGACGGCTACGAGGTGGCGTTCCTCGCCTATTGCGTCTCGGGCAACTTGCTTGGTCTCATCGACGCTGGTTGGTTGGTGATGCTCCACCTCGCAGCCGTATGAGCGCAAGAGGTCAGTGACTTTCGTTCCCCTGGCGGCGGCGCGACCTCGATTTGCCGCTTTGTTAGTGATGACGGTGATTCGTTGATGCATTTCTGAGGCTGTCTGGTCCATTGGTCAATAATCGATTGTTAAGGTGTCCTCATTGTTGTCAGGTAAGTCCACAAAATGGACCTCTACCTTCTACCCGATGAGAGGTTGCAGTGTCAGGCGCTTTAGACGGTATACGAGTTCTCGATTTATCAACTCTTGTGCAAGGCCCACAAGCGGCTGCAATGTTGCACGACTTGGGAGCGGAAGTAATCAAAATAGAACTACCCGACGTCGGTGACATGGGCCGGCATGTTGGTGTTATAGAAGATTTGGGGACGTCCGTGTTCTGGGAAGCCTGCAATCGAGGCAAGCGATCCGTCACTTTAGACCTACGAACCGAGGCCGGTCACGAGGCCTTCTTGAAACTTGTTCGGATATCAGATGTTGTTATATCCAACTTTCAGCCAGGTACTCTTGACGGTTGGAACTTAGGTTACGACGATCTCGCTGCAGTTAATCCCCGCATCATTTGGGCTGCAGGAAGCTTTTTGGGGCCTTCGGGGCCCGATGCACTGCGCGAAGGCGCAGATATCGTGGGTGAAGCATCTGGGGGCGTGATAGCAGGAATCGGCAATGACGACGAACCTGCTACGACCGTAGCCTCATTACTCGCCGACCATTGCGGGTCTCAGAATCTGCAAACGGGCGTCTTAGCCGCTCTGTTTGCCCGCGAGCGGACAGGCCGTGGTCAACGAATCGATGTCAGCCTTCTGGGCGGTCAGATTTGGATGCAGGCTCCTGAATATACGCACTATTTCCTAACGGGTGAACTAGCTGGCCGGTCTAACGGTGGCCACCCACTGGTTCACGCGTTATATGGCGTGTTCCCGACCGCAGATGGGGCTCTTGCTATGGCTGGCTGCCCTGAACACCTCTGGGACGGGATGTGTAGAGCCATCGAGAAGCCTGAATGGTCCGATCACCCAACCTACAACCAGTACTTCGTAACAAAGGCGATTGCTCGCGAAATGAGACAGGATTTCATTGAAATCTTCAGCCAACGTTCGACCGCTGAGTGGGTGGAGCGTCTTAGTGCCGAAGAACAGAGATTTTCTCCCGTCCGTTCACATGACGAGGTCGCTGCTGATCCACAGTCGTTTGCGAATGGTTACATCGTCGAAGTCGATCACCCGCAGTTTGGAAAAGTAAATATGGTGGGCTGCCCGATTCAGATGTCTGACACCCCGACGCGGTTTGGAGTGGAGGCACAGCAGCTCGGACAAGATACTGAGATGGTGTTAGTGGAGGCCGGCTACGAGTGGGATGAACTGGAATCTCTGAGAGAGCGTGGAGCCTGGTAGCACTTCTCCTTTCACCCCAAGGGGCCGAAGGGCAAGTGAAGGGCGCAGATAACCGCAGCTTGCTGGTTAGCTAGATCCGCGTTTGTGTCTATCCGTGAGTAACTCCAGATTCCTAGTGCGACCATGATGGCAATAGTGGAGGTCGCAGTACCTGCTGTTTTCCAGACCTTTCGTAGCCGCACAAAAGCGCTGGTCTTTCGCTCGGCTGCGGACTCGTAGGGCCCTTCATCGATAAACAGGTGGAGCGCCGCGGCGCCGAGACCCAGGAGCGATGCCAGCCACCAGTAACCCACGTAAGACCCATAGGCATCTCGGTACAAGCCGGCACCGTAGCTTCCAATAAACGCCCCAACTTGATGGCTTAGGAAGACAAAACCAAAGAGGATTCCTGCATGTTCAGGCCCAAATTGCTTTAGAACGATCGCAGACGTTAAGGGCACAGTGGAAAGCCATACCAATCCAATGATGGCACTACAAACCAAAGCAACCTGTGGTGTCATCGGGATAGAGACCATACAAGCGAAAATGATCGCCCGAATCCCGTAGAGGATGACCAACAGGGCCGTGTTGCGATAGTGGCTACCCAGCCAGCCGATAGCCATAGTGCCACCGATGTTAAAAAGACCGATAGTGGCTAGGGCTAATGCAGCTATTCGTGAGCTTTGACCTACGTCTTCTAAATATTTTGGTAGGTGTAGCCCAATGAATGTGACGTGAAAGCCGCACACAAAGAAGCCCGCGAGGAGCAGCACGTAACTCTGATGGCTAAAAGCTGTCCGCAGTGTTTGTCGAGTAGAGACGCCTGCTTCCTGATTCCCTAGTGGTGGGCTGTGCGAACGTAACGGCCGTACTGCGGATGTGGCTAGGGCAAGTAGAGCTATCCCTACAATGAGGCTCTTCCGCCACCCGATCTGATCGATAACACTTTGGGTCAGTGGGACAAGCACAAATTGACCTAAAGAACCGAAGGCTGTGGTAGTCGCCAGAACCGATGTTCTCCGGGACTCATCGACCAGTCGCCCCACAGATGCCAGGATCACTGCGAAACTTAAGCCAGCGAGTCCTAGGCCGGTGATTAGCCCGAGGCCAATGGTGAGACCTGCCGCGGTCTGAGCGGAGCCTGCGACGCAAAGGCCAACAATATAGATAAGTCCTCCTGCAACTAGGACGCGCGCAGAGCCATAACGATCGGCTATTGCACCCGCTACCGGTTGGCCAAGTCCCCAAATTAGGTTCTGGATTGCGATAGCGAGTCCAAAGGAGCCAGTCGAGATACCCAAGTCGACTGAAATGGGGTCTAGGTAGACGCCCATCGTTGAACGGACACCCATCGAGACGGCGGTTGCAAAGCATCCGGCCGCTAAAACCACAGCGATCGGAGAGATTTGTGTCTTGGTCTTCACCGACAGATGTTCTCCATGCTGCCAATACCTTCGATGTAAGTCCTCACTACATCACCCGGTTTCAAAAAGCGACTGTCGGGCATACCCACCCCGGCCGGCGTGCCAGTGAAAATTAGGTCACCTGGCTCGAGTGTCAAGACTTCGGATAGATAACTCACCAAGAACGGAACGTCAAATATCAGGCTGCTGGTGCGGGCCTCTTGACGGCGCTCCCCGTTGACATCACAGGTGATCGCGAGGTCATCTGGGTTGGTGAAGTTATCAGGCGAAACCAAGATTGGACCGGTAGGCCCATAGGTGTCTCGTGATTTACCCAGACCGAACTGCGGTGGTCGGGCTCCCAGCTGGAGTGCCCTATCCGAGATGTCTTGCCCCACCATGAGCCCGGCGACATGAGACCACGTCTCTTCTCTGCTGATATCCCGAGCGGTGCGACCTATAACGACAACCAACTCTGCTTCGTAATCACCTTGCTCTGCTCGTAGTTCCACGTCAGAGAAGGGGCCCGAGATGCAAGACGGATATTTCGAGAAGACAACTGGCACGTCTGGTAAGTCCATCTTAGATTCTGCGGCGTGGTCGCTGTAATTGAGGCCTATCCCGAATGAGTTCCGCGGGCGTGGCACAGGGGCTCCCAATGCCGCCTCTTGCAGGGGCCCATCATCCTGCTGGTCTGGAAGCGTCGCAGCTAGTTCGTGTAGGAAATCAACGTCCCTTATCGCAGTCATCGGGTCCTCGTTGACGGATCCACCAGACAGGCGGGATAAGTCGTAAACACGACCGCCCGCGACGAGAGATGCTCGTCCATTCACGTTGGCAAAAGAAAACGGCACCGTTCACCTCGGGAGATTTACGTACAACTTGGTCATCGGACCATAGAGCCCCTAACAAGATCGCGCCACGTCGACCGTGGCTTTCATCGTGGCGTGTTCCTAAACCAGAGTCCGATTGGCGACTACGAGTTTCCCTTTGCAGATGGTATGCCTAACGCGACCGATCAGATTTTTGGCTGCCCACGGGTTATTGGCACTCTTACTTTGGAGACTGCCGTCAGATGGCATCCAACTATCTTGTGGGTCGAAGATCGCAAGGTTGGCGGGTGCCCCGATTGTGAGCGTCTGTCCTTGGGAAGCAAGGCCAGCAATCCTGGCGGGCCCCATCGACAGAAGCTGGACAAACTGTTCTACCGTCATGAGGCCCGAATCAACGAACTCCGTCCAAATGACTGAGGCGACGGTCTCCACACCCAACATACCTGGAGGAGCATTAGAGAGACTGACGGCTTTCGAGGCCGGTGAATGCGGAGCGTGGTCGGTTGCGACAGCATCGATGGTTCCATCAAAAATTGCTGCCCTTAGGGCATCAAGGTCAAAATCTGTCCTTAGTGGCGGGTTCATCTTGCCGGACGTCCCAAGTCTCTCGACATCTTCTTCAGTCAGAATTAAATGCTGGGGAGTGACTTCTGCTGTAACGCGAACACCCTGTGCTTTAGCGGCCCTCACCAAGTCGGTCGCTAGAGAGGTCGACATATGTAAGACGTGGTAACGGCCGTTTGTCGCCGCCGCCAGTTGGAGGTCACGTTCCACAATGACTGCCTCCGCTTCGCGTGGTCGACCCTTGAGGCCCAGGCGAGCCGATACGACGCCTTCATTGATGACCCCTCCCTCCACCATCTCCGAGTGCTCGGCATGCTGACTGATTACCGAACCCGGAAGCCGTGAGGACGCTTCCAACGCTTGTTGCATCAATAAAGAGTCGTCGACGACGGTCCCGTCATCGGTGAACACTCGAACCCCGGTTTCGTACAGAACGTCGAAGTCGACTAATTCCGTTCCTTCCCGGTTCCGAGTTATGGCAGCCGATGTATACACGTCGCATGGAGTCGAACGGCCAATAGCTAGCACTTCATTGACGAGGTCGACGTTATCTATCGTCGGAATCGTGTTGGGCATCATAAGACAAGCCGTAACCCCGCCTAGGGCGGCCCCCGCAGCGCCTGACGAGATATCTTCGCTTTCCTCTCCGCCGGGCGTCCTGAAGTGAACTTGGATGTCCACGAAGCCCGGTAGGACCAAGGCGTCGGAGGCGTCTACTAGGTGACCCTTATTCGAAAGCGAGCCCATTGGACCTATGTCGTCCACGACTCCGTCAGTGACAACTAGATCCTGCGGGCCAACCTCTTGGTGGCCAAATAGCAGGCCGCCGCTAATCACTATGGATTCGCTCATGACATAACCATATTGCAGAAGCTGACGCCCGCCACCCTCGGTGCTGTTCCGGGATAAGATTCACCTGTGGGACCCCCGACAGTAGAAGAACCTTTGTTGTCAGTCGAGAAACTGGACAGTTACAAAAATGAGGGGTATCTCCATCTAGAGAACTTCGTTCCCAAAGAAGTTGTGTCGGAGCTGCAGCAAGCAGCTGCAGAGTTCGTTGAGATGAGCCGCGAGCTAACGGATTCCGATCGAGCGCTGGACCTAGAACCCGGCCACTCGGCCTCGAAGCCGAGAATTAGGCGCCTAAACTCGCCTGTGGATCAACATGAAGCGTTTCAGCGATTCGCGTTGGAAGGGTTGGCTGCCAAGCTGGCTTGCTCAATCCTTGAAGGCCCCGTTCGGTATCACCACTCCAAACTGAATTTCAAGTGGTCTGACGGCGGCGAAGAGGTCAAGTGGCATCAAGACATTCAGTTTTGGCCTCATACCGATTTCAGCCCTTTGACTATTGGGGTTTACTTGGACGATGTCGACTCGTCTATGGGTCCAATGGGTGTAATACCCAGGAGCCATCAAGGCACCCTCTATGACCAATACGCAGACGACGGAAAGTGGCTCGGCTCAATGAACGCTAAGGACGTAGCGCAACTTGATCTCGACGAAGTGGTTTGGTTGCTCGGGGCGGCTGGGTCCGTGACTGTGCACAACTGCTGCATGGTGCACGGATCAGTGCCAAATAATTCACCGAATCCCCGACCCCTTTTGTTGCAAACATATTCTCGTGCTGACTCGTACCCGGTTTCCCATATAGGCGCCAACGGCGTCACTGGGCGACTCAGCGGGACGGTAATAGGGGGTACATCGGAGCAGTCGATAGTCGTCGAAGGTCGCACGATTGTGGGTGCGCCGGACTGGTCGCGAAGCGGTGCTCCGACCATATTTGGTTCGCAACATGCTGAGCGTTGAATCCTATGTCGCCGCTAGTTGACTTCTTCGAGAGCTTGCAGGGCACGTTGGGTCGTCAGTTCACCGACTTTCGAGAGCTGCTAGCCGTAGACCGGCTGTCTGGCGGTGCCAGCATGGAGACTTACCGGTTAAGCATTCAGACGTCGTCTGGACCGCAGCTCCTGTGTATGAGGCGAGGTGCTGGGGGAATGGACCGTGAGAGCGTCAGCGCGGTGGGTCTTAGGACAGAAGCTCTTTTGATGCGAACTGCTAAAGAAAGCGGCGTCGTCGAACCCGAAATCTATTACGAGCTTCAACCAGACGACGGAGTCGGCGTCGGCTTCATAATGGAATGGCTAGGTGGGGAAACGCTCGGATCTCGGATTGTACGCTCTAGTGATTTTGATGCGGTTCGACCGCTTTTGGCTGCTCAATGCGGCCGGGAGCTCGCGAAGATCCATGCAATTGACCTGGACACAACGGGCCTGAGAGGCGCCTTGCCGGTTCTCAGTCCGCAAGAGTACTTGGACCAAACTTGGGAGCGTTACAAGGCTTGGGATACACCCCAACCAATGATTGATTTCGCCGGTAGATGGCTCCAGGACAATCTCCCTGAAGGGTCTAACTACAGGCTTGTCCATAACGACTTCCGAAACGGAAACCTAATGGTTGACGCGCAGACGGGATTACAGGCAGTGTTGGACTGGGAGACGTCCCATATCGGCGACCCAATGAGAGACATCGGGTGGATATGCACTAACTCCTGGCGCTTCGGTCAAAGAGAGAAACCGGTTGGTGGCTTCGGTGATCTGGACGACTTGATCTCCGGGTACGAACAGGAGTCAGGGCGGCCAGTCAATCGGGATCACGTCAAGTTTTGGGAAGTCTTTGGCAGTTTCTGGTGGGCGATTGGATGCCTCGGCATGACAGACCAATATCGCTCAGGTCCAGACGCCACAGTTGAACGGCCCGCTATTGGCCGTCGGACTTCGGAATGCCAGATTGACTGCGTGAATTTACTTATTCCCGGGCCCACTACCCTCTTGCCAGTCGGTTCACCCGATCGCCAATCAGACATGCCACGACTTGATGAACTATTGGTTAGCGTGCGCGAATTCCTACATGGCGACGTTATGTCTGCGACAACGGGCCGCACCAACTTTCTGGCTCGAGTCGCCGGTAACAGCCTCGACATTATTGGCCGAGAGTTGGCGATTGGCCCGGCTTTAGCAAGGCACGAAACAGCGCTCCTTAGCGAAATGCTCGGTCTCAATGGGGATATCGACCAACTGCGGTGGCGGCTAGTTCACTCACTGCGTGATGGGAGCATAGAACTTGACTCGTTGCTCTTGCAGAGGTACCTGAGGGATTCGGTGGTGAATCAGGTTGCAATCGACCAGCCTAAATATTCAGGCTTCCAATTCGCGACGTCTGACGCCTCCTGCAGCTAGCTTTGCTGTATGACAGTTCACGATATGCATCTCGAGATATCTACAGAAATAAAGGCTTCAGCAACGTCCGTATACGGCCTTGTGAGCGATCTGCCTCGCATGGGCGAGTGGAGCACCGAAAATATCGGGGGCCAGTGGGAAACCGGCAATCCCGGAGAGGTGGGTTCACGATTCATCGGGACCAACCGAGTCAAGACTTTCGAATGGTCCGTTCCGGTCGAGGTAACAATCGCCGAACCCGGTCAGTGCTTCGAATTCGTGGCCGCGCCCGACGACGGACCATTTGTTCGATGGACCTACCAAATCGAAGCTACGGAGAGCGGGTGCAC
>MDTG01186321.1_pt1 | contig 20433 bp, 18 predicted proteins | sample 811421 | NCBI WGS metagenome assembly MDTG01 (sample SAMN05326645, study PRJNA326480) | marine metagenome | isolation source: seawater | place: Pacific Ocean: South East | collected 2011
ATTCAGAAATTATTAATTCAGCAGTTAGCGTCACTCCTGATGTCAAACTGTATTCAAAAGGTGATTTAGGTTTTAACATATTAAGCAAGGCTAAATTTGTGTGTCTAAACAATATATAATTCATAGTTTTCTGTTGGAGATAATAACACAGCAATTGATTGCCTATTTTTGGCATTTATAAGGATCTATTGCCGGTTCTACGTTTTCAAATTAACCTAATCCTTTGCGGCCTTCTAACATTAGTTTTTACAAACCTAGTAAAAAGGTGGCTCACCATCTGGTCGGGTTTTAAATCGCTTGTGCACCCAGTAATACTCTTCCGGAGACGTCTTGACTTGTTGTTCCACAAATTCATTGATTCTTTTGATGTCATATTGGATATTTCCAGACGGAAAGTCCTTCCAGGCTGGCAGGAAAGACACTTTATAGCCAAAGGATTTAGTTTTCTTCTTAATTACAACTGGCACTACGACCGCCTTTGCCAAATTAGCTATTCTAGGAAGGGCTGTGGTGGTGGCGCATGATACTCCAAAGAAGGGTACAAAGATGGAATCTTGAGGGCCAAAATCCATGTCCGGGAGTAAAAAAAGAGGGACGTGTGCCTTAAGAGTTCTTATGACGCCTTTCAAACTGTCCTGTCTAGAAAATAGCTTGGGTTGGCTGAAGCGTTCTCTTTTTTTTCTCAAAAAATCGTCAAATATTTTGCTTTTCTGATGGCTATATATCACTACGGCGTCCTTTTCCATCGAGATTCGAATCCCGAGTATTTCAACACCCACAAAATGGGGGGCTAGCACAATCACCGGACTATTCTGGTCGGCATTTACAAAATTCTCCCAACCTTCTATTTCAGCCAATTCTCGTAGATTTGCAGGTGAACCCCACCAAGCTATGCTCGTATTGGCCAGTGCCACTCCCAAGGAACTAAAGTGTTTTTTTAATAAAATATCTAGATTTTTTTTTGGAAGGTCTGGAAAGCAAGCAGAGAGGTTTTTGAGCACTACATTCTTTCTTTCAACCGCAAAAATCCTGAGGGCAAATCCAAGCAACCTTCCACTTATACTTAATAAAGGTAGCGGGAAAAAATGCATCAGCCAGAAAATAAATAGGATAAGGCGAGTGGTCATGTTTAGCCAGTTGTGAATGTCACTTTACTTTTTATGATCCTTTATGACGATTATAGGCCCACAAATATTGTGTAGGATGTTTTCGTATGATTCTTTCTAGTTTTTTATTTAGAAGTAGGGCGTTAAAATTTTTTCTTTCCTTACTGCTCAATGGTTCGAAAAAAAGGTCAAAACCATCGCTGGTTGGATTTCTAACGGAATAGGTAAATATCACTTCAGCCTGAGTTCTTTGGGCCAGTTCATGTGCCAACGTCATAGTATACGCCGGGCGGCCAAAAAAGTTAATCCACTGACCGTCGCCTTTTTTCGGAACCTGATCAGGTAAAATTCCTACGGCTTCACCATTTTTCAAGGCTTTAAATAATTGTCTAACCCCGCTCAAATTAGTTGGGGCTACAAATTGCTTATCACTTGTTCTTCCATCTAACATTGCGTGGGCAAGATAACTTTTATGTGGGGGGCGGTAAAGTGATGTAATCGTAATATACTCCGCGAGGTATTTTGGTATGATTTCAAAAGATCCGAGATGTGGAGTAATGAAAATAACCCCTGTTTTTTTTCCTAAAATTTTTTTTAGTTCATTTACTCCGGAAATGCTTGAAATATAGGATAAAACCTCTTTTTTTGGTCTGAACCATATGAATGGCAATTCCAATATGGCTTTTCCAGTTTCACTGATATTAGATTTGAGTGCTTTTTTGGAAGAGATTTGATTATCACAAATATTACTAAGAATAATGTTTTGTTTAAGTTGCTGAGAGTATTTAGGGGAAAGCAGGTATGCTAACCAACTTAGTGAGACTCCTATGTGGTGAAGCCACCGCAGAGGTAAGTTTGCCAATAATTTAAGAGTAAGCTTAAGAGCCATGACATATTGTAAAATATAACACTGTTTCGTTGTGTTATAATTACCTAAATTTTTTTTTACCAAAGATATGCCGAACTATTTATTTACTTCAGAATCAGTGTCTGAGGGGCACCCAGATAAGGTTGCCGATCAAATTTCTGATGCCGTGCTTGACGCTGCTATTGAGGGGGACAAGTACTCCAGGGTGGCGGCTGAGACGCTAGTCAACACCGGCCTGGTAGTTATGGCGGGAGAGATAACCACGAATGCGGTCATCGATTTTCAACAAATTGCTAGAGATACTGTAAGGCGGATCGGGTACGATGATACCTCGTCGGGAATAGATTATAAGGGATGTGCCGTTCTGGTGGCCTACGACAAGCAAAGCCCAGATATAAAAATGGGGGTTGATAGCGCCCATGACGATCCTCTCAATCAAGGAGCCGGAGATCAAGGGCTGATGTTTGGGTATGCCTGTGATGAGACCGAGGCCTTTATGCCTTTGCCTATATTTTTGTCACACCGCTTGGTGCAGCGACAGTCTGAATTGAGAAAGGATGGGAGATTGCCTTGGTTAAAGCCGGATGCGAAATCCCAGGTGACCGTCCATTATGTAGACGGAGCTCCTGATAGCATAGACACGGTTGTTCTTTCTACCCAGCACGCAGAGGATATAAGTTTAGAGAATATTAAAGAGGCTGTAATTGAGGAAATCATAAAACCAGTGATGCCTAATGAGCTTGTTAAGGGCAATGTGAAGTATTTGGTTAACCCTACCGGAAGGTTTGTTGTTGGAGGTCCCCAAGGTGATTGTGGGTTAACGGGTAGAAAAATAATAGTCGATACATATGGCGGTGCGTCGAGGCATGGCGGGGGTGCGTTTTCTGGTAAGGATCCTTCAAAGGTTGATAGATCTGCAGCGTACGCTGCCAGATATGTAGCGAAAAATGTAGTGGCTTCTGGCCTCGCAAAAAAATGTGAAGTTCAGCTCTCCTATGCCATCGGAGTTGCCGAACCAACTAGTGTAAGCGTGTCTACTTTCGGGACATCGGTAGTCGATGATCGAGTAATTTCTGAATTAATCCGCGCTAACTTTGACCTCCGACCGAAAGGCATCGTTGAGATGCTTAACTTGCTTCGACCAATCTATCAAAAAACCGCTGCATATGGCCATTTCGGACGCGATGAGCCAAGCTTTACGTGGGAGGCATTGGACAAGGTTGAAATATTAAAGTCAGGAGCTGGAACTTAAAGATAGAAATAGCCCTCCTACGGGTGGCTATGATTAATAGTAGTAATTTAGGTAAAAAAAATAGATAAAGCGCCGTTGGTAAGTGTAAATGGTGTGTTAAGGGTTAGGTAAAGAAAATTAATGTTTTTTAGGAGGAATAGTTTTGACGGTTGTTAGCAATGACTTAATAGAATCTAATGATTTTAGAGTAGCGGACCTTGCTTTAGCAGACTGGGGCAGGAAGGAAATTTCAATTGCCGAAATTGAAATGCCGGGTCTTATGGCCATCAGAGAGGAGTACTCTAATACAAAACCATTATCAGGGGCCCGGATTAGCGGTTCCTTACATATGACTATTCAAACAGCGGTTTTAATTGAGACTCTCACGGCACTTGGTGCAGAAGTCAGGTGGGCTTCTTGTAACATTTATTCTACCCAAGATAATGCGGCAGCGGCTATAGCAAAAACAGGGGTACCGGTTTTTGCATTCAAAGGAGAATCACTGAAGGAGTACTGGGAGTTTTCACATAAAATTTTTGAGTGGCCTGATGGGGCTCACTCAAATATGATCCTGGATGATGGTGGCGATGCCACTCTCTTACTTCATTTGGGGGCCCGGGCTGAAAAAGATAGAAGCATTATCGATAATCCGTCGAGTGAAGAGGAAAAGGAGTTGTTTGAGGCCATCTCCGGAAAGCTGAATTCTGATCCTACATGGTATTCGGAAAGGTTGTCCTCAATAATTGGCGTTACCGAAGAAACCACGACGGGCGTAAAAAGACTATACCAAATGGCAGACGAAAAAAGCCTTCGCTTTCCGGCTATTAACGTAAATGATTCCGTTACTAAATCGAAGTTTGATAATTTGTACGGATGTAGGGAAAGCTTGGTTGATGGGATTAAGCGGGCCACCGATGTCATGGTTGCTGGAAAAATAGCGGTAGTCTGTGGATATGGTGATGTTGGAAAAGGGAGTGCCCAGGCACTTCGGGCACTTTCGGCACAAGTTTGGGTTACGGAAATTGATCCGATATGCGCACTTCAGGCAGCCATGGAAGGGTTCAAAGTGGTTACAATGGATTACGCTTGTGACAAGGGGGACATCTTCGTGACTGCTACAGGTAACTATCATGTCATTAACCACAAACATATGCAGCAGATGAAAAATGAAGCAATAGTTTGCAATATTGGCCACTTCGATAATGAAATTGACTGTGCAAGCTTGAAAGACTATCAGTGGGAGCAGATTAAGCCACAGGTTGATCATGTTATTTTTCCTGATGGAAAAAAGATAATTCTACTGGCTGAAGGCAGGCTAGTGAACTTGGGGTGTGCAACTGGGCACCCTAGTTTTGTTATGAGTTCATCTTTTGCAAATCAAGTAATTGCGCAGATCGAGTTGTTCAACAAAAAAGATGACTATCCTGTTGGGGTTTACGTATTACCAAAACATTTGGATGAAAAAGTAGCTCGTCTTCATTTAGCAAAGCTTGGAGCTCAATTAACAATGCTTAGTGAAGAACAAGCAGCCTATATATCGGTTGAAAGACAGGGGCCCTATAAGCCCGAGCATTATCGCTACTAATTCTGAGACCTTAGGTGCTTCCCAACATGTTAGGTTGAATGATGATTGAGGCTTAAGCTACAGCCTCAATTTTAAGATTGGAAGGGTGAGACGCGTAAGCTTTATAAGCTGCTGCTTCAGCCGTCCCCACTTCGATGCTGACGCCCATATCAGAGAAGACGGTTTCGAGCGCACAGAGAGCTAGCATTACATTTTCCATTTTGCAACTGTAACCCATGATGCCGAAACGCCAAATTTTTCCTGCCAAATCTCCTAAGCCAGCTCCTATTTCTATATTATATTCAGCCAGTAACCTTTTGCGGACATCAGCCTCATTAACGCCCTGCATTACGCTGACGGCATTCATTTGGGGAAGTCTGTATGGTTTTTCCACTATAAACTGTAATCCCAACGCTTCTAAGCCCGCCTTTAAGGCCTGATGATTCCGTCGGTGACGGAACCAGGAATTTTCAAGGCCTTCCTCTTGAAGCATTAATAAAGCTTCATGTAAGGAATAAAGTGAGTTGGTTGGGGCAGTGTGATGATAAGTTCTGTTGCTGTCTCCCCAGTAGCCAGTTAGGAGATCTAGATCAAGAAACCAGCTTTGAGATTTTTTTCTTTTGTTTTTACCCAAAAGCTCTTCAATAAGTTCATCACTAAACGTAATCGGGGACAAGCCTGGGGTGCACGATAAGCATTTTTGACTACCAGAATAACAGGCATCAATACCCCATTCGTCTATCAAAACTGGAATTCCCGCTAGCGAGGTAACTGCATCCATAATGGTGAAAGCGTTATATTTTTTTGCTATTTTGGCTAGGCTTTGTCCATCTGACGCAACACCCGTTGATGTTTCAGCGTGAACAAATGCTAAGACTTTAGCATTGTCATTTTTTTTAAAGGCATCTTCGACTTTATCAAGGTCTATTGGTTGGCCCCAAGCATCATCAACTACTACAGGTGTTCCACCACACCGCTCAATATTTTCCAACATTCTCCCGCCAAAGACCCCGTTCCTACAAACAATAACTTTATCTCCAGGAGATACCATGTTAACAAAACACATTTCCATGCCTGCTGAGCCTGGCCCGGAAACCGGAAATGTCATCGCATTATTCGTCTGAAAGGCATAGCGGAGCAATTCCTTTAGTTCGTCCATCATCCCCACGAATACCGGGTCCAGATATCCTATGGTTGGCCTGCCCATGGCGGAGAACACTCTAGGGTGAATTTCTGATGGCCCAGGTCCCATAAGGGTTCTTTGTGGTGGATAAAAGGTATTAATCTTTTTTTTCAGTTTACCAAACTTCATATGACTTGCGCTCCAGATCAATCAAAATAAACAGTCCGCTATTCTAAACTTTCGGAGTTAGTATTAGAAGAAGTTTTATATAAAAAAGTCAATAACTTGAACAGGAGTTGTACATTTTAATGATGCTGTGGAGATTCACGGGCCTCTTTTTCTATTTCCAGTCCCATAAAGTTAAAAGCATCAAGATCTAACAGGTGAGATGGTATTAGGCTCTGTAGCGAACTAAAAATAGTATCCGTGCGACCAGGATGTGCTTTATCCCATGCTACCAACATTTCCTTGATTTTCATGCGCTCAAGGTTGGGTTGGGAGCCGCAAAGATCACAAGGAATCAATGGAAAATTATGAAGATCTGCATATTTTATTAAGTCTTTCTCCTTGCAATAGGCCATTGGCCTAATAATTATGTGTTTCCCATCATCGGATAGAAGCTTGGGTGCCATAGATTTGATTTTCCCCCCATGGAAAAGGTTAAGGAAAAAGGTTTCAATGATGTCATCTCTATGATGCCCAAGGGCTATTTTGCTTGCTCCAATCTGTCTAGCTGTGTTGTAAAGAGCCCCCCTACGCAATCGGGAGCAAAGACTACACATTGTTTTGCCCTCTGGGATAATTTGTTTTACAACAGAGTAAGTATCTTGTTTTATAATCTTGAACCGAATATTTTTGCTCTCCAGGTAAGATGGCAACACATCAGTAGGAAAACCAGGGTGGTTTTGATCTAAATTAACGGCTATCACCTCGAACTTAATGGGCGCATATTTTTGCAAGCGGGTGAGGACATTTAGCATAGCGTAACTGTCTTTACCTCCGGATATAGCAACCATGATTAAGTCTCCATCAGCTATCATAGCAAAGTCGCTTATCGCTTGCCCCACAAGCCTTCTTAAGCGTTTTTCAAGTTTATTATCTTCGTAAATGCCCTTTTTGGCTCTGATATTCATTTTTAGAATTTATGCCTAATAATTCGCAACCCAACCCCATCACAATCACTATATATATCAGGTTTCTCGCTGCTGACTTCTACAGCAGTTACAGGCTTTTCTTGCAAGCAACATAGTGCTATTTTTTCGCACAGAGTTTCCTGGAGATTAAAATGTTGTGAGGACGCCAACTCAATTATGTTTTGCCGAATCATATCGTAGTCAATAGTCTCGGATATTAAATCTTTTTTTGTCCTAAATTCATTTTCTAGGTAAAGCTTCACATTAAGCAAAACACGTTGCCGCTCTGTTTTTTCGATATCGTGGATGCCAATAGATGAAAAAACGATTAGATTGCGAAAATATATATATGTCTGATTTTCCATGACTTTCATAAATTAAAATATAAGTAAACTTAGTCTTAGGTTTCGAACTGAACATCCCTTTTGGTTGGAAAAAGATGCTGACCCCCGTCAACCGTTAGTGTGATCCCGGTAGTTGCCTTGGCATTTATAAGATACTGTACCGCATCTACTATGTTAGACACTTCAGAACTTTTTCCTAATAATGCTTTTTTGTGAGCATTAGAAAAATTTTCTTCAGACTGTTTTCCACTTATTAGGGTAATCCCTGGTGCAATTCCACAGACCCGTATATTGGGAGCTAAGGCAAGTGCTAGGGTTCTAGTGGCAACTTCCAGGCCCTGTTTGCTAATAGTATACGAAAAAAAGTCAGGGTTTAAATTAAAAACCTTTTGGTCTAGTAAGTTTATTATACAGCCATTTTCTCCTTGCGGGAGTTGATCTCGAAAGTACCTGGATAATTTAACTGGGGCCGTCAAATTAATCGATAGCGTTCTTTCCCATAATTCACTTTCAAAAGTTTCAAAGTTGTCATACTCAAAGAACGAAGCGTTATTAATCAGAAGAGATATGGGGCCTATCTTTTTTGTACATTCACTAAGTAACTTTCTTATTTCGCTCTGATTTGATAAATCACATTTTACAGCACAGGCGATAGCTCCTTTTTTTATTAGACTTTCAGTTAATGCCTTCGCCTCTTTTTGCGAATTATTATAATGAACAGCGACACTCCAGCCCTGCTGAACTAACATTTCTACGATGGATCTACCGATCCTTTTTGCGCTTCCAGTGACTAATGCTGCTTTGCGTTCCATATGGAATAAAATGATTGAGTTGTTGTTGTTGGTTGATTTATTTTAAAATTTTGTTCAACCTCTCTATTCTACGCTAATAATTATTTTTTGTGCTTTGATAAAAACCAAGACTCACAGCAATTTGCCGGAACCAGACCAAGATTCTAAAGTTAGATCGTTGCGTTTACAGCAACTAATAACTCAGGAGATTACCAAGAATGACAATTGGTTGTCTTTTTCTAAATTTATGGACTTGGCACTATACGCCCCTGAACTTGGTTATTATGTATCTCCATCAGAAAAATTTGGGACTAAGGGAGATTTCATTACAGCCTCTAATATCACTCCCTTGTTTGGGGCAACTATAGCTAGGCAAATATCGGAGGCGATGAAAGTCACGTCTAGCCAGATTATTGAGCTGGGGGCTGGAGATGGCTCATTAGCCATTGATATAGTTGTCGAGCTGGAAAGGCTTAATAGTTTGCCTTCAAGATATCTTATACTAGATGTCAGTCCCCTTATGAAAAAAAAGCAGCATGATTTGATTTCGGAAAAGGTGCCTCATTTGCTGCCTAGGTTTTGCTGGCTTGATGACTTGCCAGGCCAAATAAGTGGAGTAGTGTTTGCAAATGAACTGTTTGATGCCTTACCAGTTAATCTGATCAAGGCCCAAGAGAGCGAGATATTAGAACGAGGAGTTAGTTTGGATGAGGCTGGTTTTTGCTGGTCCGATCGAAAGGCCAGCGGTCAATTACTTAAAGCTGCTACCGCTTTAAATTTATGCCCCCCATACATTACGGAAATAGGTCTAGTTGGCAGAGCTCTAATGAAAAAGTTGGCTTCAAATCTCGATACCGGTATCCTTTTGTTTGTCGATTATGGTTTTAGAAGGGCAGAGTATTACCACCCTCAACGATCAAAAGGAACATTAATGTGTCACTACAGGCACTATAGTCATCAGGATCCTTTTTTTTATCCTGGCCTACAAGATATTACTGCTCATGTTGATTTCACAGCCCTTGCTGAAGTTGCCGGCAATTTAGATCTCGAGGTTCTTGGATACTGTAGTCAAGCGCAATTTTTGATAAATTGCGAAATAACCGATTTAATTCTTGAAAATATGGAAAAAAATAAAGAAGCTGGTACTGTAACTGGACCGATGATAAACAAGTTACTATCTCCAGGAGAAATGGGTGAGTTGGTAAAGGTCATTGCTATGGGTAATGGCGTGAACGCGTCCTTGATGGGCTTTCGTGAAAGAGACAGAGGAGGCGCACTTTGAACCAGATTTTAAGAACGCCTGACGAGTGTTTCAATACATTGGCAGATTTTGAATATGAGCCTAGGTATGTAAGTCAACTTTCTGGTTATGAAGGCCTGCGAGTTCATTATTTAGATGAGGGGCCGGTAGATGGAAAGGTGTTTTTTTGCATACATGGGCAACCCACGTGGTCATATTTATACCGAAAAATGATTCCTGTCTTTACTAAGAATGGGTATCGAGTGATTGCGCCAGACCTTGTAGGGTTTGGTCGAACAGACAAACCAGTTGATGACCGCGAGTATACTTTTGAGTTTCATAGAAAGATGTTGGTATCTTTTTTAAGTTGGCAAAAATTAAAAAATATTACTTTAGTATGTCAGGATTGGGGGGGGATTTTGGGACTAACGTTGCCGATGGAGTTTCCTGACCAGTTCAAAGGATTAATTGTTATGAATACTGACTTAGGTACGGGAGATTATCCATTGTCGGAAGGTTTTTTGGCCTGGAGGGCTTGGGCGGCAAAAAACCCTGACATGGATGTTGGCCGTCTTATGAGTCGATCTTGCCCTCACCTTAGCGCTGGAGAAGTAAAATCTTATGCTGCCCCATTCCCTAATGTGCGCTATAAAGCGGGAGTCAGGCGCTTCCCTCAACTGGTTCCGGAATTTTTGGACTCCCCTGGGGCTGAGATTTCTCGAGCCTCTCGTGATTTTTTGTCTAACGAATGGAAAGGTAAAAGCTTTATGGCAATTGGTATGAAAGATCCTGTTCTGGGCCCCGAAGTTATGAAAAAATTAAGGCAGGTTATTAGGGGTTGCCCGATACCTATGGAAATAAATTCGGCCGGGCATTTTGTTCAGGAATGGGGGGAAGATGTGGCGGCAAAAGCGATAGACTATTTTACGGCCACAATGGATTAAAGTAGAAGTGCATATCCATGTCCTAGGAATTTGTGGAACATTTATGGCAGGCTTAGCAGCTATTGCAAAAGCCTCAGGCCACAGGGTGACGGGGTGCGATGAAAATGTATACCCACCTATGAGTACACAGCTAGAGGCGGAGGGGATAGATTTGACATCAGGTTGGGATGTTAGCCAGTTGTCTATAAAACCCGACCTCTTCGTAATAGGCAATGTGGTGTCGCGCGGGAATCCTTTAGTTGAAGAAATTTTGCGAAAAAATTTGCCATATGTCTCGGGCCCTCAGTGGCTCGGTGAAAACATTCTCCAGGGAAGATGGGTTTTGGGTGTTGCAGGCACTCACGGGAAAACGACTGTCTCGTCAATGCTTGCTTGGATATTAGATTTTGCTGAATTAAATCCTGGTTTTTTGATCGGGGGTGTACCCGAAAATTTTGGCGTTACTGCCAGAATTTCTAATTCCCCGTTTTTTGTGATTGAGGCAGATGAATACGATACCGCTTTTTTTGATAAGAGATCTAAATTTGTGCACTACAAACCGAGAACCGTAGTGCTTAACAATTTAGAGTTTGATCACGCTGACATTTTTGACAACTTAAAAGCGATAGAGAATCAATTTAATCATTTGATACGCACTATTCCGTCAGATGGATTGATTGTGAGTAACGGGAAAGATAAAAACCTGAAGAGAGTCTTGAAAAAGGGATGTTGGACGCCAGTGGAATTCTTTAATCAGTCCAAATTTGGTTGGTCTTCAAGGGAGGTAAGGCCTGGTGAAATCGAAGTATGTTTGAATGGGAAAGTTCAAGGAGATTTAAAAATACTGCAATATGGGGAACATAATTATGCTAATGCCTTGGCGGCGATAAGCGCAGCGAGGCATGCGGGAGTGCCCCTGGAAACTAGCCTCTTAGCTCTGCACCAATTTAAAGGTGTGAAGAGAAGAATGGAGTTTATTGGAGAGGCCTCCAACGTACAGGTTTTCCATGATTTTGCTCATCATCCAACAGCTATAAAGAAAACTCTTGAGGCTTTTAGGGCTAAAGTTGGGTCAGCAAGAATAATTGTTCTTTTAGAGCCCCGATCTAACACCATGAAAATGGGTGTTATGAAAGAGAAGCTAGTAGAGAGTCTGAGTGGCTCCGACAAAGTATATTGTTTCAGGAAAGATTTACAGTGGGATCCTGAGGTTTCTCTTCGGGAGCTAGGCGATAAGGTACAATTTTTTAACGATCTAGATCTTCTTACCAAAGACGTGATTCATGCATCTATCCCTGGCGACTATATTTTAATTATGAGTAACGGTGATTTTGGAGGAATTTCAAGTAAGTTGTTGGCTAGAATATGAGGAAGCTGATTTATATCCATGGCTTCAACAGCTCTTCGTCTTCTGCAAAGGCTAGGATTATTTTGGAAAACCTCAGGGGTCTAGATAGTCCTCCAGAGTTTCTTTGTCCGTCTTTGCCAGACAAACCGTATTCCGCCGTGAATGTTATATCGAAACTATTAAAAGCCTGCCAGATGGACCAGGTTGTCCTGGTGGGGAGCTCATTGGGGGGATTCTATGCCACATGGTTGTCCCACCACTACGGCTGTAAATCTGTTCTGATCAATCCGGCAATAACTCCTCATCTTGATTTGGAGGATTACCTAGGACAACAGAGAAACCTTCATACAAATATTCAATATGATTTTAATCGGCAACACTTGGACGAGTTGTCCGAGCTATACGTTGGCAATCTATTAGAATACAACCGGTTTTTTTTGATGCATACTACTGGCGATCATTTGTTGGACTGGCGAGTGGCAAGATCTCGCTATAGATATTCTCGGCAACTCATCGTCTGGGGGGGTGATCACGGATTTAGTGAGTTTCACCGATATTTGCAATCTGTTTTTGAATTTGCTGAGGTAAAATAATATCTACAAATTTTTTATGATCCGTCGAATGAAAATATGTTGATCAAACCTATAGCCCATCTTAGTGCTATCCAATTAGCTATGGTTTGTTCGGTTGTTGTGCATATGACTTTGTTAGCTGTTGATTTTAGGGTGCCAGATGCTTCCCAGCCCAATGAATTTGCTGAACTCAAAGTTATTCTGGTAAACAACAAATCTTTAGTGACTCCGACTGAATTAAAAGTTGTAGCACAAATGAATTTAAATGGTGGTGGTAATACTAATGAAAATTTAGAGTCACAAACCAACCTTTCAGAGAGTGACATGTTGACAGAGGAGTTTATTCAGATTTCGTCACGGCGTATAGCTGCGTTAGAGGAAAAAGCCCGAAATTTAATAGAGGCGCTTGATGGTGTTTTGCCTACAGATCCAGACAACCAAATTTTGCCTATTTATCAGCAAAGTAAACAGATTTTTAACAATGACTCTAACGTAAAAAATGCAGACATAGCACGACTTCGAACTAAAATAGCTAAAGACTGGTTGGAGTACCAAAAAATGCCAAAAAGAGATTTTGTTGGAGCCCAGACGACTGCAGTAATTTATGCCGAGTATGTTGAACAGTGGATTGAAAAAATTGAGGAAGTTGGTACAAAAAACTTTCCCAGAGTAGGGGGGGAAGATGGTGTTTACGGGAGCCTGCTAGTCACGGTATCCATCCGGTCTGACGGGAGTTTAGAGGAAGTAAGGTTAGATAGAGAGTCTGGCCATCATATGCTAGATCAAGCGGTGAAAAAGATTGTTAGGCTATCAAGCCCATTTCTCCCATTCCCCCAGCAAATGAAGCAGAAGACTGACATATTATCTATTACACGCAACTGGCGTTTTACCCGAAGTGACCTAGATATTTTGGAGGACATGTGACTGATAAATATGCCGTGGTGGGCAACCCTATAGAACATAGCATTTCACCACTAATTCACAATCTATTTGCAAAAGAGCTTGGGCATGATATTAGCTATGAAAAGATTTTTTCACCAATAGCTGAATTCAATGAGGTGGTGAGTTCGTTTCAGAAAAATGGAGGACTGGGTATGAATGTTACAGTTCCCTTTAAACAAGCGGCGAGCGAATTAGCGGTTACATGTAGTGAAAGGGTTTGTGAATCAGGTGTGGCTAACGTGCTTGTTTTGAAAAGAAATACTATTCTGGCTGACAATACTGACGGCATTGGTCTTCTCATCGATTTACAGCACAATCTTAGATTATCTATTCGTGGAAAAGATGTGCTATTGCTGGGGGCTGGTGGAGCGGCCAATGGAGTTATAGGGCCAATTTTAAGAGAGAAACCGCGAACCCTAACAGTGGCCAATAGAACTGTCTCTAAAGCCTTGTTATTAGTTGATAGGTATAGCGTAAATTATCCTGCGATTTTTGGAATTAGCTTAAATGAAATTGCTGGAAGAGAGTATCATTTGGTAATAAATGCGACATCCAGTAGTCTCAAAGGAAACCCCTTGGAGTTGCCGGCCGGGCTATTTGCACCCGATTCATTAGCTTACGATATGATGTATGGGGAACACACAAATGATTTCTTAAAGCGGTGCTCGGAAAAGGGGGCCAAAAGAACCTCTGATGGAATAGGTATGTTAGTAGAACAAGCGGCTGAGTCTTTTTTTATCTGGCGAAATGTAAGGCCCACTACCTTAGGCGTGATAAACAAATTAAGGCAGGCTCGTTTTTGATGTTAGTCCACCCTAGCTTTGATCCGGTAGCCCTTCAAATTGGGCCGTTTGGTATCCATTGGTACGGCTTGATGTATGTCTTGGCGTTCACATGTGCTTTTATTTTAGGGCGTGTGCGTATCAGACAGCAAACATGGGTGGACCTAACATATAAGGATCTTGATGACATTTTGTTTTTCGGCGTGATCGGTGTAATTGTTGGAGGTAGGTTGGGATATGTTTTTTTCTATAAACCGATAGAATACCTCCAAAATCCAGCCCATATTTTCTATGTTTGGGAAGGAGGAATGTCTTTCCATGGTGGACTACTTGGTGTCATCTTTGCTATGGTAATTTTCTGCTTAATGCGTAAAAAAAATTGGCTAAAGGTAACCGACTTTATTGCCCCACTAGTTCCTCCTGGGTTGGCGGCGGGCCGGCTAGGAAACTTCATTAACGGAGAGTTGTGGGGTAGGGTTACTGATTCGCCTTTTGGAATGATCTTTCCACTGGTTGACGGCAACCTGCGGCATCCCTCTCAGTTATATGAGTTTTTTCTCGAGGGAGTGGTGCTTTTTGCGATCTTATGGGCTTTGTCCTTAGTTCGGAGGCCGGTTGGGCTAGTTTCAGCAGCATTTCTTATTGGGTACGGTTTTCTTAGATTTATAGTTGAATTTGCAAGAGAACCAGATGCATTTCTAGGGGTTTTATTTATTAATTTCACCATGGGACAATGCTTAAGTGTGCCCATGATAATAGCGGGCGCCATTATAATCTTTTTTAGGGGGTTTTCTTGTAAAAAGAGTTAATCATAATCAGAATTTCAATAGATTTGATGGATAGCAGTTTACCTTTAAAAAAAAGATTGCTTTTTTTGGCGATATGCGTATCATCGCCGGTTTTCGGAGTCCTTTTTGCAAGTCTTAGTAAGATGTTTTAGCTTGTTTAAAAATAGTGACTTGAAGAAGAATTTGTATTAGCTGGAGAGCAATTGTGACGAACCGAAGAGCAAAACCAAAATATAAAATATGCCGACAGATGGGTGAGAACCTGTGGGGTCGGGAAAAGTGCCCTACGGTCAACAAGCCATATGGGCCAGGGCAGCACGGTAACCGCCCCAGCCGCCCTTCTGTTTATGGTGAGCAATTACGAGAAAAGCAAAAGTTGCGAGGCTATTATGGAAACATATCAGAGTCTCAGTTCAAAAGAACATTTCAAGAGGCTTCTAGGCGTGGAGGCAATACATCTGAAAATTTAATTCAGCTTTTGGAGTCTAGGTTGGATGCCATGGTATATCGCCTGAATTTTGTGCCTACGGTTTTTGCTGCAAGGCAGCTAGTAAATCACAAGCATGTGACAGTAAATGGCACCGTAGTTAACATACCGTCTTATAGGTGTAAGCCGGGTGATGAAATAGAAGTGAGAGAAAAAAGTCAGAAGATTCCGCTTGTCATTGAGTCTACGGATAAGATGGACAGGGATTTGCCGGAGTACCTTTCATTCGAAAAGGGCAAGTTTAGAGGGGTTTTCAAGAGAGTGCCCCAGTACGACGAGGTTCCCTACCCGGTACAAATGAATCCCAACATGGTCGTGGAATTCTATAGTAGGTAGCGTCATATAAGGTTTTAACGCTATAAAGCCGGGGTGTTATTAATAATATCGATTTATAAATCCGAATCCACTCTTCATGAGGAGGGAAAGGGTAGCCTTGTCTTGGGGGCTGTTTAAGCTGCATTTTAGCTACACTTTAGCTACATTTTGCCGAAGATAAGGAAAAAAGAGGGGGTCTGTTTAATGAATAAACAGACCTCTCGGAGAATGGGAGGTTATAAAATACGTATAACCTGATACACAAACATCAAACAGGCAGTTACTACCACAAGTCTATAAAGCCTTTGGGTGAAAGCTTGAAAATTTGTAATTAATTCGGTGTTGGTTTTTAACATACGGTATATTCATAAATTGTTTCAAAGAGTCGCCATTCAAACCACAATATGTAGTATGTCGTTACTGTCCAGCACTATATCATGGGTTTACCGCAATTGGTACCCGAACTCTGATATTTTTTTCGACTAAAACTCTATTCTGGTTCCTAACTCAATGACTCGGTTCGCAGGAATTTGAAAAAAAGCAGTTGCACTGCCAGAGTTTCGAGCCATGAGAGTGAAAAGTTGTTCACGCCATAAAACCATACCATCCCCAAATTTGGGAACCAGGGTTTGTCGAGAAAGGAAGTATGAAGTTGTCATTGGCTCAACCGGCAGATTCATAGTTTTCCCTAGTAATAGCTGTTTCGGGATATGTGGGGAGTCTTTAAATCCGTATAGAATAGAAGCTTGATAAAAACCGGAACTCAGGCTTTCTACGGTAAGGGAGTTTTTAGAGTCAATATGAGGAATATCTGCCGTTTTAACTGTTAGCAGTATAACTTTCTCGTGAAGAACTTTATTGTGATTAAGGTTATGCAGTAGAGCGTGGGGGATTCCTTCGGTTGAGGCTGTTAGAAAAACTGCTGTCCCTGGCACACGAATCGGAGGGTGTTCCAAGATGCCTTTTAGAAAACTTGAAATATTAACTCCACTAGGAGCTAGTCTGCGGTTTAAAATTGTCCTGCCGCGTCGCCAGGTTGAGAAGCAAGTAAAGATTAATAGAGCTATAATAATTGGAAACCATCCACCATAAATTATTTTGACGGTGTTAGCGCCAAATAAAGCAAGGTCGGCGATTAGGATGAGCCCCAACAGAGGCAGGGCAACCCAATTGGACCATTTCCAAAGTGATGTCACTACAAAGAATACTAATATAGTATCTATTGCCATCATTCCTGTGATGGCTACCCCGTAAGCATTAGCTAGATTGTTCGAGCTCCCAAAGCCGATAATAAGAGTTACGACTCCCAAAAGAAGAGCCCAATTAATCCAAGGAATATAAACTTGACCAATCTCGCTTTCGGACGTGTGATGTATATTGAGCCTTGGGCAATAGCCTAATTGAATGGCCTGTCGAGTCAAGGAGTAAGTTCCAGATATTACCGCTTGGGATGCTATCACTGTTGCTAGGGTAGCTAAGATAATAACTGGGTAAAGCGCCCAATGAGGTACCATGCTGTAAAAGGGATGATTCAAAGAGTTTGAGTCGCTGAGAATTAGCGCTCCCTGTCCAAAATAATTTAGGAGAAGGGCAGGTAGGACCCAGCAGGACCACGCGATACGTATGGGCCGGGTTCCGAAATGACCCATATCAGTGTAAATTCCCTCGGTACCGGTTATCGCCAGTACCACTGCACCGAGCGCAAGAAAACCTAGGAATTGATTCCGGGCAAAAAAATCAATGGCATAGAATGGGTTAATAGCATGTAGAACAAAGGTGTTTTCCAAAAGGTTAAACAAGCCGAGAGCTCCAAGAACCCCAAACCATACAACAGTTATGGGTCCGAATAGCGCTCCAACACTAGCGGTTCCTTTTTGCTGAATTAAAAACAAGGCAAACACTACTACCAGGGTAATTGGAATAATAAAGGGTTCTAGGTCTGGCGCAGCCACCCTTAGGCCCTCGACAGCTGAGAGCACAGAAATGGCCGGTGTAATAACTCCATCACCGTAAAATAGGGCTGCCCCGAACAATCCTAAAACCATTAGAATCCACCTCTTTTTGCTTCCGCGGCGAGTAGCCCGAAGTACAAGAGCTAGAAGGGCCATCATCCCTCCTTCCCCTCTGTTATTAACAGTTAACATAAAAACAACATACTTGAGTGTAACGATCAACAAAAGTCCCCAGAAGATCAGCGAAAGGATTCCAAGGACGTTACCTGGTGAGGCAGTGATGCCGTAGGCATTTGAAAAAGCTAGTCGCATAGTGTAAAGGGGACTTGTGCCGATATCTCCGAAAACCACCCCAATCGCCGCTACAGTTAACATCAAAGAGCTGGATTTCGTATTATTCTTTTGGTGCATATTGTCCAATCGTAGAATTTCCGAATTTGCTAACCGGTGATTTATGGGGGACTCGTTTATCTGGGTTTGCTATCAATGGTGTAAATGCATCAGCGATTCAAGGATAATATCCTTATTTTAACCTCGGGAGTAAAACATGACAAAGCAAACAATATATACATCGAAGGCTCCAGATCCTATTGGAGCCTATTCACAGGGTGTAATCTTGAGCAATACATTGTTTTTATCAGGTCAAATAGGGCTGAACCCAAATACTATGGAATTGAGGGATACATTTTCCGCTCAAGTAAAGCAAATATTTAGTAATTTATTGGTTATTACGGATGAGGCAGGCACAACGCTAGACGAAATAGTTAAACTTACAGTGTTTGTTACAAATCTAGAAAACTTTCCTATTTTAAATGACATTATGACTGAAGTTTTTAAAACACCCTATCCAGCTCGATCAGTAGTAGAAGTGTCTAATTTGCCAATGGGAGCAATGGTGGAGATAGAGGCAGTGGTAAAAGTTTAACCGGTAGCAAATTTATGGATGATGAGAATAAAAAGAAGCTTTCGACATCAGCTACGATTAATTCGAAGCTAAAAAAACTAGGGATTTCCAGTACCCAAGATATGGCGTTTCATGTTCCTTATCGATATGATGACGAAACCAAAATAATTGACATTGCCGATTTGATTGTGGGAAATTTTGCGCAAATAGAGGGCTTTGTAGTAGCTGTGGAAATACTGTATCGCCCCAAAAGAATTTTAAGTGTTTATTTGGAGAATGCCAGTAAAGGGCTGCATCTAAAATTTTTTAATTTTTATCCTTCTCAATCGAACAGTTTTGCTAAGGGAGTCAAAGTAAGAGCTTTGGGAGAGGTCAGGGCTTCAAAATTAGGAATAGAAATGATTCACCCTCGCTATAAGATAGTTAAAGAAGACACTCCTTTGCCAACATCACTAACACCTATTTATCCAAGTGTAGCTGGGTTAAAACAAATTACTTTACGAAGATTGGCAGGGGTGGCGTTATCCCAGATTCCTAGTCAGGACATTTTGCCAAAAAAAATACGAGATGATTTAAATTTGCTTGGTTACATGGAGGCTTTGTCCATATTGCATAATCCCCCGAAAGAGGTCAATAAAGAATCTTTATCATTACGCACTCACCCAGCGTGGCGACGCTTAAAATTTGATGAGTTATTAGCGCAACAGTTGTGTCTGCGTTTGCAGCGTAAACAGAAACATAAATATAAAGCTCCCTCACTGCCAGCTACCAATTCATTATCGGAAAAGTTAAGAGTTTCCTTGCCATTCCAGTTAACTAGTCAGCAGTTGATGGCACTCCAAGAAATTAGCGCTGACCTATCCAAGCCCCGACCAATGCAACGCTTGCTTCAAGGAGATGTGGGTAGTGGTAAAACAATAGTGGCAGCTTTTGCTGCGTTACAAGCGATCAATCAGGGCTATCAAGTGGCGGTAATGGCGCCCACCGAGATACTAGCTGAGCAGCATTTCAAAAAGTTTCACTCTTGGTTCAAACCACTTAATTTAAAGACGACTTGGTTGTCAGGAAACCAAAAAAAGAAGGATCGTGATTTCGCTTATCAGAATATCGAAAATGGAGATTGTGATTTGGCGGTAGGCACCCATGCGTTATTCCAGGAGAAAGTCCGATTTAAAAATTTAGTTTTGACAATAATCGATGAGCAACATCGGTTTGGAGTGGGGCAAAGATTGGCTTTGCGCAATAAAGGAGAAAACAATAAAGCCAGTATCTTCCCACATCAGTTAATGATGACAGCTACACCAATACCGCGTACCCTTGCCATGAGTTATTATGCGGATCTCGATGTTTCTGTAATAAAGGGGTTGCCTCCCGGGCGCAAACCTATCCTCATGAAATTAATTGCGAGAAGTAGAAAGGAAAAGTTGATAGATTTCCTTTATCAAGTCTGCAAATCAGGCAGCCAGGCATATTGGGTATGTCCCTTAATAGAGGAGAGTGAGATTAGTTTGGGTACCACGCCCCCCCAAAGCGCGGAGAAGACTTTTGACGAATTGAGACGAAGTTTGCCCGACTTGTCTGTTGGCTTGTTGCATGGTCGTTTATCAGGAGAACAAAAGTCTGAGGTTATGGAAAAGTTTTTAAAAAAAGAAATAGATCTCCTCGTTGCAACAACCGTTATTGAAGTCGGCGTAGATGTTCCATCGGCAACTGTTATGGTGATAGAGAATTCTGAAAGAATGGGCCTCTCACAGTTGCACCAGTTAAGAGGTCGAATTGGCCGAGGTGGTATTGAAAGTACTTGTGTTTTGCTATACCAAGAGCCTCTGTCAGAAATAGCAAAAGACAGGTTAAAAGTTATATATGAAAATAGCGATGGTTTTGTTGTTGCAGACCATGACTTGCGGGTTAGAGGACCAGGGGAATTTGTCGGTGTAAAGCAGTCAGGCCTCCCAATGCTAAAGTTTGCCAATCTTCATGAGGATCAGCTGTTACTCGATGAGGCAACAGAATTAGCAAA
>MDTG01250107.1_pt1 | contig 20431 bp, 21 predicted proteins | sample 811421 | NCBI WGS metagenome assembly MDTG01 (sample SAMN05326645, study PRJNA326480) | marine metagenome | isolation source: seawater | place: Pacific Ocean: South East | collected 2011
TCCAGGCCAAACAATTTTTAATCCTGCAAAAGCAGAGGAAATATTTTCTAAAGAAGATTTTGTTTAAATGCTTCTTAAAAATAAAGTGGCAGTTATTACTGGGTCAAACCGTGGTATTGGCAAACAAACTTTAGAAATTTTTTCAAAAAATGGTGCCGATGTTATTGCTTGTGTAAGAAAATCAAGTAATGACTTTATTGAATATACAAAAAAACTCTCACAAGAGACGAAAAATTCAATCGATATAGTAGATTTAGATTTACAAAGTGAAAATAGCGTAAAAGATGCAATAAAAAGAATTGTGTCTATGAACAAAAAAATTGATATTTTGATCAATAATGCAGGTTCTATATATACTGGCATTTTTCAAATGACTACTATTTCAAAACTTAGAGAGATCTTCGAAATAAATTTTTTTTCACAAAGTGTTTTCGTTCAAGGTCTTGCTAAGACTATGATTAAAAATAAAAGTGGTAGTATTATATATATATCCTCTTCATCAGCTATTGATGCGAATGAGGGAAGAAGCGCTTACTCAGCTTCAAAAGCTGCAATAATTACACAAGCCAAAACATTATCGAAAGAACTTGGAGCATTTAATATTAGAGTAAATTGTATAGCCCCTGGTTTGACACTTACAGACATGATGAAAAATAATACTCCAGATAATATTTTACAAGAAGTTATAAAGACTATACCTTTAAAAAGAGTAGGAGATCCAAATGAGATTGCGAATGTGATACTTTTCCTTGCGTCTGATCTTTCAACTTATTTAAGTGGGCAAACAATCAGAGTTGATGGGGGAATGAATTAATGGAAAAAAAAAATCTTAAGAATGAAATTACAAGTTTTTCTAATGATATGAGATCAAATATTTTAGAAATGTCCCTCTCAGCAGGTTCAAGTAGCTCACATTTTGGAGGAGCATTATCTATAGTTGAAATATTGTCCACATTATATGTTTCACAATTAAAATATGATCCTAAAAACCCTTTATGGGAAGGTAGAGATAGATTTATTTTAAGCAAAGGACATGCGTGCTTAGCATATTATTCAGCTTTATGCCAAATAGGATACGTAAAATTTAATGATTTATTAACTTTTGAAAAAGATGACTCAGATTTTTTAGGCCATCCAGTTAAGAATGAAAAACTTGGTATAGAATTTTCTAATGGATCATTGGGAATGGGTTTATCGTTAGGTATTGGTGTTGCATACGCTTTAAAAAAAAAACAACTTGATAATTTTGTATATGTAGTAATAGGTGATGGAGAATGTAATGAAGGATCAGTTTGGGAAGCTGCGATGTCGGCACCTAATCTTAAATTAGATAATTTATATGCAATAATAGACAGAAATAATTTTCAACAAACTGGTTCAAATTCGGAAATTATGAATTTAGATGATTTAAAACTTAAGTGGTCAAGTTTTGGCTGGCATACGGATGAAATAGATGGTCATGATGTTGACTCTCTTTTAAATTATTTTGATAAATCAAAAAATATCAAAAAACCTAAAGCATTAATAGCTAACACTATTAAAGGTAAGGGTTTTTCTTTCTCAGAAAATAATAATGAATGGCATCATAAAATTTTAACTAAATCAACATATGAAAATGCTTTAAAAGAAATTAAAAAGATTAAATAATGATTATAAATGAGAGGATTATAAAATCTTGGTCAATCATAGGACCTAGAGCAACTTTTGGTTTGGCGGCACTGGAACTAGTAAAAGAACACCAGAATATGATGATACTCACATGTGATGTCTCTACTTCTGCAGGTCTTGATAGATTTAGAAAAACATATGCATCAAACTATTTGGATCTAGGTATAGCTGAGCAGAATATGATCGGAGTGGCCGCAGGATTGGCAAGTGAAAATTATAACGTTGTTACAACAACGTTTGCACCTTTTCAAACAATCAGATGTTGCGAACAAATAAAAGTCAACTTTGGTTATATGAAAAATAAAGTTTGTATGGTTGGTTTGGCGAGTGGCTTGATTTTAGGCAATCTCGGCTTTACTCATTGCTGTATAGAGGATGTTGGGATTTTAAGAACGATACCAAATATAACAATTATATCTCCAGCAGACTCCTTTGAGACAGTTAAAGCATTTCAAGCTGCTTTAAAATATAATGGTTCAGTCTATATAAGGTTAACAGGTGGATCGAATAATCCAATTGTATACGATAAAGATTATAATTTTGAAATAGGTAAATCAAATATTTTAAAGGATGGATCAGATGTTGCAATATTTTCTTCAGGATCTGTTACATCAGAGTGTTTAAACGCAGCAAAAATTTTAGATGAAAGCAACATCAGTTGTGCAGTTATAAATATGCACACAATAAAACCATTTGATAAAAAAACTTTAGAAAAATATCTTAACGTAAAATTGATTGTTAGTGTTGAAGAACACAACGTAATAGGTGGTTTAGGATCTGCAATATCAGAAACTTTATCTACTTTTGAAAGTTCTCCAAGACAAGTGTTTTTAGGTATAAATGACCAATATACAAAAGGTGGGAGTTACAACTTTTTGAAAAAAAAAAATGGACTAGATAAAGATAATATTATATCAACCATTAAAAATAATTTCAATGAGCGCTAGTATATATAAAACGATCTTTGCAAAATCTCTATCAATTTCTGAGAAGTTTGATGAGAATTTAAAATACAATGAAATTCCTGAATGGGACTCAATTGCTCATATGACTCTTATAGCTGAATTAGAAAATCAATTTAATATTTCACTAGAGACAGACGATATAATTGATTTTAGCTCTTATAAAAAAGGGTTTGAGATATTAAAGAAATATGATGTTAAAATCTAAGGTTCCTAGAATTTTAAAAGTATAATGGGCAATCAACAAAAACAGACCAAGCACTTTTTTGAAAAAGATGCAAATAATTGGTCGAAAAAATCATTTTTCCCTAAGAAGAACAAACCTCTAAATACCATACATGAAAGAAATATATATGTAATAAATCTAATTAAAAAAAATAAACTTTTATATCATTTGGATGTTGGATGTGGCGCAGGTGATTTGGTTTTTAACAGCTCAAAAATAACTAAAAAATCTGTTGGGATAGATTTTGCAAATGAGATGATTAAAATTGCAAACAAAAAATATAAAAAGAAGAATTTATTGTTAGAAACTAAATCTATATTTGATTATTCAACAGAATTAAGATTTGACTGTATTTCAGCAAATGGATTTATTGAATATTTATCTATAAATGAAATTTATAATTTTTTTAAAATTTCAAATAAACTTCTTAAAAGAGGTGGATTTTTGACTATAAGTTCTAGAAATAGATTATTTAATTTGTTCTCTCTTAATGAATTTTCAAAAAAAGAGGTTGAAGGAGACAAATTTAAAATTTTATATAAAGAAGCACTAAATTGTAACAAATCAAAAAATTTAGATGAATTTAAAAAATTTAAATCAAATAAAATAAGTATTATCAACTTTAAACAACCAAATACAGGTATTAAGGTTAATATTAGACATCAATTTACACCATCACAGCTTTCTTTTACCCTTAAAAAGTTAGGTTTCATGATCACAGATATACATCCTATTAATTATCATCCCGTATTACCCTCAATATATAATTCTGAAAAAAATTATAAATTTTTCTCAAATGATATTTTTAAAAGAAGTTTTAAAAAAAATTTTAATAAATTATCAAATTTACCTTTTTCTTCGTCTTTTATGATCACAGCAAAAAAAAATAAAGTATAGTTTATTTAGTTAGTTTAGAATTTGAAGATTTTTCATTTAATAATTTAAACTTCCAGTTTTCACTATATAAATCATGATAAAAGGTTGCCCAAACATATCTAATTTTATTTTTCGTTTTATTGATCCCGCTTTTATGCAAAAGACTGTTATGAAATAAAATTACACTGCCCAGTTCACAAGTGATAATTTTCTCTTTTAAGGAATGTTTAGATATTATTTTAGCATTTAAAAGTGGCCTAGATGGCATATTTAATTTTCTTACTAATTCTCTTTCTCTATCTGATCTATCTGTTTTGATATTTTTTCCATGACTTTTTGATAAGATTGTTAGCCCACCAAGTTTTTTATCCACATTTGAAATAATTGGTGCCCATAACTGGATGAAATTTGAGTCTTGAATGTTTGCGTTATTATCTCGATGCCATCCATAAACATAAGGAGTTATTCCAGGAACATCCATTCTAATTGTCGTTGCATTGACATATAAATTAGAATTACTTTTCTTTCGTAATAATTGGTTTACAGCGTATTTTATATTTTTATCAGATAATAATTTGTAAAAATCTACAGAGCTTGGAAGTTGATTGTAGATATTAACTAAATATTGTCTATTTTTTTTTGACAATTCAAACATTCCATTGTGTACATAATAATCATCGTTCTTATTATATCTAATTATTTTTTTATAAAACTCTGGATGGTTAATTTTAAGACTTACTTTGATTAATTTTGCAAGTTCATGTTTAAACTTGTCTAACTTGCTTTTTTTAAATACCTTTACCTTTACGTAGCCATTATTATTAAAGAAAGTTATTTGTTTTTTTGTAAGCATATAATCAAATAAGTTGTAAAATTTAATTCTAATATTTACATCTTTTAGCCAAAAAAAATAAGAAATAAAACATTTTTTTATATTTGAAATATTTTAATAGACGGTATTTTAAAATACATAAGCAACTCATTTCTAAGAGTGAATAGGAATTTCATTTATATTAATCCTATTTTAACTTATCAAAAATCTTTTCTATGAAAAAAGTATATTTTTTTAAATTAATTATTTTTAGTATAAAAGATGCTTAAAAGATAATTAACACCATATCCAAAAAATAAAGAGATATAAATTAAAACGGGTGTGAAATATCTATTATTTCCATGCCATGATAAAATACCAATAAAATAGATAGACGAAAAGAGTATATAAAGTGTCAATTTATATTCCTTTCTTTTATACAGCTCAATTAGACCAATAAAGCAGATAGAGTAAATTAATAAACTATAAATAATTCTGTAAGGTATAAATTTTTTGCGCAAATCACTTTCATAATATTTTTCACCAGATAAAAATTTGTGATCGGAATAAATATGAAGCGGATTCAATAAAACAAAACTTAAAGTTTTTTTTGTCACATATCTTATAGTCTCCATCGGATTTGAAAAAATTAATTCTTTAGATCTTTCATGGAAGTATTTACATATTTTTAGATATCCAAGATTCTCTTTTTCCTCATTAGCATTCTCACAAAATATAAAAGAGTATCTAGCATAATTAGAATTTTCTAATTTATTTAAATCAATAGTAATATTTTCTTTTTCAATCATTTTAAGTAATTGCTTTTTTTCAAAATCTTTTTCTTCTTCACTTAAAATATTTGGAATTACATATGCATGCAAAACTGATTTTGTTTCAAGGGGGATTATCAAAAACTCTCCTGATTTTTTATAATTATGATAACCGACAAAAGATATCAATATTGAAAAACCCAATAACAAGAAAAAAATTTTTTTTATATATCTAAAGTCTTTATAAAAACAAAAATATAAAATTACTGGTATCAAATAGTAAAAGCCATTAGTCCTTTGTAATGCCAAAAGTGATAATATTATTCCAAGAATAAAAAAACGAGTACTTGAAAAATTGTTATTTAAAACTAACGCCATAATTATGATTTGAAGCGAAAAAAATATTGATTCGGACCAAAAAGTGCCATGGTACTGAAAAATTGTAGGTTCAAGAGAAAGAAAAAAAAGAGAAAAAAGTAAACATTTATATTCTATTATATTTCTTAATTGAAAAAATAGAAATGTAAGACTTAAGTAATATAAAAGAATTTGTAAAACTAAAAAATTTTTATGAACACCTATTTTTACAACTTTTTCCTCGGAATTTTCATATAAGTCGTAATTAAAGATTAAATAATATAAGGCAATTATTCTAGGATATAGATATTTAGTAAAATTATTTCTACCTGTCTCAAAATAATTTATGTTTTCTTTTAATTGATCTTTAATTTCATTTCCATGAGAAAAATATCTTAATGCATCATTTTTTATCATCAAATGAGTTGATTGACCACTCTTGGTTAAAACATTTTTATCAAAGTTTTTTATATTAAAATTTGCATAAATTAGAGATGTTATAAGAGCAACAATAATTATTATTGAGCAAGAATTTATGACATTTTTAAGTTTCATTTTTTTTGAATATTTTCTAGATATAAAAGAAATAAATTTTTAAGTGTTCTAAAAATTTCAATACCTGGTATTTTTGAATATCCATGTCGTCTGTTTTTAAAATGAATGGGAATCTCATTTATGTTAACCCCAGCTTTACTCAACCTATAAATTGTTTCCATAAAAAAACTGTATCCCTTTGAGTTTATCATATTTAAATTAAAATCTTTTAACTTTGAAAGATTAAATCCTCTGTAAGATGTAGTAAATTCATTACAATTTATTTTAAGAACTTTTTTAATAAATTTATTTCCTATGATGCTAAGAGCTAATCTATGTCCTGACATTTCGCACTTACCACCTTTTATATACCTTGATCCAATTACAAATGATGATGCATCTAAAATATCTAGCATTTTAGGTATTTCATTTGGATCATGTGAAAGATCTGCATCCATAGAAATAAATCTTTCATATTTATGTTTTTTTGCATAATTAAATGCAAGCTTATGAGCAGTATCTAAACCAGATTTATGATCTCTCACTATTACTTTTAAATTTAAAGTTTCTTTTTCCAATCTACTTAAAATTTCCCAAGTTTTATCTGGACTGTTATCGTCTATTACTAGGATATCTATATCAAGGTTTAATTCATTTAAACTTTCTATTAAATATTTTATGTTTTCTTTTTCATTGTAAGTAGCGGTAAATATCAATATTTTGTTCATAAAAAAATAGTTTAATTAATATACCAAAAGTATTAAAAATAAATTCAAATTTAGCTTATGAAATTTAAAAAAACTGCAATTATTTTTGGAATTAGTGGACAAGATGGAGCCTATTTATCTCATCTTCTATTAGGAAAAGGTTACAAGGTAATTGGAACTACAAGAAATAAATCAAGTAAAAATTTGTATCGTTTAGAAAGATTAAATATTGCTAAAAAAATTATTCTCTTAAAAGGAGAAGCGACTAACTTAAAATTTTGTGAAAAAATTTTAGGTAGAAATATTAACGAAATATATTACTTAGCTGGAGACTCTTCTGTAATAAATTCCTTTGAAACACCTCATCTATCATTAAAAAGCAATACTGAGGGTATTTTGAACATTTTAAAAATTTTAAAGCAAAAAAAATATAAAGCTAAACTATTCAATGCAGGTTCGGGCCAATTTTATGGTGATAATAAAAAAAATTTTTACAATATTCATTCAAAAATAGAGCCGCAAAGTCCATATGGAGTATCAAAAGCAGCAGCGTATTGGCTAGTTAAAATTTATAGAGAAAAATATGATATTTATTGTTGTACAGGAATTTTATTCAATCATGAATCTCCTTTAAGATCCAAAGAATTTGTTACAAAAAAAATTGTCGATACAGCTCTCAAAATAAAAAGAAACAGAGGTATAATCTTAAAATTAGGAAATGTTGAAATAGTTAGAGACTGGGGGTGGGCACCTGATTATGTAAAAGCCATTTGGCTCATGATGCAAAGGACCAAACCAAGAGATTTTATAATAGGATCTGGTAAAACTTATTCATTGAAAGATTTTGTAAATGAAGTTTTTAAATATTTAAACATAAGTAAAAAAAATTTAAAAACTAATGTTTCAAAATATAAGAGAAAAGTTGATTTGAAAGGCTATAAGGCCAACATTGCTGATACTCAAAAAATATTAAAATGGAATCCTAAATTAAAATTTAAAACTATCATTCATAAAATGATTAATAATGAATTATTTTGATTTAATATTTTCAAATAAATCTATCTTAAGAATATTTCAATTAGAAATTTTCAAAAAATTTAAAATTGAAGGAGATATTATTGAATTTGGAGCTTCTGAAAAAATTAATAAAAACTTTTGCAGTTCTAATTTAAATAATTGTAAAATCACTTTTTCTAATATTAATCCCTTAAATAAAGATTATTTGAATATTGATTTACAAAAAAATATTTCTTTAGAGATAAAATATGATTACATCGTTATTTTTAATGTTTTAGAACATCTTTTAGATCCTAATTTAGCTCTAAAAAATTTATCTGCAATTTGTAAAAAAAATGGAAAAATTATCGGCTCTACTCCTTTTCTTTTTAGAGTTCATGGTGCTCCAAAAGATTACTCAAGATTCACAAAAGATCACCTAGTAGAATTATTAAAATCAAATAATTTTAAAGATATAGAAATAATTGAGCTTGGTACGGGACCATTTTTAGCATGTATTTCATTATTAAGAAGTTACCTTAAATATTTACCAATTTTTTATCAATTATTAGTTTTGTTGTCTTTAGTTTTTGATAAAGTAATTAAATTGTTTATTAAAACTGATCCTAAGAAAATTTATCCTATAGGATATGTTTTTTTTGCTTCCAATAGTTAAAAATTGAATGAAATTGTTTTATTGGTCACCTTTTTTATCAAATATAGCAACCGTAGATGCGGTCACAAATTCAATAAATGCCTTAAAAAGATATGGTAACAAAAATAAATATAAACCCTTTATTGTTGATTCATCAGGTGAGTGGCAAGAAAAGTTAGATAAGACATCAGGAATTGATATCATTAAATTGTATAATAAAAATTATTACAAATTTTTACCAAGAGGTAATTTTTTAAAAAGTCGATTATCACAAATGATTATTTTTATCTTGAATTTTAACGTATTAAGAAAATTATTGCTTAAAGAAAAACCTGATTTTTTAGTAGCTCATTTAGTAGTCTCCTTACCCTTAGTCTTATTTTTTTTTTTTAAATTTGAAACTAAATTAATTATAAGAATTTCAGGAACACCAAAACTTAATAAAGTAAGGAGATTTTTTTGGACTTTATTTTCTAAAAATGTTCACATTGTAACTTGTCCAACTCAATCTACTTTACAAAAATTAACAAAATTAAAAATTTTCTCAAAAGAAAAAATAAAACTTCTTTACGATCCAATATTGAATGTTAATTCTATAAATATCAAAAAAAGAGAAAAATTAGAAGATAGATTTCTAAATATTAATTATATTCTCAGTATTGGTAGATTAACAAAACAAAAAAATTTCTTTTTATTAATTGGTGCTTTTAAAGAAATTACGCAAAAATATCCAAATCTAAAATTGATCATCTTGGGGGAGGGAGATGAGAGAAAAAAACTTGAAAAATTGATTGAAGATTTAAGTTTAAGTGGAAGTGTTTTTTTGGAAGGATACAAAAAAAATATATTCAATTATCTAAATAATTGTGAATGTTATATTTCATCATCCTTATATGAGGATCCAGGTTTTAGTTTAATTGAGTCCGGATTTTTAAATAAAGCTGTTATTGCAGCAGACTCAAACACTGGCCCATCAGAAATATTAAATAATTCTAAAAATGGGTTTTTATTTAGAAATAATGACAAAACTTCTCTTGTTGATCAATATTTTAAATTAAAGGATTCAAATACTAAAGATGTGATAAATAAAAAAATAAACCTTAAAAAATTCTCTAAAAATTTTTCAGTTTTTAGACATTTTAAAAATTTTGAAAAAATTCTTTCTAATTAGAATAATAAAAAAATGGATCGATTATTTTTTTTTTATCTAATAGATCTGCAATTTTTTTAAATTTTGAACCTTTCGAAAGAAACAGAAAAAAATTATATTTTTTTAACTCATAATTTTTTAATTTATCAGATCTTTTAAAAAAAGGATCAAAACCTATTGTATTTTTGTATCTTTTCTTAAAATACCTTAAGATCTCAATTTTTTGAGAGTTTCTAGTATCAGCCACTCCATATTTGTAAGTAAGGCCGACTATACAAATCTTAACTTTATTCTTTTTAATTCTACTTGTTTTTATAGCTATATTAACTAAGTTAATAATATATTTTTTCATAAAATTATTTACTTCTCTACCAGATAAAGTCACTTTTGATTTATAACCTTGTTTTTTTGCAATATAAGTTAAATAATACGGATCTACTGGAAGACAATGACCCCCCACCAAACCTGGAGAAAAGTTTATAAAATTCCATTTAGTTGAAGCTAAACGAACCACTTCATTAAAATTCAATTTTAACTTATCGCAAATCATTAATATCTCATTAAATAGTGCTATATTTAGATCCCTTTGAATATTTTCGATACCCTTTGCAGTCTCTGCTTCATTAATATTTTTTGAAAAAATTAATTTTTTAGATATCTTTTTATATACATTAATTATTATTTTTTTTACTTTGCCATTCTTACCTTCGTAAGCAAGAATTTTATTAATATTATTTAGATTTCTATTTTTATCGCCTGGGTTTATCCTTTCGGGACTATAACAAGTAGTAAAATCATAATTATTTACCAATTTTGTTTTTTTTTCTAATTTTTTAGTGAATGTTTTGGTTACACCTGGATAAACAGTTGATTCTAAAACAATTATATCCCCCTTTTTTAGAATTTTTGAGAGCAAGTTAAAACTTTTATCGATATACTTTAAGTCTGGTTTTTTTAAATATGTTATAGGTGTTGGAACACAAACTATATAGAAATTACATTGTTTTATATCACCAATTTTTTTTGAGAAGATTAAATTTTTTATTTGAATATCTTTTTTTTTAAATTCATCGTTGAGATCAATTCCTTTATTCAAAGTATCAATTCTTTCAGAATTGATATCATAACCAATAACATTAAAACTTTTTGCTAATTTTAAACAAATGGGCAAACCCACGTATCCGAGTCCTATTACACATATTTTTAGCATGAAATATTTATTTCGTTTATGAATTAATATTGATATATCAATATTATTTTTATGCAAATATTAATTACAGGTGCAGCAGGTTTCATAGGGTTTAATCTTGCTAAATATTTATTAAGATCATCTAATGTCAAAATAATTGGTATTGATAGTTTAAATACTTATTATTCAAAAAAACTTAAAAAAGATCGTATTAAGGAATTATCTCGATATAAAAGATTTTCATTTTTTCGAATTAATATCTTAAATAAAAAAAAACTAGAAAAAATTTTTAAAATTAAAAAGATAAATTTAGTTATAAATTTGGCAGCTCAGGCAGGAGTGCGTTACTCCTTAGAAAAACCAAGTGAGTTTGTTGATAATAATATTCACGGATTTTATAGTCTTATTGATACTGCAAAAAAATATAAAATTAAAAAAATTATTTATGCCTCGTCTAGTTCTATTTATGGTGATTCTAAAAAATTTCCTTTAAATGAAACACAGAACGTGATGCCAAAAAATATTTATGCTTTATCAAAAAAAGTTAATGAAGAGATGGCAGAGGTATTTTCCAAACAATATGATATTTCCTTCATCGGTCTTAGATTTTTTACAGTTTATGGCGAGTGGGGTAGACCAGATATGTTTATGATGAAGTATTTAACTTCCAGTTATAATAAAAAGATAAATTTCTATTTAAATAATTATGGTGAGCATACTCGGGATTTTACTTATATTTTGGATGCTTGTAAGATTATTTCCAAATTGATTTTTTCTAAAAAAAAAGTAAATCATGAAATTTTTAACGTATGCTCAAATAATCCCAAAAAATTAACTGACATTATAAAAAAAATTAATTTTTTAACACAAAAAAAACCAAAATTATTTAAGAGGAAATTGCAACAAGCTGATGTAGTTAAAACTCATGGTACCAACAAAAAGATCAAAAGTTTTATTGGGAAGCAAAATTTTACATCTATAGATTATGGTTTAAAAACTACTGTTGAGTGGTTTAAGAATTATTATAAAATTTAGATTTCATCTAAAATTTTTTCAAATCTTCTAACATGGTTTTTTAAACTAAATTCAAAAGATTTTTTTTGGGCAGTTGTTGATTTTTTAATAAAGATTTTTTGATTATTTGCAAATTTTTCGATAAATTTTTTCAGATCTCGTAAATTTTTATAAATTGTACCTCCCTTTCCATTTGATAAAATTTCATTGATGCCACCATGACTTTGCGAGGCAATAATTGGTAAGCCAACTTGAGCAGCTTCAACAACTGAATTAGGAAAACCCTCAAAATATGATGAATTAATATAAAGGTCTGCTTTGAATAAATGATTATAGGGATTTTGTTCAAAGCCAATAAGTTTTACCTTTTTTTCTAAATTAAGAGATTTTATGAATTTAGATATATTATCTTTCTCAGGGCCAACACCAATTATATATAAGCTAATTTCTTTTTTAATCTCACTGATTGCTTGAATGATTTCGTAAATATTTTTTTCTTTAGACAACCTACATACAGTTATAAGTTTTAGTTTTGATTTTTTGGAAAAATTTTTTTTATTTTTTCTCCTACTATTTATTTCAAATCCTGTGATTGAGGGAGGAAATAAAGTTTTTGAGAAAATACCATATTTCTTTTTTAGATATTTACCTAAATAGTCAGAGTTACAAATAACTAAATCAAATTTTTTATAAAAAATTGGTATTAGTAATCTCATAAATGTCTTTTTAATCCGATCAATTAAGCTAAAATAAATTTCTAATTCTTTAAAAGGTGTTCTCTCGATAGCAACAAATTTTAAATTAATTCTTTTTTTTAGAAAAATTGAGCAAAGTAAATTTGTATAATTAATATTAGATATAAGATAATTTTGATTACTATTTTCAATAATTTTTGAAATAATTTTATTAAGGGAAAAAACAGCAAAAAGGGCTCTACTAGAATTTATTATTTTAACTTTAATACCTGCTTTTAAAAATTCTTTTTCGTAAGCACAATTATTCATACAAATTACAAAAATATTATATTTTTTTTTATTTAGAGAACAGCAAAGTTTAGAAACAGAATTACCAGCACCCCCTTTACCAAATCTTGCTAAAAAAAAAAATAAGATTTTTTTTCATTTTTAATTACTTATTTTTTCAAAATAATAAATTTTTAAATCTTTTAAATCAACTTTTACGATAATTTTCTGAAGTAATCTTATTTTTGATAAAAATTTAAATATAAAACTTATTTTTGGAAAAATTAAAATTAATTTTTCCATAAGATATTCAAAACTTATATATCTAGGATCATTTAAAATTTTTACTAATTTTAGATTATTATTTTTTCCAAATGTCTCTAGAGTTTTGTTAGAAAAAAAAACCATATGGAATGGAATCATCCAATGATAATTTCTTCCTGTAATTTTTGCATATAAAGAGTCGATATTGAAAGTAGTTAAAATCAGTTTTCCATTTTTATTTAGTAATTCATTTATTTGAGACAAAACTTTGAAAGGATCACTAAAGTGCTCTATGACATCTGCCATTATAATTAAATCGTATTTTTTTTCTTTTTTTAAATGATTTTCAATTGTTTCATTATAAATATTTAATTTAAAATTATTTTTTGCATAATTTGTACTATGTGCAGAAAGCTCTAAGCCTGAATAGTTTTTAACTTTATCTTTTAAAACTGAACCTAAAACTCCATAATAAGCACCTATTTCAAGTACGTTCATATCTTTGCTAATGAATTTACTTATTTTATTTAATAATTTCTCAAAATAATATTTTTTGAATTTAATCTGAGATATGTATTTGTCATCTGTAATATCTTGATAGGTTTTTTCAATTTGATTTTTATCCATTTTAAAAATTAATTCAGAGAAAATAATTTTACATTTGGTACACTCATAAATAGAAGGTTTTTCATATGTGTCTGTTGTGCAATTAAAATTAATCTTTTTATAATCTAAGTTACCTGAGAAATATTTAATTTTAATTTCACCGTCACATATATGATTTGGACATTTATTATTATCTGTGGTTGTCATAGCTTAGATAAAGAAAAGTTAATTAAACTTTAAAAATTTTATATTAAAAAAAAAATATATTTTTTAAATTAAAAATATATAACATTTATTAAAAATTTTAAATAATAATGAAAAATAAACTCTTAAAAAATTTCAGGATATATGTAGCTGGTCATAACGGCATGGTTGGTAGGGCAGTAGTTAGATACTTAAAAAAAGAGGGAGTTAGAAATATAATTTTTGCAAATAGAAAAAAGCTCAACTTACTCAATACAAAAGAATTAGAAAAATTTATCAAATCTAAAAAACCTAACATAGTTATTAATTGTGCTGGAAGAGTAGGGGGAATATTAGCTAACTCAAGTTATCCTGTTGAATTTATTAATGAAAATATCTTTATTCAATTAAACTTAATTAATCTCTCATACAAACATAAGATTAAACATTTTATTAATCTTGGAAGTTCATGTATTTACCCAAAAAATTCAAAACAGCCTATTAAAGAAAAATATCTTTTATCCAATGAGCTTGAAAAAACCAATGAAGCCTATGCACTTGCAAAAATTGTTGGTTTAAAAGTTTGTGAATTTTATAATCAACAATATAAAACAGATTTTTTTACCCTAATGCCATGCAATCTATATGGTCCATTCGATAATTTTCATTTAAAAAATAGTCATTTTATACCAGCGTTAATAAAAAAATTTATTGAAGCAAAAAGAAGGAAAAAAAACGTGGTTGAAATTTGGGGATCTGGACTTCCTAAAAGAGAAGTGATGCATGTAGATGACTTAGCAAATGCAATAGGACATTTGTTAAAATTAAAGATTAATAATAGCAAAAGACTGTCTAAAATTATAAAAATCAATTCACTAATAAATGTTGGATCTGGTCAAGAATTTCAAATAAAGAAATTTGCGGAAATTATTAACAAATTAACATTTTCTAATAAAAAATTAAGATTTAATAAAAAATTTCCTGACGGTACGAAAAGAAAAATTTTAGATATTTCCATCTTAAAAAAAATTGGGTGGAAATCTAAAATAAATCTTTATGATGGTCTAAAAAATACAATTAGATGGTATAAAACAAATTATTAGTGCATACATTTAAAGTTAAATATTGAGATTATCAATTTGAAAAAAAAAATTATTTTTTATATTCCTTCAATTGAAGGTGGTGGCGTTGAAAAAAATTTATATTTATTAATTAAATATTTACCTAAACAAATTGGTAAAATACACGTTATAACAGCTAAAAAAAAAAATAGTAATTTCAAAAATGTTAAATTTATTAGTCCTAATTCAAACTATTGGAATAAAAAAAACCGAACATTAAAAAATATAATTTGTGTTTATTTATTAATTAAGAATTTTTGGTCTTCAAAAGCTGTAATTTTGTCTTTTCAGTCAAACTTAACATCAATTATTATATCAAAAATTTTTAGATTTAGAGTCCTAATAAGACTTAATACAAGCTTGAAAAAATATTTGAATAATTTTCTTAAAAGATTTACTTTTAAACTTTTCTACTCTTTATCTGACATTATAATCGTTAACTCTAAATTTTTTCAAAAAGAATTATTTAATGAAACAAATTTAAAATCTCATTTAATTTATAACTTAAATATTAATGAAAAAAAAAGAAAAAAATTAGATTTTTTTAAAAAATTCAGAGGTTTGAAAATATTAAATATTGGAAGATTAACTGATCAAAAGGATCAGTTAACACTTATAAGAAGTTTAGGAATTTTTAAAAAAAAAAATACAAATTTTAGATGTAGTATTATTGGAAGAGGAGCATTTAAAAATATATTAATCAGTGAAATCAAAAAATTAAATTTAGAAAAACATATTAAATTGATTGGATTCAAAAATAACGCAGAACATTATATCCCACAAAGTGATATTTTCGTATTATCTTCAAAATTTGAGGGGCTTCCTAATGTTCTTATCGAGTCTCAAAAATATGGTGTACCGATTATTTCAAGTAATTGTCCAACAGGACCTAATGAAATATTGATGAATGGCAAGTTAGGAGAATTATTTCCAGTTGGTAATCATAGTATTCTGGCTAATAAATTATTAAATTTTTCAAAAAATAAAAAAGTCTTAAAATTAAAATCCTTTAATGCAAAAAAGTATTTAAAAAGATTTGATCCAATAATGAATTCACAAAAATATTCAAAATTAATTTTACAAGAATATGAAAAAATATAAGATATCAATTATAACTGTAACTAAAAATTCTGAAAAATTTCTGTCAGAAAATATTTTAAGTGTTAAATCGCAAAATTATAAAAATTTTGAGCATATAATTGTCGATGGTAACTCAAAAGATAAGACAATTAAAATTATAAATTCTCATAGAAAAAGCGTAAAATTTATAAAAAACAAAAATGATAAAGGCTTATATCATGCAATGAATGTAGGAATTAAAAAATCATCTGGAGACATTATTGGAATATTAAATTCAGATGATATCTATTTTAAAAATACATTAAAAATAGTTAATGAATATTTTAATAGAAATAAAGATTTAGATTTTTTATTTGGTAGCGTTTATAAGCATAAGCTTTTATCTGGTTATAATCCAAGTATCATTGATTGGAGTTTTGGTTTTTATACTACTCATTCTATAGGTTTTTTTATAAAAAGAAAATCTCAATTAAAAGTAGGACTTTATGATTTAAAATATAATTATTCTGCAGATTATGACTTATTTTTAAGGATGATTAAAAGATTTAAATTAAAGGGATTATCTACAAAAAAAAGCGAGATTTTTGGAAAGTTTAGACCAGGTGGTCTTTCCTCAAGAATAAATTTTTTAGATTATCTAGTGGAGTGTAATAAGATAAGACTTAATAATGGTCAAAATTTATTTCAAGTTTATTTTATTTTTATTTTAAGAATTCTTAAAAATTTAAAAAAAATTATAAAATGAATGTTTATATTTGTTCTCTTTTAAGTAAAAAAAATCTTAAATTTTTAAATTCTCATTTAAATTCAATAAATAAATTAAAAATACCAAGTAATTGTAAAATAAAAATCATATTTGTTTTGAGTCCAAAAATTAATGTCACAAAAAATTTACTAAAAAAATTTTTAAATAAAATAGATTATTTAATTATTGAGAGTATCAAAGACAACATTCCTTACTCTCGTAACGTTTTTTTAAAATTTTTAAAAAATAAAGATGTCCAATATGCTGGATTTGTAGATGATGACTGCGTTATAGATGAAAATTGGCTTTTTAACATGATAAAATTTTTTAATCAAAATAATTGTGATATAGCTGGAGGCCCTCAATATCATGATGTCAAAAATAAGGTATTTAAAAATTATTACGGTGTTTTAGAGCCTACCCACTACCATGGTCAATCGGTAAATTGGGTAGCAACAAATAATTGTTTTTTTTCAAAAAAAGTTTTTAGTAAGTCAAAAGTTTTTTTTGATATTAAATTTGCAAGTATAGGTGGAAGCGATCAATTATTTTTTAGCAAACTAAACAAAAAAAGATTTATCATTAGGTGGAATGAAAAATCTTTTATCACTGAAAACTTTAATGCTGAAAGAGAAAAAAGGATATGGTTTTTTAAAAGAAATTTAAGATATGGTTACTCAGGAAATTTAATTGATAAAAAGATTTATGGAAACTTCAGTCTGATAATTATTCTTATAAAGTTAATTTACTTAATAAGTGTTGCATTATTTCTTTTACTTATTCCATCAAGAAAAAATTATATCAAATCCTCTTTTTTGTTTTTAAGAGCTATGGGAAGATTAATTGGATTATTCAACTATAAGCCCAAAAAATATATATAATTTGACAAAATATAATAAACTATAAAATAAAAGAAGATTATATAATTACTTTTTTGTATTGATTGAGAAATCTTATATTTATCAAAATAACTTAAGAAAACGATGTAAAACATTGGTTCAAAATACTTTTGAAAAATAAAAAAACCTGAACTAAATGTAACTAATAATAAGACAACAAGAGCGTAACTTGATATCGTATTTTGACTAAAATATAAAAGAAAATAAATCCCAAAAAAAGAAAAAGGAATAACTAAATATGGATTATTTAAAACAAAATATGAAAGCTTTAAAATAACACCACCTCCGACATTTCCATTATAGATAAAATTTAGACTACACAAGAAAGATGTAATTATACTTATTACAAAAATTTTTTTATTAAAAAGATATAAGAGGTTAAATTTATGATAGTTATAATTATTGATAATTGTTTGAATAACAAACGGAATTAAATAAAATAAAATCATTGAAGCACTTACTAAAACTGCAGAATTAAGGTTTGTAGTGCTTTGACTAAGACCAAATAATAAGAGAGGATTTAAAATTACATAATATACACCTGGAATTGCACACAAAATTGTAAATAAAGAAATAAAAATAAATTTTCTGAAACTTACTTTGTTTATTAAATGAATTAATAGAAAAATAAAAAAGAAAACATAGAATTGTTTTGTATAACAAGCTAAAGAAAAAAATATAATTGAAAATACTAATTTAGAATTTTTTTTAAAATTTGTGTTTATAAAAGAGTTGAAATAAAAAACGCCTAAAGAAAAAAAAATAAGTGCAGTATTATGATTGTTGCCCCAAATTGCTGAGTATTGAAAAACTGGTAAAATAAATATTAATGAGGATAATATAAGAATTGTTGAATTATCTAAATTTCCAAAACGTTCCTTAAGCAAATAATACAAAATCAAAGGTAAAAAAAATGAAATTACTAATACAGAAATTAAATAAGTATTTAATGTATTAATAAAATTTAGTTGTGAAAATATTAAATGATGTAAAGGGAAATTAATTAAATTTACATCATCACCCAATGTTAAAATTAAAAGATTGCTTACATCCTTTTTTAAGAAGAGTATATAATTCCAATGAGTTATTAAATCACTTACAACTCCCCCGGCTTTTGCCTGAATACCTTCATCAAGTAAATATGGATTATAAGTAAATGCACCAAGAATATTTGATAAATTGATTTTTAATAAGAAACTTATTAATAATGTTGATATAAATAGAGTTGTAAATATCCAAACAAAATATCTATTTGTCATGAGTTTATCTAGAATGTTTAAAAAAAATTTCATATCAATAATTATACCTTACCATAAAAAAAGAATTTTTTTTAAAGAAACCATCGAGTCTATTAACAAACAATCTTATAAAAATTTTGAGGTAATAATAATTTATGATGATACTGATAAGTCAGAATTAGACTATGTAAAGAAAATAATAAGAAATTTTAAGTTTAAAAAAAAATTAATAATAAATAATAAAATTATTGGTGCTGGATTATCAAGAAATAAAGGTCTTAAAATTTCGAGGGGTGAATATATAGCTTTTTGTGATGCTGATGATTTGTGGAATAAAGATAAACTTAAAATTCAGTTAAAAATTATGAAAAAAGAAAATATACTTTTTTCTCATTCAAATTATTTGATTATTGATTATACATCAAAAAAAATTGGTAATTTTAAAGTTCCAAAAAATATTTCATACGATCAGTTGATAAAGAGTTGTGATATTGGATTATCAACTGTCATGATTTCCCAATCACTTGTTAAAAATAATCTTTTTTCTGATTTAAAAACAAAAGAGGATTATTTGGTGTGGATTAAATTAATTAAACATTTAAAAAATTTCAAAAGCATAAACAAAAACTTAGTTTATTGGAGATATTTAAAGAGTTCTTTATCGTCCTCTAATATTCAAAAACTTAGAGATGCGTTTAAATTATATAAGAATCATTTAAATTTTAGTTTTTTGTTTTCAATTTTTTGTGTATTAAGACTAAGTTTTTATGCTTTGATAAAAAAAACTATCGTATATTTTAAAATTTAATGAAAAATCTTACTTTAGTAATACCAGCGAAATTTGAAGCCACAACACTTCCAATTGTTTTAAAAGAAATAAAAGATCTGAATCTCGATTGCAAAAAAATTGTTGTAGTGCCCAGATACGATGAAGAAACACAAAAAGTATTAGAAGGTACTGATTGTGAAGTTTTGATTCAAAAAGGGGAGGGTTTTGGAAATGCTCTTATTGAGGGCTTGAACCATTCCTCAACTGAATATTCTTGTATTTTTAATGCTGATGGTTCTTTTGATCCAAAATATTTAAATGAAATGCTGGGTAAAAATAAAGATAATCATGAGTTCGTTTTTAGCACAAGATATAAAAAACCTGGAGGAAGTGATGATGACACAATATTAACATTTTTTGGAAATTATTTTTTTACTTCATTGTGCAAGATTTTGTTTAGACTTAGTATCTCAGACGTTCTTTATACTTATGTAATGGGAAAAACTAATGCATTTAAAGATTTAGCATTGAGTTATAATGATTTTTCATTTTGTGTCGAATTACCGATAAAGGCAAAATTTAAATCTTTTAGAGTATTTGATTTTCCATCTTATGAAAGACCAAGAATTAGTGGAAAAAAGAAAGTAAA
>MDTG01287931.1_pt1 | contig 20431 bp, 5 predicted proteins | sample 811421 | NCBI WGS metagenome assembly MDTG01 (sample SAMN05326645, study PRJNA326480) | marine metagenome | isolation source: seawater | place: Pacific Ocean: South East | collected 2011
CCGGGGTGAGCGCCTTCTCGCCAGAGCCTTCGTAGGCGTTCCAGTTGGATTGGCCGGCAAGGGAGTTCGAGAACGTCTCGGAGTCGTCTCTCGGCGGGGCGGAAAAGTTACCGCCACCGTTCTTGGCTTGGGAACTGTTTACGAAAGAAAGAAAGAAAAAAAAGTTGACATCAGTTTTTAGGGTTTTAAAACGTGGCAGGCAAAAAAACGTGCCACGTCACCCGTGCGCATTTGGTCCCCGATCGGTTTTTGCGCGCGTCCGTCTTCCCGTCTCCTTCTTCGCCGGCACCGAAGAAGACGCGACGAAGAAGGAGACGCAAAGAATACGGCGAAGGCACGAGACCGCTTTCTTTTCTTTTTCGATCTTTTTTAGCGCATCATCGTCTCTCGGAGCTGGGATCGATCGAAATTCATCCGAGATAAGACACACGAACGATCGCGGGTGTCTTTCCAAGGGTCGGATTCCAAAGCACACCCCCCCGCGAATACACACGACGACGCAAAGTTGTTGTCGTTCGAAAAAAGGAGGACGAAGGACGAAAAAACAACGCGCGAAGAAAACGACGACGCACCGTCTGGAGACGTCTCTCTTCGGCGCGGTCACGCGGACGGATTGGGCGGCAGCAGTTTGGGTCAAGGAGAACATGATTGTTTTGTGTGTTGTAAGTGTGTACTAAAGTGAGGAGTGTGTTCTTTTTTTCCACGTGGTCGTTGTTTATCCCCTGGAGCTCCTCCTGCCCCAGTCCACTGAAAGGGCGAAAATTTTTCCTCAAAAATTTTTTGCCCTGAAGTCGGGGTAAAACCCTAAATAAGAGGTCTCTTTTAAACTCTCTCTCGTTTTGTGCGGGGACAAAAAAGAAAAAGAAGTTTTTGGAAACACTTATTAGTATTATTCGCGACATTCGGAGACGACGACCACGTACCCAACGAGAACCAAGAAGAGACACGCGCGAAGAAGGAACTTTACCAAAAAAACAACCTCCTTTCGCCCCCCACGAACCCTCCCGCTGGCTTTTGTCATCGAAAGAAGAAGAAGAAGAAGAAGAAGCACCAGCAGGTGTTTTGTTGCGCTTTGGCACGTATCATCGCAATCGCAATACGACTCCAATCGCATTTTCCGATTTCGATTTCGAAAAGTCAACGCGTTTTTGAGAAGAAGAAGAAGAAAAGAACGCCATCATCGTATAATAATGGCGCAAGTGTTACAAGTGAACGCCCGCCGCGAGACGGGGAGAAAAGCGCAAATGCAAAACATTTCCGCGGCGAAAGCGGTTGCCGACGTCGTGCGGACAACGCTCGGTCCGCGATCGATGCTGAAGATGATTCTCGATGCTTCCGGAGGCATCGTGATGACGAACGACGGCAACGCTATTTTGCGAGAAATCGACGTGACCCATCCAGCGGCGAAATCGATGATCGAGCTCGCGAGAAGTCAAGACGAGGAAGTCGGAGACGGAACGACGAGCGTGATTATCTTAGCCGGGGAGATTCTACACCTTTCCGTGCCTTTTTTGGAAAAAGACGTGCACCCGACGGTTATCGCGAGGGCGTACACGAAAGCGTTGGAGAAAGCGATGGAGATTATCGATACGAAAATTTCGTTTCCGTTGGACGTGAATAATAGAGAAGAGTTATTGAAGATTGTGAGGTCAAGTGTGGGGACGAAATTTACCGCGAGGTTAGGGAATTTAGTGCCGAATTTAGCGTTAGATGCGGTGCAAACGGTGAAGACTTTAGGCGCGGATGGGAAATCGGTTGAGATTGATATTAAAAAGTTCGCAAAGGTGGAAAAGATTCCCGGTGGGGCAATTGAAGATTCAACCGTTTTGAAAGGTGTCATGATGAATAAAGACGTGTGTTTACCAGGGAGGATGATGCGAAAGATTGAGAAACCTAGAATTTTGTTGCTCGATTGCACTTTAGAATATAAGAAAGGCGAAAACCAAACGAACGTGGAGATTACGAAGGAGGAAGATTGGGAGGTACTTTTGAAAATGGAAGAAGATTGGATCAAACAGCAGTGCGATATCATTTGTTCATTTAAACCAGACGTGGTAATTACGGAGAAAGGCGTGTCGGATTTGTGTTGCCACTACTTAGCCAAAGCGAACGTGACCGCGATTCGACGCGTGAGGAAGACGGATAATAATCGCATCGCCAGAGCGACGGGAGCGACCATCGTCAACAGAATCGAAGAGTTACAAGAATCCGATATTGGTATCGGCGCTGGCATGTTCAACGTCGAGAAAATTGGTGACGAATACTTCACATTTATCGTCGATTGCGACGAACCGAAAGCGTGTACGGTTGTCTTGAGAGGTGCCAGCAAAGACGTCTTGAATGAAGTCGAGCGCAACTTGATTGATGCCATGGGCGTCGCCCGAAACATCTTGAAAGATCCACGCTTACTCCCAGGCGGTGGAGCAGTCGAAATGGCAATCTCGAGAGAACTCTCCAAATTTGCGGATACCGTCCAAGGCGCGGAACAACTCCCTTTCCGCGCCATCGGTACGGCGTTAGAGGTTATCCCGCGAACGCTGGCGCAAAATTGCGGCTCAAACGTCATCCGAACGTTAACCAAACTGAGAGCTAAACACGCGGAATCTCCCGAAGGCGAAAACTCCACGTTCGGTATCGACGGTGAAAAAGGTACCATCGTCGACATGAAAGCCTTAGGCGTCTGGGAACCGTATGAAGTCAAAGCGCAGTCCTTGAAAACCGCGGTGGAAAGCGCGTGCATGTTGTTGAGAATCGACGACGTCGTCAGCGGATTGAGAAATAAGAACAGGGACGGAGGTGCCGGAGAGGTCGAGAATATGAATCCAGAAGACGACGAATGATTGAGAAGCCGAGTTTACTCGTGAAGAGGAGGGAGAAAAGAGAGAGGGAGAAAAACTGTGTAATAAAAATAACACACACACACACACACTCGTTTAGGAATTTTAAAAATGAATTGAATTCTTACAAAAACAAACGCGTTTTGAATCGCCTGTTGCGGAACACACACGCGCACGCACACGTAACGAAACAGATTCGATTGCGAACCACACCAGAATAAGAGAGAAAGAAAGAAAGAAAAAAAGACGTCATGTCCGCGAGACCATCGTTTACTACCACGGAGGAAACAGAAGAAAATTTTGAAAAACAAAGCGAAAACAAAGCGCGCTTTCGGTCGATGTCGTTTTACCGCATCAACCCGCTCGCGATGTACCGACAGAACCTCGACGAAATTCTAGCGAAAACGAAAAGCGCGAGAGAGTTGATCGGTTTGTGTTTGAGAGAACAACAACAACAACAACAACAACAAAAGAAGAAGAACAAAAAGTCAACACCAAAATTGTCCACGCAACTGTCCCTGTTCATCCTCTTGGAGATTTTGACGCAAAAATCGAGCACAGAAACATTCAAGAAATCCAGTCAAGCGTGGACGTCGATCGCGACTGGGAAACACGCGGATGCAATTCGACCTATTCTAGAACATCTGTTATATTTTGGTATGTTATCAAGACCGTTGGCAACTTCAGCCGGGTACGTGAAAATGAACATGGAGCGATGGTTGGTGGAGCGCGCGACAGAGGTGACGGCAAAGAGGCTGTTCGAAAGGAGGAGGTTGTTAGATTTGGAGTCGGTTTTGGACGAGGACGACGATGAGTGCGGGAAAATGAAAAGGACCAATGAGGGCGATGTGACCTTGATGTTTTTGAGAGTGTTGATGGAAGCGGAAGATATCGTAGCTTTTGGGATACCGATGGCGTGCGAACGCGCATGTTACGCTGGTTTTGGTTTGATTGAATCGATGGTAGCGTTGGCATATCACGGGAGAGTTTTGAATATGCATTTTGGTAGAGAAAGATGTCTGATCGCGTTAGCGTTCGCATTTGTCACGGCAAAAGTGAAGAAGAGGAGCGAGAAGATGCGAGGGAAAAGGAGCGAAGGAGGGGAATTTGCGACGAAGAAGGCGAGAGAAACTGTTGCGGTAGCCTTGAGGGATGCGAGGGCATTGAGTGCACCGTACGCGTTAGAAGAAGACGGTCACGATGATAGATTTCTTTTGGCATCATCTGTATCGTCACCATTATCATCATCATCATCATCGGTGAAAATGAATGCAACGTCCCTTGCGCTCTTCTCAAACGTCCAAAATGCACTTGAGCTCGTCAAGCAACGCTGCGTGGATTCGTATTTTTCCGGATCGAAAGCTATCGCACTCGGTGCATTCATTAACAATTGGACCATTATCGCGAGTGTGGTATTAACGGCGAAATGTAAGAAACCGTTTGGTATTGGGCAAGCTTGCGTTGCTGCAATTACATCCACCCACAATGCGTTCGTGAAACTCGAAGAACTTTTCTTCTCGAGTACGGATGGCGAAGGAAGATTTGGATCGGTCGTTTTAGACGCCATGGAGACGCACTGTGCGAACGTGTTAAAGCTTCAGTCGGTTGCTGAAGCGCGAGATGTGCACAAATTCAATCGCGGCGACATCGTGCACCGACGTGAGGACGATGGCGAAATCAACTGGGCGCAAAGACCAATTTTGGAATGTAAAAATTTGACGTTGTACGAAAACGCTTCGTATCAAACCACGAATGTAAATTCACGGATGGAGCCACTGGTGGAATCTTTAGATTTTGAACTAAACGCGGGAGAATTGTGTTGCATATCTGGACCACCGGGTTGCGGCAAAACTACTATATTGCGCGCTTTGTGTGGCTTGCATTCCGCTGGCACTGGTTCCATCATCTCTCGAGTTAATACAGGTATTTCCTCTAGCGGACTGTTTACAGATGACTTTTCGTACGATCGTGAAGGTAATCCTAGCACGGAATACGTTGAGATTGATACGGAAAAAGAACAAATGGATAATAATATCACTGGTGATATGGTGAATAGTAATGGAGGCGATACCTTGTTGTCGCTACTCGCGAAAAGAAGACAAAGTATTGCAGTGGTGCCAAAATACCCAAATTACCCGAGGAACGGCGAAACGCTGCTCGGTAACGACATTTCTGTCAACACTCCAGACGACGAATTGTTTGTGTTTCCAATCCTTGAGCGACTTGGGCTCGGGCGATTTTGTTCATCTGCTGCAATCCAAGAACGCCGAGTGACGGGTTGGAGCAATGTGCTCACCACAAGTGAACGCGTGGCAGTTGCGGTGGCCAGAGCGGTGGCAAGGGAAGCGACGTTGGTAATTGTGAGAGATAATTTGAGTCAAATGGATTCGAGCGCGTTGCGAGCGGAAGCGTACGAGTTGCTTCGAGATGCCAACTGCGCTGTGATCGCTACATCGTCGACGCTTTTAGAGGAAAAGAATAAAAAGAATAGGAACAATAAGGAATTCAACGAGTTTGAATTTGTCGTAAGTTTGTCAGCTGGAGATAAAAAAGAGTGGAAATTAAACGTAGATAAAGGATATCTTTCGTACTCGGCAAAAAAGAAAGCGCGTCCTACCGAGGACGAGACTAGCACCATTCTTAATTCAGCCGGTCGAGCGAAACGAGCACCTTTTGGTGCCTTTGCGAAAAATGCAGCAGAGAAAGTTCAAGATTTAGGAATTAAGCGAAAACTCGCATTGTAAAGATAGAATTGTATGTAAAAGTACCAGTAAGTCAGATCACACTTTTTGTTATCACACGTGAAAGAATTCAGGCAAAACCAAATCCTTGACTCCCCTCGCGTATAGAATATAGTAATTTCTCTTTTAGTTCTTCCTTCGTGTCGTAGGCAATCAAATCCAATTGGTTGAAACATGTGTGCGCCGTGCACAACTGATTCACGTCATTTGCCTGTGCTTTGTGTATTTGAAACTTTTGTAAACCGCTCATACCACGTAACTTCTCGAAGCCTTCAAGTGGGACTTTAGAAGTACCTGTACAAAACATTAGTAAGCGCGCGCGATCTTCAAGATTCATCTCGCGCACGATTTCCCAGAACCAGCGAATTTGTGGACTCGTAGGCGTATACCCGCCGTGGTATTCCGTGTTCGCCTTCAAATCGTCCAAGTCGATATCTGGTGTACCAGAAATGAGAAGTTCCAGTTCACTGGCGTTTAAAACACCGATGATATCGCGGTCCACTACTTTTGTGAATCCTTCGATGAATGCCTCGAGTTGATCTTTAACCGCATCCGTCATTCGGAACGCCGTAATTAAGTTGACGTAATCGAGCTTGTTAACATTCGTCACCGAAACGTTTCGCCCATTTTTTATCAAGTCCACCGTCTTCGTTTCCCCGAAAAAATTCTGCGTGTCACTGAAGTTCAACTCCAAAACACCTTCGATATCGTTTTCCAGCATCCATTTAAGATTTTTATAATAGTCTGGATCGACGCCTTCCATATCTTCAAAAGTCAATGGTTGGCCAAGTAGATGCTTATATATCGGTCGCGTGAAATACGCGTCAAGTAATACACTGTCATATAAGGCTTTGCCAATCAATCGACCGACGAAACGAAAATAGCTTAAATGTTCAGGGTTAATCGAAGAGTGCTTATTTGGCTCGTAGCAAGCTTCACCACTCGGAGCGAGTTGGAACAGACCCCAATTGGGATTGAAGATCTCTCGAGCGAGGATTTGATACCATTCTCTCGTCAAACCGCCTGCATCGACCCCTTCTTCGCCTGCAAATACGATTTGCATGCGACCTTTTACCTCTTCGTCTGTTCGCGCTCGCAGTTGATTGTATGAATCTTCTAGAAGATGTGATCTGCGAATTTTGAGTTTTGATGTGCCTCGGGAGACGTATTTTTCCTTCTCCTTCTTGAGTTTTAGTTGAATGTGCGCTCGTTTGACGTCAAAATCCACCAACGCGGGCGTTCGGAGTAAAGTCTTTAAAGACGTCGTCAACAATTGCGGATTCCGTCGAAGTAACGCGTTTATGACGCTACGATGTCTCTCTGCAAACTTCCAGGCTTCGGTGGATAGTCTCGATTTCAGCTCGTCTGCTACGGTAGTGTTTTCGAGTAAAGCATCTAATCCAAGCTTAGAAGTGAACTTGACGCTGGACGCGCGGAGTAAACCAGGAGTTGACGCTCGCGAGGGTTGGGACATTTTAATCGGCGTATTATTTGCACTTGTATTGGGGGCTACAGTGCCAGGTATAATCAGTTCTTGGACATTTCCCGTAGATGCAGGTTCTTTTCTTTCTTGTTGCTTCTCTGCCATCTTTTTAGAGACTTCTTCGAGCTGATCTGGTGCTAATGCATCCGCGAGGGCAAAATATGCCTCCACGGCCGGAAGCATCGCCGTTATAGCAAGTGGAGCAGGAGGAGGAGCGGCACCGGGTTTATGTGGCGTAACCAGTACATCAACATTTTGTGCTGCAGCAGAAAGCGCTTGCCATGCCGGTTTCATAGCCTCAGAAAGCTCTAAAAGTGCATTTTCACCTGGCACTTCTTGATCCTTTGATTTGCTATCTATTGTCGACGAAGGGGGCATTTTGGAAATGGGAGAGACTCCAGCAAAAGTATCCGGGACTACTCTTCGCTCAGAATTACTCATATGCGACTTCGTGCCTTGCGAGTGCTGCTTTGTCAACTGCGCGAGCTCTCGCACTACTCTAAGTACTGATTCGCAACCGGCGTGTAACATATGCGTATCCGTGTTACCTCTCGAGCACAAGTTTAATTGTGTTTTTGCGAAGTCTCTCGATATCTTTGCTTGTTTGAGTAGAGCAACAGTCAATACGCTTGCTTGCTTTCGGGAAGCCGTTGCAAAGTGTCGCATTAGCGATGAGACATGAGAGAGAATGGCATTACCAAAACGACCTTGGTCAATGACGGAGAGCGCGTCCAAAAGTTTCGTCAGCGGTTCGAGTTGATGTGCTTTCAATTTGTCAAACGTCAACCTGGCTTGGTTTACGTTTTCATCGGGCTGCTTTTCAGTAGCCCGATCTTTGATCTTCGATATCTTTGTCGCGCGAAAAGATTCGTTCAAAATCAAGAGCTGATTTGCGAGCATAGATCCCGGGTGTTTGAGAGATACAGGACTACTGAGAGATTCCAAAAGACGTTCAAACACAGTAATACCCGTGGGTGAACCATCCATCATCGTTGCAGAAATCGAGGGCAATCGACTACCAAACTTTCTTTGGTGTTGCGTGAGCCAATACATCGTAGCAAGAGCCCGTCGTGCGCGAGCTTCGCTGTGAATAAATCCATATCGATCCTTTGTCAAATCTATTTGTTGATGTTCTGATGAGGATGCATCTGATCGGCATAAAACAGGATCGATCATTGACCATAGTTCGGTGATAAAAGTATCCCTGCACAAAGCAAATGTCGACAGACTCAACAACGCGCGTTGATATGACTCTTTGTGAAACCTTCTGCATAGGTTTTCACAGATTAACAGGGATCGCCCATCTTCTTTGCTCAAATTGGGCATGTCAATCCGATAGGGTATGATTTTCAAGTTCTTCTTCGCCGTGTCCAAGGCTTCTTTTGATTGAGCCCATTTTTTCTCATTTTCTTCTTTTATAAGCTCTTCTTTCTTTTGATCTTCTGCGCGTTGTAATGCCACTTTTTTCCTTGCAATACGCTTCGTTCGATTCAACCACATCGACGATCTCGCAGATTCAAGTATGGATTTTGCCTGGGAGAGTGCATCTTTTTGAATGTCAGGTGGCAAGGCTGCTAAAAACGTCGCGTCCACTTCATCAAAATTCCGCGTTTGATGCAATTCTTTTGGAGGCGAATCATTCAAACGTTTGACAATTACGTTATAACGCAAGAGATCTGTCCTTATAGTCTCTGGCAAAGCGTTCAGGGATGTTTGATCCGGTGATTCGCGGGAGAGCTTTTCCATCGCTTCCGGTATCCAAGATGCGTCATCTTTGAAAAGGGTGAGATCTACCATATCACACTCATCATCATCATCATCATCATCATCATCATCACCATCACCATCATGGTCTTTTTCAAGTTTTTCATTTTCCTTCACATTACTGCTGACAGTTAAAGGTTTGGTACTCTTCTTCCTCGGCGCCTCGCTGCTCGTTTTCTCAATGATTTCCTTCTTTTCAATATTTTTGTCTTGGTCTACACTTCTCCTCCTTTGTTGTCCACTCGTGCGAAAACCTTCATTCGTAAGCCCTCTTAAAACCGCTGAAATCGATGCTGAAACTAAGTTTCTCTCGTTATTAGTCAACGGGGCATTTGGTGCTAGCGCAGTTGACCCATTTCCTAGAATCGACCTCGCTGAATCAGTCCATGCGTGTCGTCTCGCACGTAAACCGCTCAAGTCCCATGCAGGTTCGGGCGATATCGCCATTTCTCCGAGAGCGTCTTGATCGACTTCGCCGTTCAGAACAATACTTCCACAATATATCAACACACCACTCATTGATAAAAGATCGTTTCCAGTACCGTCAAAATCGACATTGATTCTACTCATGTCCATTTGGTGCCTTTCACCTATAGTCGCCCCACCAGCCATGGGAGACAGTATTTGATTCCTCATCAGAGATGTCGCCGATGTCGCCGAATAGCCACTAATGTCAACATAGTCGTAAGGATCGAACGAGAGTGAATCAAGATTATGAAGCATGGGATTTCCTGATGATTGAGCAAGCCTCGCTAAATCAGTCGACATTCTTCGCAATTCATCTCGCATTCTATGCACAACCTCCGGAGGTGCATCCGCTATAGGTGTTGGCAGACCTGCTAATCGATGCGCGAATGCAGTCACGTGTCCAGTATTGACACGTAAATGCATTTGCTGATAATACCGTCGACCATCTGGACCCAAAGTTGGATTTTGTTGACGAATCATTTGAGCACACCGGGAAGTGTAAGTATCCTCATATGTGGCATATTCAGTACTCACTGTTGCTGGCTGGGCATTGGGTGGAACACTGGTCGTGGCACCATCCGCTGCGCATCTCATCTCAATAGCATACGTGGTAACAGTGGGAAAATCATCTCTTATTAAGAGAGGATGTGCGTCAGGGAATGTTCTCCGCGATGGTAAGTGTCGCCTCATAATCCCAATTCCATCTTCGGATTCGCATGTGTACCGGTAATTGCTAAGACCGTGTCTATCTCGAATACTTTGTCCATCCCGCGTGTTCAAAAGGTATGCTGACCCGGCGTCTTGACGAGCAGTGAGCGAAACAGAATCTCGCTCTCGCCGAGTATACTCTCCACTTGCAAGGCGACGAAGATCTTCAACCGTTAGTTCGAATACGTTCATCGGCTCAATGGGGGATTCCAGAGATCTCGGTAATTGTGATTGTCTATTACTACCATCACCTTCTCGTTCTCTTCTTGGCATGTTGCGAGTCAAGTTATCCATGTTTGAAAATCTTCTGTCAATGTCCGACAATGTGAATGCTTGATCATCATATTCATCAGACAGTTCGCTTTCATCGTTCCCAATGAATATTTCTTCATCTTCCTCCCTATTGTCTAGTAGCTCCTCCTCCTCCTCCTCATCATCTATATCTCCCCTTCCGCTTACATCGCCCCTGTGTTGAAACGCCCGTCCATCGGCTGTCATGAAAGGACCTTGACTATCACCCAAAAATTGCTCAGGCGTCCTGCGGAAGCGTACAGTCCACGCGTCATCGTGAAAAGAAACACCCATATCGCGGTTAATATCTCGCATAGAACCACCTCGACGCGAAATGTTCGCACTTTCATCGCGGCTCATCATTTCTTCGCCATTCAGGCAGTGGTTGACATTCTCTTCATCGACAAAACTGTTCGGATTTTCAAAGTCTCCTTCTTCATCCTCTTCCGTCATATCGTCATCTTCCTCTCCTTCTTCATCACTATAACCGCCATCACTGTCGACTGGTACAATTTGATTACTCCTTTGTCTAATTCGATTACCAATACTTTGTCTATCATCACGAGCAAATTCATCAATCATACCACGCTCTACAAGCCTTTCCATCTCTCTCTCGTCCTCGGGATCTAGTTCATCATCGCTGAAATCGTCAAAATGATTTTCGCTGTCGTCATCTTCATCGCCATCATCGTCGTCAGAGTCATGTCCATCGATGATTAAGTCATCGTCCGATTCAGATCCAACTTCGAAACCTGTCTCTTCGTCTTCAGCGTTGTTGTCATCATCACTCGTCGTCATGTCCTCATAAACTGCTTCTTCTACCTCTTCGTCTTCCATTGCGCGTATGTCTTCCATCATAGCTTCTTCATCTGCGAGCATAGCATCTTCTTCCTCCTCCTCCACGTAGTTAATATCATCATCTTCTCGTAATACTGCATCTATAACAGCGGCAAGACTTTGCTCTAGGCGACGTTGACCATCCCGGTCTTTATCTTGATCTTCGGAAGAGGAGATCTCCTTCGACATTTTTTCGTATACATTCGTTAACTTATCTATGACCTTAAGTATTGCGTCTAAAATACTATGCTCAGGGCGATTACTGCTTTGCAATTCATCAATGCAGTAATTCTCTACAGATTTTAAAAGCAACGGGAGAATTTTGTGGCGGTGCAGTGCAGCAAGCGTTTCGCCATTTTGAACATTGGCAGAAGAGACCTTATTCGATATATCCCTGATAGATTCTGATCGCGAAGGCATGCAGTGCGATACAATCGTAAGAAGAATATCCAAAGCAGCGCGAAGATGCCCTTGATATCGCGTATTATTGTACTTTGACTTATACGAACTGGCAATCACAGTAAAATCATTCTGAAGTAATTGAGCAACCATGGAGAAGAAGAAATCTCGACAGCCCGGAACGCGAATCGTGCATGTCGCTAAAAAATGCGCTGCACGTTCCACTCCTTGCCAAGATGGGAAACTATTGTTTTTATAACCACGTGTACCAGAAGGAACCTGCTCTGGACATGTTGGCGCCTCGTGTATCCCCAGTGCAGTTAATTTCTCATTCCAAGAAGTAGTCTCCTTTGACATCAATCTGCAAAACGTGTGCTTCAAAACGCCACCCACGGATGCATCACTTTTATCGAGCTCTACGAGTACTGCTCCAGCAGCAGTGTGCACTTCTATGAACTCGGACAAAAGCCGCAAAGCAAATTTAACCTTTGCAATCGCATGGATATCCGTCGATCGACCGTATGGTTCCTCGTAACGATCGTGGGTGTGGAGCAATGGGATCGGGTTTGAGGAATCTTGCAAGGAGAGAGTTTCCGGTGCAGGGACTGGGCCATCTGCAAAAGCTAGCTTTAAATCAGCTACACTATGTCCTTTGACGACCTTGAGAAGTATACGGATGAGCTGAACAAACGATTTTGACGGTGGTGGAATTCTATCTGCTTCTACTTTGTCGACTTTTTCTGCCTTCTTGTTTTTTGGAATGCCCATCTCCTCCTCTTTCAGAATTTTCTTCATTTCATAACGCGGAAGAATGAGCAAATCACCTTTTTTGTTCTCTTTCGGGTTCGGCACTGGTACACAAAATGCACATTTTTCTAAAGCAATGAAGAAAGTGTGCACATCACGAGCCATTACCGGGGACATTACGGTCAAAAATACAGATGCCGATACCATACCGCCATCGGTTGAATGGAATGCAGCCTCGAGCGATTTTTTGATTTCGCACTCCATGGCGTGACGCAGCGTGTTTGGTTCCTCAGCGACATGGCGAAAGATCGACGCAAGCAAGTTCGTGAACGCAATAAACGAGTGTTGAGGAAGAGTTCTTAGTGCCATCAACACCTCACACCCCCATAACTTTGGTAGAAGCAAATTTGACGCTTCTTTGCGCTTGTTGTTATTAAGCCAAGTCGTCACATTTTCATAGGATTTCGTAAAATGTTCCAAAAGTGTCAATGCGGCTTGAATCTGAGGAGCGTGTGATCCCGGATTATTGCCTTTAAGCTCCTTTCCGTAAAATTTTGCCTTGAAGTTTGCAGCTTTGATATCGTAACCCATAAGTGCTTTTTCTACTTCAATCTCGTCGTGCGTTTCTCCATCTGGCGTCTTAAAAGGACTCTTCTCATCCTTTGAGATATCCTTACCGAGAAGACGCACGTGATCGTAGCTAGCGAGCTTCGAACTCCCCGACATCGCACACCACAGATTATATTTATGAAGTAACGCGCTCTTTTCGTACGTCTTATCTTTTAAGCGCACGGGTTGACGAATTTCGTGCAACTTTTTCCTTGTAAGAGGACACCTTGTCGCTTCAATCGCAGCATTGCTATCGATGAAATCTTTAAAAAGACAAGAATTAATATCTGGCGGCGAATACATTTGTTTCTCGTATACGGCCGGCGATTGTGCCCACGCGTAAAACCGAAGTATTGCATCCAGCGATTCGATAATGCGCCTTTGGTTGTCTTTGTCGACAGAACCAAACGGCCTACCCGCGATGATATCAATCTCTTTGGCAAATGCGCTAACGTTGCTACCAGATGGGCTAGTATCAAGAAATGATTCATTAAGTGGAAAAGATGATAAACCACTTTCCACTGGTAGCCACTGAGCGTACATGTGTAGAACTAATATGGTCGTTTGAACAATCTTCCGAAATCGACATAGAGGTGATGCGGCAATGACATTAGTTTCATCTTCACGAGTTGAAAGCGAAACTTGCGAATATTTTGCAAATATCTCGATTCTTTGCACATAGTCTTCAACTTTCAATCCGTCCATGTGCTGGAAAATTTCACGGAACTTTGAATCCCGCAAGCAAAGCAGTAACATGGCCTGTTGTCGGATCCCAACAACAGCGTCAAACGAATGAAAATGCCTCACATCTGATCTTGTACATGGCCCAGAGTTTTCCATATACTGAACGAGCACCTCGTTCGTAAAGTTTGCATCTGGAAACCCTTCGACTGGTGACTTCATGATAATTTCAGCAACAGACTTGCGACGGAGGTCGTTCACTTTCGTGTCGTTGACATCGAGGATAAACGCGTCGCATACCACTTCAACAAATTCCAAGAGCAACGCAGAGTCGTTGTCCCATTTTTGTTCATCCTTTGCTTTATTTTCTAATATATACGAGTATTCGACTTTAGTTGTCGCCTTATATGCATCAAGGCAAAGAATTTTCCAAAGAGATTCGGTGAGTTCTGGAACTCGCTCTCTCAGACGCTCCTCCAAAGATATCGAGAGCGAATCATCGCCACCCAAAGGGTGTTTCTTCATCTTCGACAAAGCTATCTTTTTCTCTGATTTTGTGGCTTTTGTATTTTTACCACCGGATGTATCAGATACTTTATCGCTACATTGTTGCGCTATATTTGCTTCTTCCTCAGTTTCGGGGTGTGCAAGCAGATATTCAGCGATCGTTTCCACATTTATTTGTTCGTCGTGACGAGTTTGGCATAGTTGCGTCACAGCAGTTTGAGCAGCCCGTTCCGAGAAACCCATCTCTACGATGAGCTGTAATGTTTCCGGCGAAATACTCACATCACTATTAGCTTTGGTGCGGATGGATGACTTTTCTCTTTCTTCCACTTCTTTCGACAATTTAGCAAAACCCAAATCTTTATCGTCACCACACAATCCCCGCTCAAAAAATCCCGCTCCTCCCTGCTGGGTTCCTCGAAAGCAACGTGAGATTATTCTGAACACTCTAACGAGCACATCTTTCGAATAAAACGGGAGATCGACATCAAAGAATTTCTTCTCACCTTCGCTTAAGAGATATTCGCGAGATATTGCCCGATCAATTGTAAATGCGACGTGAGCGCATTCTTCGTGTAAAGAAATGCCCAAATCTTGTGGCATCTTACATTTTCCCAATCGCTTAGAGACTTCTTCCGCTGTATATCCAGTTCGGAAAGAGCGGCTAAGAACATTCCAACCTTTTTGCATCATGTGGTTCTCGAGCTCTTGCACGCAATAATCGTCATCGTGTGCATTTTCAAAATCAATCTTGTCACCTTTTTCCTTTTTCGCTTTTTTCGGTTTGTTCTTGGCGCCATCGCTTTCATTGCCGAGCCCCCCAAGTAATTTGAGCAGCAGTTTCCAATCTGCTGTTAGTGGATAGAGTGGATAGTGGGGGTAGTTTTTTGCCAACGACCACCCTCCTCTACCGAGCATTGTTGGAAATGCTTCTAGGTTAGATAACTTCTCGAAGAAAGAAATTGCAGTACAGATGCAGGTATCTGCGCTACTAAGACTCGCTCTCACAATCTCCTGGTTTAAATTTCTGCCAAGAGGCAAGAAGCACGCAATTTCTCCTAAGAGACGAGAGAGATGCGCGAGTTCAACTTTGAGTTCTATAATTTCAGGTAAAATGGCGCGCGAAATAAGATCGATGATGCCGTATTTCCGAGCGAGAATGATTGCCGGAGCAAATGCTCGATGACTCTTATCTCGGCGGTCTGTTGAGTATCCGATAACAGAGGCCACCATGTGCACATATTCCTCGATTTCATTTAGTGTGAACAAGGGAATCAACAGAACATAATCACTTTCGTGTTCAGGTTTACTACCCTCCAACGCCATCTTTTGTCGCGCATCGATATACGCTCGAACATCTCTTTTAACTTTCGAGATTTTTTCGTAACTCTGAAACATTTTATTTTCTAATTGCAACAAAATCGCCGCCACGGAGGCCCACTGCCTCCTTTCATATGCTTTAATTTTATCTCTGCCATTTACATATATTCGCGACCAAGTCGCGGGAGGTGGCCTTGAGATGGTTACAAAGGTACTAACAATGGTCTCTTTCAGTCGCTTGTATGATTCCAGCGTCCATTTTGCGTTCTGAGACATCACAAAATCCCCTCCCTTTAGAATTATGTTCCTCAAAAAATCGATCGAGGAAAGTGCACCTCCGTGAGCGCTAAAAAGATCGAGGAACCTGTGATGAAACCTTTTATAAAAGGAACTGAGAGCTACTGGAGACATCCGAATTAGAGTGGCAAAGAATTTTGTGACATTTTCCAAACGTTTGCAGGTTGAATTCATTTCTTGCACTCGATCAATTGTACACTCGCTGTCCACTTCTTTTGAGTGATATTTTATGTCATTCAGTCCGGACTGATTGAAATTTTCATTTCTCGCTTCGAAATCCATCAAAACAGTATACAAAGCTGCATGAAAGGCAGATGAGAATTCGTGTGGGTCTCTAGATGCCAATTTACGCAGCAAACGCGAAAAGTCACTTCCCGCTGCCGATGTTGGAAACATATTCGGCAGATTATTCGCGACAAAAATTCTGGTCAGCACTTCAACTCCGCTAAGGTTTTCCCCGCGTAAAAGTCTCGGCTCGACAGCATTGAAACACGCTTCTTCTTCAGAATCTCGTGAGTTCGAATCTGGTCTGTGCGCTAGAAAACGATGGACGAGCTCATTTGTCTGCACGATACCTTCCAAGAGACGTGTTGCGTGCAGAATGAGGTCGTGGTGAAATTTCCCACGCGTCGCTATTGCTTTCTCGCGTTTGCTACGAGCTCTTCCCAATGAAGGATTTTCTCCTACTTTCGTATTAAGTTTATCATCTGAATCTAATTCTGATTGCTTCAACGGTGGCAATATGTGCCACTCGCGTTCAGCCATTTCGTTGGGCTTTTTTCGAATCTCACATTCTGAGCAAAGATCAATGACCCTGGTCCGCGCAGTTTCACCTTCGATAGCATCTTTTGGAATAACAAGGCACGTTCGCCACGCGTTCACATATGATTTCGATGCGAGTGGTGACTTTTTGCAGTATTCGCAGCGCTTTTCGCACGTTTTCCGAATCTGGTCAAAAATTTTATAGAGCATTTCCACACCATGCTGACGAAGCTCAGGCACATGTCTTAACAACTCATCTACGTTCGTTCCAATCGCAGAGGCTACATCCGGAGCACTCAAAGCTTTCTGATAAATTTGCTTCGTAAAAGCTGGGTACATGACCTTTGACAATATGCCTCGGTCAATTACTTTCTTTTTTCCATCTTTGTGCAGACATGTGGCTGATATGACTTGAGGCGCAACGCATAAAACTTTTGAGTTATTCGCAATGGATTCATTCTCTAACGCATAGAATAAAGCATCGAAAACCCCCGCGCTTTCGAGCTTAACATAACACGTGGGGTCGTGGTTGAGGTAATCAGTCACTAAAGAAGCGAATGTTGTAACACCACTTCCCCCAAATTTCTGAGCATTATCGAAAACCAGACGCATAGCTTCGTTAAGCCCGTTGGGACCATCAAGACCCACTGCATAAGCATCATGAGGAACCGATGGACCGAATATTGCAAACGCCAAAGATCTTGTCAAAGCTTTTATTAACACACGGCGGCTGTATGCAACGTAGCTAGGTAGAACGACATCATTCGTTTCTACATCTCCTTTTGTGGCTTTCTCAACAATTTCAGAGCTGGTGCCATCGCTGCGTTTTTGTCTTTGTGGTGGAGTGCCTTCTTCGTTATCATTTATGGACGTTTGCTGTGGCTTCTTGCGTTTTGAGCCAGAACCTCGTACTTTAGATGAAGTATCAGTCAACAACTTCCCATCGTTCTCATTCTCTACATTCTTAATCGAAGCGTGCGCGTTTTTGAGCGATTCACACATCTTTTCGTATTCCCTCAGGGACGTTTCAATTTCTTGGCGTAGTCTCGAGCACAGCAACTCAACACCACCACTCTCGCAAAAGATTCTATTCGAATCCGCGTTATAATCTAGCATCATTTCAAGCGAATGCGCAAATATAGCTAAGAAAGGTATATGGTCACTGCGTTCGTGCTTGAATAACTTTAAGAGTGGTTCGAGAGCATTCGCATCGCATAATACGTTGCATCCTATCGGAATCGTGCTAAGATTCGCGAGAAGCGCGAAAGCTGATTCAGCAAGGACGGATGCTTCTATGCTTTCCCTATTTGAAATGTCAAAATACCGATAACTTTCCATTAGTGTCTTCTTCTTCTTCTTCGTTTTCTTTCCTCTTCCGCTTTCTCTCTCTTCTGTAGCATCTGTAGCTGTATCGAAATATCTCTTCGAAAGGTTCGGCGCGTTCATCAGTTTTTCCACCGAAATAGTGAACAAACTCTCCATGGTCGTTGCAGATTTATGCGTGCGCAAAATTTTCGCGACTGCTGAAGATGTATCTCGTTCGTTTACGAGAGCTGAAAGTGCCCAAGCAGCTACTGACGCGTCGGTGCTAAAATCACTCACGAGGTCTCTTTCTCCTTCTCTCTCTGATAATGTTGATGGCTCGCTATTACTATTATCCTTAACCTTTTGAATGTTAGTTATTCGATCGTCGAGTTGTTGAACGAGTTCCGAAGCCTTTTCTTGCATCGTTGACGTCTGAAAAATTAGTCGCCTCATTTCGTGTGATGGAATTGGCGTTTTTGTGAGAGTGTAGTTACGATCATACGAAACATCTTCTGTTGAATCACCAAATTGGAGCAAAGTTGCCAGTGCGAGGTTTGAGACGTTCTCACGCGCATCTTTCACGAAATTTGTGTTTGATTTCGAATCTCTTGCCGCAAATGACGACCATCGAAGAGTCCAGAGCTTCTTGAACAATTCTTCTTGATGTTTAGTGCGTCTATTGAACCCTTCTTGTTGGACTCTGAGCCGGCTATCTATGACCGCTTCAACGGCACTCGCGGGTTCATTACTATCTACTTCACTGCGCATCTCGATGCGCTCGACTATTTCACGCATGCGCGACACATTACATTCATCCAATATATTGAATGAAGATTGAGTGCTACCTCCCTCGACGCCGTCTTCTTCTTTGTTTTTGTCAAATAGGAAAGTAAGTTCCAAGTCTTGAAATAATTTTTTCACTGCTGCTCCTTCGTTCTTCTTGTTCTCATTCTCATCGCAATTGTTCATTCTTACCAGCATCAATAACCGCATCGTCAGCCCATCGCACGGCACAAACCTGTTCACACTCGTGCCGGGCGTTTTTTTTGCCACCGAGTGAATCGTCAATAGCGCTTCATATGCAACTTCAAAGTCTTCATGATGTAAAAGTTTCGTCAATTGTTCCAAAGAGTTATACATGTGCTTATTCCAGCATTCGTCTAAGATCGCGCGAGTGCACCGTAAAATCCACAGCAGAGTCTTCTTTCCTTTCATGTAATCTCTTCTTTTTTCTCTTCTATTTTTATCGTCGTCGTCTTTGCTTTCGTTATCGTTGCCTCTCACTACTTCTCCACACGAGATCAAAAAAGCGCACACGTCTTTCTTCGAGATAAAATTCGGCGCAGATTCATACGCTATCCTTGTCGCCGAAAAATACGTTTCCTTTTCCCTCGAAATCGAGCGGCAGGCGGAAGAATCTTTTGTGGTACCGTTCCTCGTGACAATGGACAAATACGAGTCGAACATATTAAACACGTCCACCCAGTGTAAAAATTCGCCTTTCCCCAAGTGCCAAACGAATTGCGGGCACAGATCTTCCGCGATTGCGTCCGAAATATCCACATCTTCGTCGCGCGTCGAGCTACCGGCATTGCTCTTTCCCGCCTTAGAGTTGTTCGTCGAATACGATAATATTTTTTCAATCAACGCCGACATTCGCGGAGACTATAAAGTTTTCGCATTCGAAACGAAACGAGAAAGAGAGAGAGAGAGACGGTGAGCGCTCCGCAGACCGAGACGCGAGACCGAGACCGTCGAGACGCGATACGTCTAGAGAGAGAGAGAAAAAAAACGAAAGAAAACCCACGACGATTCACGCACCGCGTCAAACGTCCGCGCCGTCTTCGCCACTTTCACCATGTTTCTCTGTCTCTCTCTCTCGTGTGTGTGTGTGTGTGTATGCCTCGAAATTTATCGAGCTTTCTCGTGCCACGCGTGCACGCACACGAAGAGAGGAAAAAAGAAAGAAAGAAAGAGAAAGAGAAAGAGAGGTTTTCCGCGCTCGCGCTCTGGCGTGTTTTCGTGCGATGGGAGTTGTGGCGGTGCGCGCGTGCTTCTTTCTGTTGGGGTGTGTTGGTTATATTTCTTAGTCTTTTTGGGTTGTTCATAAATAAAACCTTAAATTACAAAAATGCTTTTTTGGGAGTAAAAAAGTAAGGCGTTTACCGGGTCGCGCCAGTGCGCGTATGCTTCATCGGTCACTATACATCATCATCTTATTCTTCGTTGTCTTTAACCCCGTCGTTTCTGCACTTCTTGCTTGTTCTTTGCGAACGTACTCAATCGATCTCTTTCAGCCTTAGCGGCGGCGGCGACTTGTTCGTTTCTCTTCGCCTTGGCAGCGTTAACGTTCGCTTGTGCGATTGCCTTCATCTCCGCCGACTTCTTCGCCTCCTTGGCACTCTTCACCGCCTCGGTGTGCTTCTCTGCGTCGGATACGACCTTGTTCGCCATCTTTATCGCCTCCGCCTTTTGAGCCGCGGCTTTCTTGGCGTTGGCGTTAGCTTTCTGCATCATAACCGCATCTCTTTGCTGTTTCTCCATGGCTTGCGCTTGTTCCACTGCCGCATCTCTTTGCTTCTTCAAGTTCGCATTCGCATTGGCTCTTGTGGCTGCTTCTCTTCTCGTCTCATCCGCTCTATCCTTGCGCGATACGTCTCTCTTTGCCTTTGCCG
>MDTG01230893.1_pt1 | contig 20428 bp, 15 predicted proteins | sample 811421 | NCBI WGS metagenome assembly MDTG01 (sample SAMN05326645, study PRJNA326480) | marine metagenome | isolation source: seawater | place: Pacific Ocean: South East | collected 2011
ATATAAAAATATTATTATTGAAACGGGTATTGATAATAAAGGGGATTTGTATAATAAGGATAACCTAGAGTATTGTTTTCGTAAACATGGTAATAAAATGGATGTAATTACCGCAGATGGCGGATTTGATTTCTCTATCGATTTTAATAAACAAGAAGCTCACGCAATACGACTAATATTTTCACAAATTGCGTTTGCGATATCGATGCAAAAAAAAGGCGGATGTTTTATACTTAAAATATTCGATTTATTTCTCGAATCTACGATTGATTTGATATATTTATTGAGCAGTGTATATGGTTCTGTAATTATTACAAAACCTAACACAAGTAGAATTGCCAACTCAGAAAGATACATTGTTTGTAAGAATTTTCGTTTTAAAAGTAGCGAACGACCTTATAATAAATTTTATAGTATTTTTGATTTGTTATCTAAGGTTGATCTTTCTAAGAATTATATCTCGAAATTTTTCAAATTCCCTATACCTTACTATTATATTAACCGTATTGAAGAATGTAACGCCATATTAGGACAACAACAAATAGAAAATATCAATTATACAATTTCTTTAATAGATAATAAGAAAAGTTCGGAAAAGATTGAACAAATAAAAAAGAATAATATTCAAAAGTGTGTTAATTGGTGCATTAAGCATAATGTTTCTTATCATAAGAATTATAGTTACACAAACATATTTTTAAATAGCAAGATAGAAAAAAACAAAAGTAATGAAATATATAATATTATGGGTGCCACTGGTAATATTGATTACAATGGACATACTGGAATTTTTGGAAATAATGGAACTACTGAAAATACAATCAATTAATAAATTAAACTATAGCTTTACAGTTTGGACAATCAAATGGTTTACGTGCTCTTTTTTGTGTTTTTTCCCAAGAACGAATGCATTTTTTATGAAAATAATGTCCACAAGGTAATCGTGCAACCTTATCAATTGATATTTCATCAATACAAATACTACAATTACTAAATAATTCGTCGCTTGATTCAGACATAGAGCGTGTTTGAACACCAAAGTTACCAGAATTTGTGTATGTGTTTGTCTGTGTGTTTGTATATGTATTTGCACCTCTATTCATTTGTTTATGTTCTTCTATTTTTGGTGATACTCTTGCGCGGATTCTAGGTGATCTGCGTGGAGAATCCAAAACAATATTACGCAGTATAGATGGAGAATTACTTGGTGACCCATATCGAGGCATATCTATATGATCGATTCCTGCACGGCGGCACAAACGCGATTGTGATTTTGCCATCAACCGTATAATTGTATAATTTTTGAATTCATAAGTGTGCGATTCATTTGCAATTTTAATTTTTCCAATTGCCGTATTTCTTTCTGTAAATGTGCGTATAGTAAAATAGTAATTACCGTGTGGTAAATATTTATCATTTACATCAAACACTGGTTTGTCTGTGCTAAGTGTTGTTTTTAAATTCATATTAATTCCAGAATTAGAACTAGAACTAGAACTAGAACTAGAAGAAACATTAGATTCGCCGCTTATTTGTCTTTCACCATAACCGTGACCTTCGCCATTTCCTTCACCTCCTGCTCCTCCTCCTCCTTCCCCTCCCTCGGTAAAGTTTGTTGATTCTGTATCAATAAACATCAATTGATTTATATCGTTGTCATTAACATCGTCATTATCGTTATAATTACTCATTTTTCAATATATAAAAAATATAAAAAATTATTATATGATTTTTACATAATATATAATAATTTAAATTACAATTAACAAACACTCGTTTCAATCGGTTTTTGACATATGAAATACACCATATTTATAAACAACTGATCCATAAAATTCTCTCCTGTTTCCGAAAGAACAACTTCGTAATGATTTCTAAACTGCTCATCAAATGAATATTTTGGCGTAACAGTATAGAAGTTCATTAAATCAACCAAATTTTCATCGTATTTCGAAAAGATAATGTAAACCATAAGTTCAAAATTGCCATTTTCCAAAAGAGAGCGGTAGTTTTTAATTCGCATACCATTCACGTTATGGCTTTCGTAGTATTCCTTGTGAAGATGATACCACATAATAAAGGAGAATACATAACAAATACCTTTGCTGTCGCTAATTTGAAGATTTGCTCCCAAATAATTGTGCCACCTTGTTGGTGAATAATCAGTAAATTTCCAATCACAGTAATATTTATTTAATTCGTTGTTAAGACTCTCAACAAAGGTTCCCATAATAAACATATCGATAGGTAGCGGGAGTTCCAATTCGACCTGCCTGTATTGGGTAAGATAATAATTGTATACACGCACATCAAGCATATATTGGCCGTGCGGATTAAAGTAGTACATCGAGTACCGGTTGGTTTCTTTGTTTGGTAACATCATAAAACACGTCGAATGATGAACTGAAACAGATGTATTTTTATTTTTTTTTTCGTTTTCATTGACATTGTAGTTTTCAAAATCCAAGTAGATAAACATTGCTTCATTGTTTTTCATATTTTCATAAAGGAAACTCATCAGGTAATCGTCTTTGTATTCCATATTTTCGTCGTAATAACCACACCAAACCTCATCAAATGCGAAACCCAGAGTGGGTGCTTTTTTTTCAGTGGAATGCCGCGCATCAAAGAGCGGTTTAAAGAAAGATTGCAAATTAATATTTGCCGCAGCAATCTTAATTCCACTGTGTGTGAATGGATTTGAAATGTAACTAGGCAGTATTGGATTTGTTTGAGGATTGCAGGCGAGAGTGGCGCAGGCTTTATGAAAGTAACTATCAAAAATCATATCGTCCAATTTGTGTTGGTTTTCCATATTCTTTGCAAGTTTATAGGTGGTTTTATTACGAATTATTCTGTTAGACACATTCTCAAGCTGACAAAATGAATTCATAATTCGAATATTTTTATTTTATTGTAATACTTACCATATTTTTTTTAAATTATACTTCAATTTTTTTTTTCAGGTTTTCCTTTTCCTTTTCCTTTTCCTTTTCCTTTTCCTTTGTTGTTGTCCACGCACAAGTTTTTGAATATTTATCGCGGCTTCTTTTTCTTCACGACCAAAATCAAAATCGTTATATTCATCTTCTAAAATATCATAATCATTATCATATATGTTATTAAATTGACTAAAAGAATTTGTTAAAAGTATCTTCATTACATCATCTTTATTTTCATCATCTGTTCCAGGTGGAAAAATATTTTCATTTTCTTCAAGGTGTTTATATGGTATTAATGCGACTAGTAAACTATTTTCAGATTTTTGTAAGAACTCTTTTGTAAGATGTTTTCCTATTCCAAAACCAATTATGGTTGATAATAATTCGGCAGAGCTTTTATTTTCTTGTGCAAATTCTAATAAATTCTTGCCATCTTTGGTTGTAATAGTAATATCTGCTTCTAACAATTTGTAACAATTATTTATTAATGATACTTTATCTACTGATGGATAATTATAATCACTGTTTATAATTAAGTGTAATGCATTATAACCATCTCTGTCTTTTCTATCTATAATTTTTTCATCTTTATAAAAATGTTTTAATTTAATTAGTAGAAATAATATTTGATCTATTATTCTTGGATGAATATTTTTCTTTAATGATAGTGTTAATAATGTATCATTTGTCTCTGAATAAGAATTAATTTTTTCTTTTATAATGTTACCAAGTTCTTGTTCTGTTTGTTCAGGATCTTGTATTCGCCAATCTAACATAATTAATTTAATAAAAATAATTATTTCAGCTATTTTATCGTATGAAGTTTCTTCATCACTTGAATCTTTTATTAATTTATACAAATCATCTATTTTTTTTTCCAAATTTAATTTTTTGTTTTGTTCCTTATAAAATTCATTTTTAATTGTTTGTGCTTTTACTTCTGCTTTATTCATTATATTTTCTCCCTCCCTCTCGATGTTTTGGGGGTCGTACAGGCTCATACGTGGCAACGCTGTTACTGCTGTTGTTGGTGGTGGTGGTGGTGGTGGTGCTGCCGCTGCTGCTGCTGCTGCTGCTGCTGCTTCTTTTTTACGTATTTGTTCTGCTGCTGCTTCTTTTTTACGTATTTGTTCTGCTGCTGCTTCTTTTTCTTTTTTAACAGCATTAGTTCGCTTTAAACTTTTTTCTCTAGCCATCTTTCTAGCCATCTTACCACGGCGCACTGCTTGTATTTTAGTAGCTGATTCTGTCTGCCTGTCCTCTAGTTCATTCCATCTCTCATAAAGTTTATCAATTTCTTCTTGCATTTTGATATCTTCATAAATATTTTTCATGCCTTTCACTATATTCTTCTTTTTCTCGATCGTTTCCCCAACACCATTTTGAAACTTTAATTGCAAATCTGTTTCAAACTTTCCTTGTTCCTCCTCCTTACTACGACTTGCACGACCACGTTGGGCTGCTTGTATTGTAGTAGCCGCCTGTGTTTGTCTTTTCTTCTTTAGTGCTTCTTCAGCCTCGGCCTCTTGTTTACCCCATCTGTTACCAAGTTGTATACCAAGGTCCTCTTTTTTTGGATACTTTTGTTTCAAATCATCTAATATGGTATATTTCCCCCCTTCCCTTACACCTTTTTCAAACCCTTCTTCAACATCTTTGTTATAATATAGGTCGTGTAACCTTTTAATCTCCGTGTTTCGTTCTTCTATACAACTTAGCGGCGGTAATTCTTTCTTTTTGATTTTATAATCTGTATATTGCTTATCGGTTCTACCATATTGCACAAATCTTGTTATCTCTTCATTAATCTCTGCATCAGTTTTCTTCGTCCATTGTTGCGCGCAATTTTCTTTTCTGGGGGCGGCTTGAACGTCATCACCAAGAAGGGTCGGTCGACTCCTCCCCTCCTCCCCCTCTTCTTGCGCGAGACGCATCCCTTCTCGCTCCTTGATACGCTTCGCCCTCCCCTCCCTCGCGTCTTGTTTCTTTTGACCCTGTTTTGTGGTAGCCGCCGGCGCTGTTCTAGTTTGTTCAAGATTTTTTCTTTTTGTCGAATTTTCCTGTGCTACTTGTTCCTTCCGCACCTCTCCATCTCTACTCTGTAACCTACGTCCAGGTGATCTAGGTGTAGACGATTGCTGTGAATTGCGAGGTGACCTAGGTGTAGAGTCCGCCGTCTTTTCTGTTCCCTTCCCTCTCCTCCTTCTAGCAGCATTAGCAGCATTCCTTCTCTTAGTCTTCTCAGCCGCTGCCGTCTCATCATCAGCAGGAGCTTGAACCTCCCTCATTGCTCTTCCTGCATTCACTTCGGGTAATACACTTGCACCCGTTCTTCCTCGAGGCTGCCCTAATTCAGCTGCTTCTTGTTTTTTTGTTTTCCTTCTTGGTTGCATTGTTAATTATATAATATCTAAGTAATATTATATCATTTATTTTATGTTTTAAAAGCTATTTATAACTTAACTCTTTTGTGAAGTTCGAGGGCCGCTAATCCACCAACAACCTGCGCGAGAACGTACGGAAGTAATTCCGACATCGGCAATTTGTTAGCACGGACCATCATAACGCTGACCGCCGGGTTGAAGTGGCCGCCCGAAAGTTTTCCGCCAACCATAATCGCAACCGCTAAAGCCGCACCAATGGCTAAAGGATTACCAGTGGCGAGGATAATGTAAAGAAAGAATAAAGTTCCTAAAAACTCAGATAAATACTTATTCGCAAGCATATTTTATACTATTTACACAGAAAAAATTTAACAACAAAATATGTTGCTAGATTTTTTAATGACGAACACGGAATAAAGCAGTAGTCGCACCGTTGTTTGATCCACCGAAGGCCGAATCGTTGTAGTTACGTCCTAAAGCTACTCTACGTCTGTAGGTGGTGTAGTCCGAACTGTCTTTGCACGGTAATTGTTTTACCGAACCTCTTTGGTGAATTGATTTAAAATTGTCACTGTTGCTCGCGGCGTGATCACGTCTGATAACGTGACGGTTAACCGAGAAAAACATCGAATTATCAGTGACTCCAGTCTTTTTGGGCATTTGATTAGTTACGCTCATTATATATAACCAAATGAAAAAAATTATGTACTAAATTTTTCTATTCTTTTAAGATGTCGTCCACCTTCGAATAGTGTAGTCAAAAATATGTCCACTAATTCATAAGCTTCTTGATTACTTATTACTCGTGCACCTAAAGTTAATACATTCGCATCATTATGTTTTCTAGACATTTCAGCAATAAAATGATTATGACACACTGCCGCCCGAATATGACGATAACGATTAAGCGACATACCTATTCCATTACCAGTTCCACAAATAGCAATACCAGTTACAAGTTTATCGCCGTGTTCTTTAATAACACCTTGAATGCTCTCCGCTATATCAGGATAATCACAACGTTTTGGATTATTGCAACCAACATCGATAATTTCAATCCTACTTTTATTATAACGTTCCTCCAATAAAAAATTTTTTATACATTCCTTCATATAATAACCAGAATGATCACTCCCAATAACAATAATATGCGTCATATTTGCTTGTAACACTATATATTAGTTATAATACACATTTTTAAACCATACTTATATATATTATTCTTACTCTGTAATAAATCTCATTGCGATGTTCATCGTAAGCAACTCTTGAGTTACCAATTTGTTAGCATAAGGCGTTTTAACAAATGAGAAGTCCGTTCTGTTATTGCAAACACGACAATGATGAATCTTCTTCGCATCATTGTATGCAGCAATCATACCACATTTATTACAAACGTGCACCTGATATTTATCGGATGCGTAGTAAATCCTACCTTGCGTAAATCGCGGGATTCCGTGCGAGATGCAACAATCACGCTCCATTTCACCAAAACGAAGCCCACCATCACGAGCCCTACCTTCCGCAGGCTGTCGCGTGAGGTTGACCATAGGTCCAATCGCACGGCTATGCTGTTTATCGTTAACCATATGCTTCAATCGCTGATAAAATGCAGGTCCCATATAAATACTCGACTCAATCTGTTGTCCTGTGTGTCCATCATAAAGCAATTCTTCACCATGACATTCATACCCTACTTTCAACAATTCTTTACAAATATCTTTCACTGGGAAATCATTAAAGCTTGTTCCATCACCAAAGAGTCCCAATTCAAGAAGAACCTTGCCTAGAACCGTTTCTTTCAATTGTCCAATAGTCATACGAGATGGGATGGCATGCGGGTTAATAATAATATCCGGTTTCAAACCGTCTTCTGTGTATGGCATATCTTGTTCTGGAATGATGTTACCAATCGTTCCTTTTTGTCCATGCCTGGACGAAAATTTATCTCCAATAACTGGTTTTCTATGACTGCGAATACGCACTTTGCAAAAGTTATATCCATCGCCATTTCGGTCGACGAAATTCTTATCAATGTACGCATCCTCAATCGTGCGATAGCTCATACTTTGATCTTCATATTTGATAATTTTCGTATGATCGCTCCTATTCTCACGAATCGGAATAACCTTTCCAATAATAATGTCATTGTTTTCAACAAGAGTATTCTCAGGAATAATTCCGTGTGCATTCAATTTATCGTAGTTTCCAAACTTAACTCCTCGCGTTTTAGAACGGTCAGGTTTGCAACGGATTTCTTCATCACCGTGAATCTTTTTATCTTCATCTTTTTCCGTGTGATAAAGCGTGGCTTGAAACAATCCACGATCAACACTTCCCTGATTAAACAATATAGAATCCTCCTGATTATAACCCGAATATGTCATAATTGCAACAATCACCGGACATCCAGATGGAATACTGTTCAAATTAATTAGATTCATAACACGCGTATCAACCAATGGACGATGCGGATAAGTTAGCACATATGCGGTCTTGTCCATTCGCGTATCATAATTTGTCACATACACACCCATCGCCTGTTTTCCCATAGCACACTGATAAGTGTTTCTAGGTGACTGATTATGTTCCGGAAATGGAATGCACGAAGCCAAAATTCCGAAAATCGAACTCGGGTGAATCTCACAATGTGTGTAGTTATAAATAATTTTACTGTCTGTTTTGTTAATATCGCCTTTGTTCATTGCAATCATATTGAAGTTTTGTTCATCGGGATCAATGTATTCAACAACCGACTCATTAATTTTTGTATTTACCAACAGATCGTCCCAATTCAAAGTTTTATTTTTAACTTGGTCAATGATATCACGAGTAATTACATACTTATTATTTTTCATTTTAAGAAGTGGTCGAGTAATACGACCACTATCACAGCAAATCTTAATTTCCATTTTTTTACAATCAAATGTGATTGATGTGTAAATATTAATAATTCCTGCATATTTTTTATTTTTAAGTGAAACAAACAATTCGCTCGCTCTTTCGGATACTCCTACCCAACAACCATTAACGAAAACTTTCACTTTATTATAATAATATTCGGGCTCACGCGACATTTCAATTGGTATCACATATGGTTCAACAAATTCATAAAGCGCACTGCTATTCGAAGGAATCGTAATGTGTGAAAGATATGCCAAATTTTTGACAACACCTACACTGCCACCTTCCGGTGTCTCCGCCAAACACAGAAACCCCCACGAAGAATTGTGAAGTTTACGAGGCGGAATCAATTTGCCACTCTTATCAATTGGTGTATTGATACGACGCAAATGACTCAATCCGGAAATGTATGTTAGTCTATTAAGAACTTGTGCTACACCAACCTTATTACTATTCGTGTTTTTAATACCAAAATCGCCAGTGGCCAATGCTCTTTTAAGACCATTTTCAATCGTGGTTGATTTGATAATTTTATAAATGTTTGTTTGATTTACAATACCTTTATAATTATTGGTTGAGCGCCAAGAACCATTATTGATTTCACGAACAATTTGTTTCTGCATATCTTTTACTAGTTTATTGAAATAATTACGAAACAAATTATTCAGCAGTGATCCGGTAAGATCAATACGTTTATTCATATAAGAATCCCTATCATCTTGCGGTCTCCATCCAAAGGAAGTTTGAAGTAGTTCATTTGCCATATATCCAAGAAAGTAAATACGCTGATCTTTATTCTTGCAATGAGGAAATAAGTCATTTCCCAAAACATCAACGGTAAATTGCCGCTTTTTAATAATACCTTCCTCGCGAGTCATATTAATCGGAGTAAACATTGCCGAATTCATAATAAACTCAATAGCGGCTTCCTCGCTCAATACTTTATTCGAGTCAACAATGGATGCTTGCAAACCATAAATCAGCTTTTTCAATTTACTGTCTTTCAACGAAAGACAAATAATATTACAAATTTCTTGATCTGAAATAATTCCAAGTGCACGAAAGACAATAAACAGAGGAATAGGATTTTTAATTCTAGGAATTTGAACTACAACTGGAAATCCGAAACCATTATTGCGCGAAACAATCATCATATTAATTTGTTTGGGAGAAATACAACGATAATCCGGAACAGATTTAATCTCAGAGAGGAATGAATATTTATTTGTATTCTTACCAATCTTAAAACAGTATACTTTATTTTCCGCCGCACGTTCTTGTCCAAGGACAGTTTTCTCTGAACCATTAATGATAAAGTAACCACCAGGATCAACACGACATTCGCCAGTTACCTTATGGTCTACGTGTTTGTATTGCGAAAGAACGCAAATACAAGAGTTCAACATAATCGGCAATTTTCCAATGTGAATTTTCGGCAATTTCGAATAAACTGTCTGAATATTCTGCAATTTTTCACCAGTTCTAATGATATATTTAATATTAATATCAACTGTCATTGCAGATGCATATGTGAAATTACGAAGACGTGCTTCGTGAGGAAACATAATTTTCGTCGCACCATTATTCTCGTGAATTTGTGGCCGATAAATATAGAAGTTTTCAAATGTAATAAGCAATTCCAAAGAATACAAATCCAAGTCTTTGTTGTAATCTTGCTCTGAGCGGACGATTACAGGATTAAACATACCAACAGTCTTTGGAATCTGATGTGATACAAAATCATTATACGACTCTAGTTGATGACGTACCAAGCGTTGCAAATATTCTCCTCCACCAAAGTATGATGTGATAAGCGACCAAGGGTCCTCAGCCTTGTAATCAAAATCATCATCTAGATTTTTTTCAATTTCCTTTTTATTTAAAGAATCTGAACCGTTACTAGATACAGTTAGTTTCATATTTTCTGTCATTGTGTTTTGGATATTCATTTACAAATTTGATTAATTTACATTTCAATTTATCTTTATATTGTCTTAAAATATAAACTAAGTATTTATATATGAATAATACAACAAATATTTGCGATTTATCAATAAATGGATTAAAAATTAATATAACCGATATAAGTTCCAATAATTTTTTTCAAAATCGTAATTTTTCTTCCCTACATACATCTAGTAATAAAAAATACAATTGTGATAATAATCTCCCTCCAATAATTGAACGAAACAATCAAAATAAAACTGATATAAATAAAGAAATTGATGATTTTAATATGAGCGTGAATAAGCTATTAAGTGATATACAAAACCGACGAAAACAAAATGATAGTTACAATCGATACATAGAAAATAGAAACTATCATTATAACAAATATAGTTCGTTTTTAGACAAAACAGACAAACAAATTGATCGAAACGACAAAAATAATGAAAATACAATAGTGCATTACAATCCAACAAAAAATAAGAAATCCGAATTAGATAAACTGATTGATGATTTAAATAACAATTATAGTTCACATCATTTTAGTAATTCCAAATTTAATGGTGATTTTCATAAACCGGCGAAGTATAATTATACACGAAATAATTACGATTATAAGAGTGTTAGACCACCATTAAAATATAATTCTCCATCATTACCAAAACCGGTTAGTGTAAAGAAAACACTTGTAGAAATAAATGAGACAGTTGAATCTTTAGATGATTTGTTAATGTTAATTGAGAAAAATCCATTACGTATTGATGTTGACTACAACATTAATATGAATACATTACATAAAATTAAACAACCGTTACTAGAGCTTAATTCAATGATTGGTATGAAGCAATTGAAAACAAATGTTGTTGATCAAATATTGTTTTTTATTCAAGATTTGCATAACATTTCAGCTAAGAACAATCAGGATTTTATGCATACGGTTATTTATGGACCGCCGGGTACTGGTAAAACAGAAATTGCAAAAATAATGGGAAGTATCTTTAGCAAAATGGGGATTTTAAATAAGAATGTTTTTAAGAAAGCTACACGCAGTGACCTTATTGCAGGTTATTTAGGACAGACCGCTATTAAAACAAGAGACTTAGTAAATAGTTGTCTTGGAGGAGTTTTATTTATCGATGAAGCCTATGCTTTAGGAAATGAAGAAAAACGCGATTCTTTTGCAAAGGAATGTATTGACACATTATGCGAAGCATTAAGTGATCATAAACACGAACTTATGGTTATTATTGCTGGCTACGAAAAAGAATTAAAAAATTGTTTCTTTAATTATAATCAAGGATTAGAATCTCGTTTTACTTGGAGATTTCAAACAGATGATTATAATTGTGATGAGTTAAGAGAAATTTTTCAAAAAAAGGTCGTAGATTGCGGATGGAAATTCGATGAATCGAAAAAAATAAATGATGATTGGTTCAAGAATAAGATGGGTTATTTCAAATATTACGGTCGTGATATGGAAACATTGTTTGCAAAAACAAAAATAGCACATAGTCGTCGCGTGTTTTGTAGACCAAAATCAGAAAAAACCATTATTACTGATGAAGATTTAGAAAAAGGATACAAGCTTTATTTGCAAAACGATGAAGTGAAAAACCGCGATGAAAAACAAGATTTTGAAAAGAATATGCGCGACTTATTATATTTATAATAAGTACGTTTATGTGTTGTAATATATTTATCGTTAATACATATATTACATATGTCAAGTAAAAAAGTCATTTCTATTAGTCCTGATTTATTAAAACCGGGAACGTCTAGTAGTTCTGGTAAATCGAAAACAAGGAGAGCTCGTAAAAAAAAACCTATCCAAAAAGAATTGCGTTCAGGAACATTAAAGAAGGCATTACTAAAAAAAATTAAAGAACATCAAAAACGCACGAGTGAACAAAATGAAAAAAAAGAATTAGTTCGTGATAAAGGAAAAGGAACCGATAATGTTTCATTATTAATGAAAGAGAAAGCGAAACCGAAGGAAGAATATTCAGAGTCATCATTTAATTCATCAATGAAATACTTAAATGAATTATCACATAAACAAAAAAAACAGCGAAATTCTTTAAAACAATCAAAACAAGAGCGAAAAGAGAGGCGAAAAATGGAAAAAAAGAAACATAGACAAACAAATAAACGACATCGTGTTCCTGCGCCTATTAATGTTCCAACCGACCCTATTCAGAATAGCCCACCCCAAGTAATACAAATGCCTACAACGGTTCCTAGCGCGCTAGAAATACCAGTATATGCTCCTCCTACGCCAATAATTCAACCAAAATTAGTAGATAATATTGCTACTAATACTATACAGGAAGGTTTTAAATTAAATCAACCAACTCATAATAGAACTGTAAAAAATAATGTTCAAATACATTCAGAAGTTCCGGATGATTTTTCAACAACCGTAACACCGCAACAGCCAAGTCAAACAATTTCGATTTATCCAAATGGTAGTATAATGCCCTCTCCTCCTCCATACAGTAATTTAAAGAATGGAAAAAAACCAAGTTTCAAGGAATGGAAGAAAACATTAAAAAATAAAAATTCAAATGAAGATAACAAAACATCAAGAGTAAAGATACACGTAGATGATAATAATGATGAAACCAAGAAACCAAAGAGTAAAAGAGAGAAAAATCTAGAAAAATTAAGAAATAAATTTCAAAATGATTATGATGTACTAACTGATTTTAAAGATGAAAAAGAAGAATTAATACAAGAAATGAAACGAAAAGAACGAAGACCTTTTAAAAAGAAGGTAACGCGAACTATTAAAAGAATTCATACATTAGGAAAAAAAGATGGTAAGGTTGGAGTTTTAATAAAGGACAATAAAACAAGAAAACAAGCTTACGATGAATATAAAAATATATGCAAAACGCCAATAAAAGAAATTAAGGATTATTTACGAGAGCACGAGTTATTAAAGGTAGGAAGTCCTGCACCAACTGATGTTTTACGAGCGTTATACGAGAATTCGGTATTAGCCGGAGACATTCATAACAAAAATAGTGATGTTTTGGTTCATAACTATATGAGCAATGAAACAAACTAATACATTGTAAATGGACTTTAAAGATTTATGCTATAACAATACAGCATAAACCATAAATAATATGACGACAATGATGTCAGAATATTTCAAACTAACAGAAAAATACAAAAAGAAATATGGAGAGAAGGCGGTTGTTTTGATGCAAGTAGGTGCTTTTTTTGAGATTTACGGATTAAAAGAAAAAAATGATGAAAACACTTTGAATTTTGTTGGAAGTCAGATTGGAGATATCAGTTTTATTTGTGATTTGAAACTTTCAAATAAGAAACAATGTGTGGATAAATCCATTTGTGGTAAAAAAACAAAGTATGATGTCTTTATGGGAGGTTTTGGTGTTAGTGTTTTGGAAAAATATTTACGAAAACTCGATAATGCTGGTTATACTTGCGTTGTTTACACACAAGACAGTGCAACTAAAAATACTACTAGAAGTTTGTATGGTATTTTTTCGCCTGGCACATACTTTAACACGGATGAAACAAATAAAATTACAAACACTACAACCGTAATTTGGTTGGACCGTGTTCCTAACATTCTATTGAAAACACGAGAACCAATTATATACGTAGGAATTTCGTCAATTGATATTTACACTGGAAAAACCGATGTTTTTGAATACAATGTACCCAACTTTCACAGTCATACTAGTTACGATGAGATTGAACGGACTATCTCAACCCATAATCCAAGTGAAACCGTAATTATTTACAATAAATTCGATATTGGAGAAGTCGAGGACATCATTCAATTTTGTAACATTCAATCAAAGGCAATACATAAAATAGAACTCGATGAAAAAACGCAACTTGCTGAAAATGCGAAAAAATGCGAAAAACAGAAATTTCAAGAAGAACTTTTGAAACGTTTTTACTCAAATGATATTTCTGATGATATTATTACGGATCTTCGACAGCATACTTTTGCTACTCAAGCATTTTGTTTTATGTTAGATTTCATTTATGACCATAATCCTGATTTGGTTAAACGCATTGCAAAACCTGAATACCAAAATGACAATGAACGCGTGATTCTTGGGAATTATTCTTTGAAACAGCTGAATATTATTGATGATCACGCGTATAGAGGTAAGTTATCTTCTATTATGTCATTTTTAAATGAATGTCTTACGCCAATGGGTAAAAGGGCATTCAAATATAACTTGGTAAATCCAATTAATAATATTCAAAAATTGCAAAGAGAATACAATATTATTGAATACTGCAAAGATAACAAAACCTTTGACCACTTGCGTAAGAATCTAGTAGACTTAAAAGATATTGAAAAAAATAAGCGCAAACTAGCTTTGAAACGGCTTACTCCTCGAGAGCTGTATTATATTTTTAGTAATTTAAACATTATTGCATCTCTTTATGAGTTGTATTCGAACGATGAAACTATTTATAATTATACCCAAAATTTTGTTGATTGTGACATTAAGACATTTTGCAATGAAATAACTCATTTTTTAAATGAAAAGGTTGACATTGAAAAATGTGCTGATATCGATATGATGATTTTCGAAGATAACATTTTTCAGAAAGGTATATATCCAGATTTGGATGTTCAAATCGAAAAGCTAGTAGATGCGAAAGAAAAATTGGTTTCCATTCAAAAATATCTTTCTTCTATATTGGAAAAATTTGAAAAGAAAGGCAATAAAATTAAAACCGACTTTGTTAAAATCCACGAAACTGAGAAAATGGGTTATAGTTTAATTGCTACTTCTCGACGTACTAAAATTTTGGAAACGAAGTTGCCAAAAACTACTATTAATCTTAATTATTTTAACTCATTTACACAAACAGAACGCATATTTAAGTTTGACCCGACCACTATTCATTATCAGAAAGCGAGTGGAAATAATTCATCCATTTCAAATGGCGAGATTGATACGTGTTGTTCCAATCTGTTAAGATACCGAAACAAAATTAAAACGGAACTAAGCAATGTTTATATTAAATTTATTGAACAATTCTATACAACGTTTGATAATAAACTCCAAGATATTGTAATCTACACCACTACACTTGATATGATTCAGTGCAAATCTTATATTGCACATCGACACAATTATAATAAACCTAGTATTGTTGTGAATGATGAAAATAATAAATCATTTATTTCAATGAAAAATATGCGTCATCCTCTTATTGAACAATTGCAAACAAAGGAAATTTATGTTCCAAATGACGTGAATTTGGGAGTGAATGATTTAAACCAAGATGGTATTCTTCTATTTGGAACAAATGCGGTTGGAAAATCCAGTTTAATTAGGTCAATTGGTGTTAATACCATAATGGCACAATCTGGAATGTTTGTTGCGTGTGATATGATGGAGTATTATCCTTATAAATCGTTGTTTACGCGAATTTTGGGTAATGACAATATTTTTAAGTCGCTTTCTACTTTTGCAGTAGAAATGACTGAATTAAGAACAATCCTTAAATTGGCGGATGAAAATAGCCTTATTCTTGGAGACGAATTGTGTTCAAGCACAGAAACTGGTTCTGCGATTAGTATCTTTGTTGCAGGATTAATGAAATTGTATGAATCTAAGAGCAGTTTCATTTTTGCGACACATTTTCACGAAATTGTTCCAATGGAAGAGGTAACCAATTTGAATACAATAAAAATGATGCATATGACGGTGCGATACAATCGTGAAACCAACAATTTGGTATATGACAGGAAACTTAAAGAAGGATCAGGAGATAATATGTATGGGTTAGAAGTTTGCAAAGCTCTTGATTTGCCGAGTGATTTTCTTGACTTGGCTCATACAATTCGAAAAAAACGTGAACCTGCTTACAAAAATGTAACTAGTTTAGGATGTTCCCATTTTAATCAAGAAAAAATTGTTGGAATGTGTGAATATTGTAAAAAAGAACCAGCAATAGATGTTCATCATTTGCAACATCAAAAAAATGCGAATGAGGATGGATTTATTGGCACTTTTCATAAGAACCATATTGCGAATTTAATTTCTGTTTGCAAAAAATGTCATAATTTTTTTCATAAGGATGACACCCAGTATCAAAAGGTAAAAACATCTGACGGGTTTGTTATTGAACCTATTCAATAAAATATATTAATAGTATATATATGTTAAAAATAGGTAAATATAAAAATTTATTTGATAATTGTTGTGTTGTTGTTGCTATTGGTTTAATCGTGTTTTTAACAATTGACTTATATATGTTTAATACAATAGAAGGAAATACTAGTCGGACTGACCAAGATAATTGTCCTCATTGTTGGCACCAAGTGCGTGGTATTACTCACTGGAAAACTGCTAATCCCAGTCACCGGGATAAATCAACATGGGTGGAGAAGCGTTGTGCGAAAAGGTGGTGGGGGTACTGCTACAAGTGGATAGACGGATATTACAAAACGGATAAGGTAAAAAATGATGATGTACCTGTATACGGCCAAGTATGGGAGGAGAATATAGGAAGTCATGCGACGCTACAGGAATGTTGCGATGATTATAATTGTACTCCAGCGGGTCTGAGAAATTGTATGGCACTAAATTGTGATGGTCAGTCTGGAGATCTGGATGTATGCCAAAATACTCATTGTCCGAATCTCGATGCCGACTCTTGTGTGTGATTTTACAAAATAACTTTAGCTTAAACTATTTATATCTTGTATCAATATATACATAGTTTAATATGAGACAAATTGGAATAGAAATAATGAAAATATTTGAAAATCATAGAGAAGACATTTTTTTTGTTGCAGTTATGATTATGATACTTGTTGTAGTAATTGAAATGTATGAAATAGATATGTTTAATAGTGGTGGTAAAAAACACGTGAATGTAATTAGTATTGAACCTATGTCTGTTAATAATGATAAAAAATACAAAAAAAAACATAAAAAGAACAAAGATAAGAAAAATGAAACTGAGGGATTTACAAACATTAGTAATTTAGTAAAAGAGTCAACAGTTATTGAAGGACTTAGTAATAATCCATATATTGCTGGAACACCAGCTGAAAAAATAAACCAAAATGCGCTATATGGACCAAAGGCATTAAAGTTTAAAAATGAACGTGTACAGTTGCAACAAACAATAAATCAATATATAAAACCTGGTAAGTGTAGAAGTTCAACTCTAGCTAGCCCTGAAGAATTAAATGAAGCGTGTTTAAGAATAACTTCAGATAATTCACATTATTGTAATTTGACTGATTGTTGCGTTGAAGTTAATTTTTCAGATAAAGGAAAAAAAAGATGTGTAGCTGGTGATAATGTAGGGCCAATTTTTTCAAAATTGACAGAAACTGTTGGTAGTGGAGAAAATCAAAGAAAAATCGATTTTATTTTTAACCGTGATAAAGATTATTATCTTCATAAAGGTAAATGTTATGGAGCGGCCTGTGATAATAGATTTAAATAAATATAATTCGATAAATTCCATAAATTCGAAAAATCCAATAAAACATATATAAAAAAAATTGATTTATATAATTGTCTATTTATAATTATATAAGTAACTATGATTATCCCAATTAAATGCTTTACGTGTGGAAAGGTTTTAGCAGATAAATACAGATTTTATGTTGATACTGTAAAAAAAATGAAGGTAAAAGAGGGACGTAATATTGAAGAGGTTATTTATTTAACCAAAGATTACATTGAAAAAACCCCAGAAGGAAAGGTTATGGATACACTGGGTCTTAAAAAAATGTGTTGTCGACGTCATATGTTGACGCATGTTGATATTGAATAAATTAAAGTTATATGTAATAAAAATATAATTTGAAATTTTATTTTTTTATTATAAAATTTCTAATCATATTATATATGCCTAGAACACGTAGATATAGAAAGCACAATAAAAATAAAAAACACAGCAAGCAGAGCAAACAAAGCAAATACAATAAAACAAGCAAAAATAAAAGGTCAAAAATGAATAAAAGACAATACAGACGCAGAAACTCACGAAAAAATAAAAATTTACATAAATCACGCAAACAAAGAAAACATATGCGTCGTTCAAATAAAAGACGTTATCAACGCGGAGGAAATAACTGTGGTGCACAATCAACCGCGTTAGTAGGAAAACCTTGGAAAGGTGGAGATGTAAGTACTTGGGGTAAATCGAATCATTATCCTCTTCATAATGGTCAATATCCTCAAGCTGGTATGCATTCATCAGATAATGGTGTTCCTTTAGAACAAAGAGGAGGTAGTTTTTTGCCGCGCGATCTTGTAAATTTAGGAAGGTCTGTTACTGGTGGTGTTCAAAATTTATATAATGGTTACAGAGGTGTTCCCCCTGTTAGATCTGCATTACCAAATGAAGACCATCCTATCGACCAAAGAACCAAATACATAGGAGGATTACCTATTGATATGACCCATCGTTTAAGAGAAGCTGACGAGGTTATTTCCAAAATATAAATTTTTTCTTTGTAAATTATAAAGATGTTTAAAAATTTACATAAAGACTTTAAACGTTTATGTCTTCCTTCTAAGGTTTATTTCTTAGTTTCAATGATTGGATTATTAAGCTTAATGTTTCAAAACACCAATTCTCGTAAATACTGTGTTGGATCTCTTGAATGTGATATGATGAATAGTGGTAATTTTGTTGTCTTTATTGTTAAGGCGCTCTGTGTATTATTCTGGACTTGGTTATTAAACATTATATGCCAAGCTGGTCATAAGAATGTTTCGTGGTTTTTAGTATTAATGCCGTTTATTCTTTTCTTTATTCTTATTGCGCTTCTCATGCTTAACCAATAAATCATTAATTTAATTGTTTTAACATTTATGAATAATAAATGTTAAAAAAATATACAAATGTTAATATATATTATATAATGAACGTTGATAAAATTGTATGGAATATGATTGATACATATTTTAAAGATAACCCAAACTATCTTGTTAAACATCAAACAGATTCATATGATCTCTTTTTAAAAGAAGGAATATCGCAAATTTTTAGAGAGAAAAATCCTATAAAAATTATGAAAGGTCAAGACCCTGAAACAATGAAATTTGCAAATGTTTGTGAAATATATTTAGGTGGTAAAAAAGGGGATAAAATTTATTATGGAAAACCGATTATTTATGATGATGATGGGAAAAAACATTTTATGTTTCCAAATGAGGCTAGATTACGTAATATGAGTTATGGGTTTACAATACATTATGATGTTGATGTTGACTTTACAATGCAAAATGAGGAAGAACCCGATGAACCAATTAAAACCAGCATTACACTTGAAAAAATTTTATTAGGACGTTTTCCAATTATGCTTCAATCTTCTGTTTGCATTTTAAAAAACTTATCAAGAGAAGCGCGATTTAATATGGGTGAATGTAGAAATGATCCAGGAGGGTATTTCATTATTGATGGTAAAGAAAAATCAATAGTTTGTCAAGAAAAATTTGCGGACAATACAATTTATATTCGTGATAAAGTTAATGATTTATATTCGCATTCTGCCGAAATTCGCTCTGTTGCTGAAGACACATCAAAACCAATTAGAACAGTTGCTGTTAGAATTGTTTCTTCCATTGCAACTAAACGAAATGAGAATATTGTTGTAAATGTTCCAAACGTGAGAAAACCTGTTCCGCTTTTTATAGTGATGAGAGCGTTAGGTGTAATTTCGGATAAAGATATTATTAAATATTGTTTGCTTGATTTGCAGAAAAACGAACATATGGTTGATTTATTTATTCCATCAATTTATGATGCGGGAGAGGTTTTCTCACAAAAATCAGCTTTAAAATACATATCCACATTGACAAAGGGAAAAACTATTGAACACGTATATGAAATATTAATGAACTACTTTTTACCTCATATTAGCATTACAAACTTAGAATTGAAAGCCTATTTCTTAGGGTATCTTGTATTTCGTTTATTAAAAGTATACAACAAAGAAGAGAAGGCCACTGATCGCGATAATTTTAAATATAAACGTGTTGAATTGTCAGGTTCGCTTATTCATGAATTATTTACAGAGTATTTTAAATTACAACATAGCAATATTTTCTTAAAAATTGACAGTGAATACAATTATCATAAGGGAACATATGAGAAGATCTTCATTGCTCTTATTGAAAACAATTATCAAGAGTTTTTTAAGGAAAGAATTGTTGAAACCGGTTTTAGAAAAGCATTCAAAGGAAATTGGGGGTCGGAGGCACACACGAA
>MDTG01093443.1_pt1 | contig 20427 bp, 21 predicted proteins | sample 811421 | NCBI WGS metagenome assembly MDTG01 (sample SAMN05326645, study PRJNA326480) | marine metagenome | isolation source: seawater | place: Pacific Ocean: South East | collected 2011
GTTCTCAGTGATACAGTAAGACCTAAGGGAATGTCTTTCGGATTTTCAAAAGGTTATGTATATACAGGACAATTGACCATTGAATATACACCAAAAGACGATGTTGATGAAAATTATAGAGAGAATACATTGTATTTAATTGTTGCTCCAAATAGGAAAGAGACAGAAACAAAACTTATTCACGGTAGTTCCGCACCCGGAATACATTGCGTTTTACAACCATTGGGCGAAGGCGGCTCTGTTGACGATAATCAATATTTAAATAATAGTAAATTCAGCAAAGATAATTTGTTGTATAGATATGCACATGTAACAAATTATAAAAAACCGGGAAATGAATTTGCAAATGTTATCGACGAGTATCAAGTTAAAGTAAATGGAGCTGGTAGATATTCCGGATTAGGGTTTTCTAATGTAGCTGAATTATACGAAAAGATGCAAGTTGGTGGGGCGGATAAAGATTTAATTAAAATATATAGAAATACTATTAAAAACCCCGACGTTGTAGAAAAATTCATTACAGATACTGATCTCACTGTATCTAGAGAATTGGAAGAAAAAAAGAGAGCGAAACAAGGACACATTGATCAAATAAATCATGAAATAGAAAATCATTCGATACAAGATGAAATAAATGAGTTGTTTCCGGGAAAAGAACCAGGAGATTTAACTATGGATGATGTTTTACAAGCAAAACAATTAAAAAACACTAATCAAGAAAAACAACGAAAAGCTAATTTGGTTAAAAAATATTTAGTGGATTTATTCGGTAATAAACCAAATATGCTTGATTATACTGATGAAGAAATACTAAAAGCACAAGAAGAAGAAAATAAAGCACCTATTGAACCTAGTTATATTTTACGTAGTGTAGACCCAACTACAGAAATCACACAAGAAAAGCATCAGGAAATTGAGAATGATGTCGAACAAAAAATAAAAGAAGCTATCAGTAAAATAAGTCCCGATTATAAAATAGGCGAACCACTTACAGGCGAAGAAACTACCGACCCACGAGGAGAAAAACCTTTAGATACAATAATGAATGAATTGTTAACTGAAGAACCAGATATAACGGTTGATTATAAACAATTATTAAAACAAGCCATAAGTAAAGAAATTACCCTAGCTCAGAAAAATACAAATAATCCAGATACAAATTTCAAAATATTAAAACAATTTATAGTATTACTTGAAAGGGAAAAAATATTGTTTAAAGCACGAAAAGATAAGTTGACAGGTGAAGAACAACAAAACACTGATGGAAGTAATTATAGCGACGGAAAAAAAGCCACAATTGTGCCTGCTATAAATAAAGTTTTTGAGGAAAAATTAACAGAACAGATTAAACGTTATCAAACTGACGGTTTTAGAAGTGGTTTAGGGTATAGTGCATCCACATCTACTGAAACGGTATCTGATGGCACTGGCGATAGCACTGGCGATGGTTCTGGAGAGCAACCTTTAGATACTGGTCGAGAAACACGCGATTTAGAGGAAAAAATAGGAGATGAAGGAGAACCAACAAGAAACCCAGATGAAATTACGGATGGTTTAGGTGGAGATTCAATCGAAAGTTCATCTGGAAGAACCACCGCCGATGATTCACCTGAGAGAACTGATTCGGTTGATTTAGGGGGCGATGAAACAGCACCAAAACCAGAAAACGCAGGTATTCCATATGATAAAGAGAATTCACCATCTAGTGCCAATATATTTATTGAATTTGGTAAAGTAAACCCACAAACAGGAAATCCAACAGCCCCACGTGTTGTTTTAACACAAACAAATACAGCAGATAGTAAATCGACTAAAAGATGGTTTGAAGAATTATTTGATTCCGATAAAGGAACACCAGAAACTCCTATTGTAGGCGAACCAGTCGTTGGCGGATATAAAAAGAAAAAAAGAAAAAATAAATCCAAAAAAAAGAAAAAAAGAAAAAAACGTCGTAAAAAATCAATGAAAAAATAAGATATATAAATAATTATTCTTTATAAAAAAAATTATTTATAAAATACCATCAAAATAATTGGGTGGAATATATAAATCATCGAAGGTATGAAACATTTTACCATTTCCTGATTTTTTCTTTTTATTGTTCGATTTATTTACTTTATCTTTAAAATCTATTAATGTTAAAATTATACTATCTACTTTTGCAACCATTTTTTTTGTATCAATATAGGTTTTTTTTAAATTGTATAAACCTTGTATTATATCGTTAATAAATGATAACAAATTAATAATACAATTTTTGTAAAATTTATTTAAATTTACTTTTAATAGTAAACGATCCAAATATTTTACAAATTGTGTAAAATCTTCATCTAAATAACCCCAGGTGTTTTCTCTATTTTCACTATACCAATATCTCCAAAATGTTTGTGTATAACCAGATTTTACAATATAATACTCACCTGATTTGTATTTTCCTATTTTATCTCCTATTTCTATTTCTTTAAAAATATTTAATTTTGCCATATATTTCTTTATTTCTTTAGTTGTCTTTTCTTCATAAGTCAAATGTTTAATTGTATCTCCAATCATTTTATATATATTATATAATTTAGATAATAAAAATTTTTTATTTACACGTATGGAATGTAGGCTGGTGTATTATTTTCATAAATTGTAACATTAAATGCATCTTTATATCCTTCAACATAAACATTATCACCATTATATAAATCATTACAACCATATTCTCCAGTGCAACTACGTCCATTTTTACTAATTGGAAGTTTCACAGACATGTGTTTATCGCTCATTGTATAAAATTGCCATTTCCCTCTAGCATTATCTAAAGGTCTTCCCATTAATGGTAGTATTGTTTCATTTCCATTTTTTCTAGTTAAAATGCCTACTTGGCGATAACTCGATTCAAACCCACGCGTTCGTATATTTATTGGAATGCCCCTAGGATCTGAACTATTTTTTGGAAAATAATTCCCATCTCTCATAGGAGGAACAAACGGATTTTGTAATACATTTGATGGTATATTAAAATTAAAACCACTATGTGGCATAGAATGAGGTTGACGCAATGTATGAAATATATTTACATTCGACTTACCATTTTGTCTGAAAAACAAATATATTCCTAAACATATAATTGCTATTAAAAATATTAATGTAATATTTTCAATACAAAGAACACCCGGAGGACATTTTTTTCTTCCCATATATATTATAACTTTAATTTTTCTTTTTACTATTACCTCCATTTAATTTTGACATCATATCTTGTAAACCTTTAATATCGCCTCCTAAGTCGAGACCATCTAAAGTCTGTTTTGCGCTTTTTAATATAGGAGTCATACTTTCCAAAGATTTCATCAAGCCTTTTTGTTGGTTTACTAATTTTTTTGTTTCATCCGTTAAACCCTTCATTCCTTCACTTCCCAACATTTTTTCTAAATTGTCATAAGCGCCTTCAATTGTTGCCGCGTAATCGATTCTATCTGAATCATCATCATCATTTCCGTCAATAGGAGCGGCTTTACTTTTTGGAACATTTCTTTGTCCAAATCCTTGTTTTTTTTCTGTTAATTTGCCACATTTATCTTTAGAATAAGCCCAGCACATAGGCGAAGGACAATCTTCTTCACCCGATTGATATTTTTCAGGAGCCGATTTCCAACCATCTTTTTCTTCTCTCCAACATTGTTTTTGTCTATTTTTATCTTTATTTTCCATACCTTCCATTATTCCCATTTGAAAAGTATCTTGAATATAATTAAAATTAGCTACAGACATTGCTAAAACTAATACAACAACCATATTTTTTGTGAAATAGCTTGACAATAATCCCACTATACTTAAAAGTAATAATGAATCATAATCTCTTTCATTTAACAATGATACAGCATTAATTATTGCTAAAACTAATACTATGTATAACACATATTTGTTGCTTACAATCTTAGGTAATTTCATTTTATATATAAAATACATAAAATAAAATATATAGTATTATTAATTTAATTTTCACCAGTTGGCAACATTGGGTCGTTTTCTACATTTTCAGAACTTGCTGCTGCATTTGATGCGTCCATACATGCTCCCGCTGCTGCATCCCATTGACAAGAACCAGTGCAATCTTTTTCTGATTTTTCGGCACATTTGCCTGCCATTTTTTCTAATTTTTCAGACATTGGTTCCATTCCTTCCTTAAGACGACCACATCCGAAAACAAAATTAGCTACAAACAAACCTGCTAATATAGAACAAACTTTGTCTTTGCAATAACAGTTAGCAGAGTAAGCGGACAAACCAAACAATGCTAAACATTCGTAGGATTTCATACCCAAATACCCCAATACGTTAAGCACGGCTAAGGCATATACAGCATAACAAACATACTTGTTTTTAAATATTTTTGGAACTTGCATTATATAATAATACAAGTAAAAAAAATTATATTAAATAATAATTAATATAATTCCTAAATTATTTATCTTTTTCTACGTTTTCTTCTTCTACGTCTTGTACCTTTTCTTCCTGTGTTTCTTGTTCTTCTTGATTTATTGGATTTTTTTACAGATTTACTACGTAAACTTTTTACACTTCTTAATGTGCGAGAGCGTTTCTCCTCTTGTGGACTCATATCATATCTAAATCCCCCCGTGCGTCTACGTGTTCTACGTCTACGTGTTCTACGACCACCTTTTCTACGCATATTTACATTACGTTTAGATTTTCTTCTACCACCTGACGTTGTTTTTGGTTTAAATTTGGGTTCGGGTGCCCAACTTACTTCTTTTGTTTGTGGATGTTGATACGCTTTTCCACCATCCTCTGTTGTATATTCGTTCCATGTTTCAGCAAAATTATATGTTGTTGTTGTGGGGTCATCTTTTTTATAATAATAAGTTTTACCACGTGATGGATCCTCGCGCTGCATATTTTTAGCAGCTCCCCATCCTTCTGGTAAATTAGAAATATTTGTAACAGGCAATCCTGTTGTTCCCGCAATAGCACCCATAACATTACCTCGTAAGGCACCCAAACCAGGAGTATTTGCTCCTGGTGGCACACTTTTTTGTGCTGGTAATTCTACAGTAGCACCCAAAGCTTGTTGTAGTTGTCTTATATTTTCTTCCAAATTGGTTAAATCAACATTATCCGTTGCATTTTTTACCTCATTTAACGTATTGGTGTGTTCACTTAATTTATTGGCTATATCCTGCAAGGTTTTTTGATTTTTTGATTCACCTTTTTTTGCTTCATCTTTTAATACAGATATTTCTTCTTGAAATTCTTTTTTTACAGTTTCTATATTTCTATTAGAACTAGCGTTTGATTTTTTTAATTCTTTTATTTGTTCTAACATTTTTTCCAGATTCTCGGCGGCAGTGTTAATAGCAATTATTTTATTGTTCAATTCTGATGTAAATTTAGTGCGAGCTGAACCTATTTCTCCTAATAATTTTAAATGTTTTGATATTTGATCCATAGGATTAGACATTATTTATATATATATAAGTTTAGTTAATAATTTCTTCCGAAGTATTCACTAAATTATCAATATCCATTTTTACTTTGTCTAAATCTTTTAATATTTTTTCTTGTTCAAATTTTGCCTGACGCATTTGTGTTTCAGACAATTTCGACTTTTCCATCTGATTTTTTAAATATTCCGAAATCTTTTCTAATTCACGCATATATTTCGTCTTGCTTTCTGCTATATGACCGTGATATCTTTTATAATCTTCGTGAACTCCGCGTAAAAATTCATTTTGTTGTTTTATTTTTGCTATTTCACGTTGTTCCACAAGCATTTGTTCTCTATTTCTTTGAGATTCTAATTGTAATTGCTGTAAAATAATTGATTTTTCCATAAAATTCATAAATATATATAATATATTTATAATTTTTTTTAATTATATACGAAATTCGAAAAGAAATTTGTATTTATTTTATATTTATTTACTACATCATCTAGGGAAATAATATATATTTATTAAAATAATTTAAATCTAATCAGATATTATTTAGGATGTCTAAAAATAACGGAGAATTACTGTTAACCGAAAATCCAGATCGTTATGTCATGTTTCCTGTGGCGAATGATGCAATTTGGAAAATGTACAAAAAAATGATGGACTCATTTTGGCGAGCCGAAGAAGTCGATTTATCGAAAGACCCTGCGCATTGGGAAACCTTAAAAGATGACGAAAAACATTTTATAAAAATGATTTTGGCGTTTTTTGCAGCGAGCGACGGAATTGTTCTAGAAAATTTAGGAGAACGATTTTTATGCGAAGTCCAACTACCTGAAGCTAGAGCAGCATATGGCTTCCAATTAATGATGGAAAATGTACATAGTGAAACGTACTCGCTTCTTATTGATACATTGATAAAAGATGAAACAGAAAAAACAAAATTATTTAAAGCCATAGATAATTTTCCTTGTATCAAAAAAAAAGCAGATTGGGCCATTAAATGGATTAATGATAATAGAAGTGGATTTGCTACTCGTTTAGTAGCATTTGCATGTGTTGAAGGTATATTTTTTAGTGGTGCTTTTTGTAGCATTTACTGGTTAAAGAAACGAGGAATAATGCCGGGATTAACATTTAGCAACGAATTGATCAGTAGAGATGAAGGCATGCATACCGATTATGCAATATTATTGTATAAAACATTAAATAAAAAAATGAAAAAATCAAAAATTGTTGAAATTGTAAAAGAAGCCGTCGATATAGAAAAAGAATTTATTTGTGATGCATTACCTTGTAAACTTATAGGAATGAATCAAAAATTGATGAAACAATATATTGAATTTGTAGCAGATAGATTGATTGTCCAATTGGGGTACACTAAAATTTACAATTCTAGTAATCCATTTGACTTTATGGAAATGATTAGCTTAGAAGGAAAAACCAATTTCTTCGAGAAACGAGTTGGTGATTACAGTTTGAGTTCAGGTCAAAAATCCGATGAAGCATTTAAATTAGATGATTGTTTTTAAATTGATATTATTTGCTTTGTAAGAATAATATCAATAATATGAAAATGTTTAAACATTGTATAAATCAATTTGAAGAACGCGTAATATACGATTTAATAGATACACCTCATAAATTACGATTCGTTTGTGGATTTATGGGTATAATTTTAAATTTATTCATGCATTTATGTTATAACGATTTAAATGACGTATTAACTAGTTGGAAAACACCTCCTTGGTTTGGTGCATTTTATATAGGTAAAACACCAATTTGGTGTTATTGTTCAATAGTAATAATTGGTTATTGTATAGGGCACGGTCTTGCAAATTGGTGGGGTATAGTTCATACAGATATATATATAAATGGTAGAAAACGTTGGTGTATTGCAAAAACAGATTTCTTAACAAGTCATATATCAAAAAAACAAAATAAAATAAATTATGAACAAAAAGAAGAATAAATGTATTATTTCCTTATTGAATGGTAATTTTTCAAAAACCATTTATATGTTTTTGAAATACCATCATCAAAACTAGTAAATTTCATTTCTGGATACAATGACAATAATTTTTTATTTGATACTGTTTTTTTCATACATCCGTCTGCTTTATCGGTAAGCCATTTTAATTTTTTTTTATCAATTTTCATAACATTTAATACAGTATGAACAACTTCTTCGATAGTAAATTCATCATTATTACAACAAATTATATTTCCACCTTCAATTGCCATATCATGTAATATCTTTAAAATAATTTTGGCAAAATCTGGAGCATATAAAAATTGTCTCAATGGTTTTCCTGTCCCATAAGCTATAATTTCGTCATATTTTTTTGTAATATGAAATCTATGAATTAACATTGGTAAAAGGTGTCCATCTCGTAAATTAAAATAATCATATGGGCCATATAAATTCACAGGAATGACACAAATAAAAGAAGTATCATATGCTTTATTGTATTGTCTACATTGCATTTCCAACATTCGTTTTGAATAAGCATATCCTTCATTGGATGAATGCGGTGGTCCTTCATGAATCATATTTTCATCCATAGGAAATTTACTAGGTTTTGGTGGATATATACAACTAGACAAACAAAAAATTCCACGTCTAATATTGTTTTTTACACAAGCTTCCAATATATTTTCATTTATTTTTATATTGCTACTAAACATATTTGTATTTTGACTCATATTTTTATATAATCCCCCGACATTAGCAGCTAAATGTATTATATAATTATATTTTTTATTTTTGAAGTAATTTAAGACTGCTTCTCGATTTGTCAAATCTACATCTTTACTGGAGAGAAATTCGTAACGAATAGTATTTGAATCTAGGTCGTTGGAAAGTTCATCTTTTATACATCTTCCTACCATTCCAGTACCACCTGTAATTACTATTTTGGTTTGCATATAATTCATATAATATACTTATATGAAATATTATTTAAATATGTATATTTATATTAAATTACAATGGTTAAAGTTGCTTTTTTGACTGGAATTACGGGACAAGACGGCTCTTATTTAGCAGAATTTTTATTAAAAAAAAATTATCGTGTATATGGAATAGTAAGAAGAACGTCTTTATTATATAGTTCAACTAGAATCGACCATATTAGAGATAAATTAACTTTAAAATATGGTGATATGACAGATGGTGCAGGATTATCTAATTATATACATGAAATAATCAGGGCAAATTTTGATGTTCGAGAAAATGAAATAAGAGATTCAACCTTTGAAATATATAATTTAGCTGCTCAAAGTCATGTAAAAGTATCATTCGAAATTCCAGAATATACTGCTGATACAGATGGAATGGGAGTCATGCGTTTATTAGAAATAATAAGGACATTGCCAGAAAATATTAAAAGTATTGTTAAATTTTATCAAGCGGGAACAAGCGAATTATATGGTGAAGTATTGGAAACACCACAAAGCGAAACAACTCCATTTAACCCTGTATCTCCATATGCTGCTGCAAAATTATATGCTTTTAATATGACAAAAATTTATAGAAAAGCCTACGATTTATTTGCTGTGAATGGTATATTATTTAATCATGAAAGCCCTCGTAGAGGCAGACAATTTCTTACTATGAAGGTTGTAAATGCGGTAAAAGAAATAACACAAGGTAAAAGAGATTTTGTTCAATTGGGAAATTTGAACAGTCAAAGAGATTGGGGACATGCAAATGATTATGTTAAAGGTATGTGGTTAATGTTGCAACGAAAAGAACCAAAAGATTATGTATTGGCTACGGGTAAAACATGGACAGTAAGAGATTTTGTTCAATTGGCATTTGCACATAAAGGTTATGATTTAACGTGGGAGGGAACCGGTGTAAATGAAATGGCAATGGATCAGAGTGGTATCATTCGAGTAATGGTAAATCCAAAATATTATCGACCTTGCGAAGTAGATTTATTGCTAGGAGATGCTACAAACGCGGAAAAAGAATTAGGATGGCGTAGAGAATTCGACACATTGGAAAAATTAATTGTTGATATGTTTAATTAATAATTATAAAATGTATTAAAAAATATTTGATTGTATTTATTATAATGAATAATAAAATTTTAATTCTTATGGATTGTTGGGATATAGATATTTTTCAAAAAAAAAAAGAGTTTGGTAATAATGAAGATACATATAATTATATTTCAGAAAGATATGATAATATAAAAAATATAATAAATTTATTTAATGAAAAAAATATTCCAATTATAAATGCAGATTATTGTGCGGATAGTCCAGGACATAATTATAAATCGAATATAGATAAAAGATTTCAGGAATTTGATTTCACTTATTCTTCTCCATCAAAATATGATGTTAGAAATTTTAAAGATAAAACAGTATTTTTTGCCGGAGGCTCATTGGACCAATGTCTTTTTCAAACTAGGTCATTATCATATAAAAATATTAATTGTAAAAATAAATATATTTTGAAAGATTGTATATATCAGGGAGATTGGTATGATATTAAAGAATTTAAAAAAAAATTCATAATTAATAATATTTTAGATTATGAAAAATTATTTTATAAAAAATATAATATACAAATATTAAATAATAATGAAATAAAGGAAATGCTTTATTAAGTTCAAATAAAATAATAATTAATATTTAATATTTAAATAATATTAAATATTAATTATTATTATTAATTATAATGATATGGGGTATTATAACGGCAAGAAAAGGTTCTGTTAGATTAAAAAATAAAAATGTTAAAAAATTTATAAATAAACCATTAATTGAATATACATATATTGCAACAGAACATTGCGATTTAGACAAAGTTATTTTAAGTACAGATTGTGAAAAAAGTATTGAAATTTCAAAAAAATATAATCATATTGAAGTTCCATTTATTAGACCATCTAATTTATGTTCATCTGAAACCAAATCTATAGATGTTTTAAAACATTGCGTTATACATTACAAAAATAAAAATATAGAATTACCCGAGTATATATTCATTTTACAACCAACTACACCTCAGAGAACACAAGAAAATATAAATTATATATGTGAATATGTAAAAAAATATAAACCTAAAGGGTTAACTACTTGGACAAAAGATAGAATAGATTATGAAAATGGATTAGCTTTTGTTATAAAGACCGATACCCTTTTAAATGAAAATCCTATTGAAAATCACAATAAATACGATTTTTGTTCTTTTCCTTATACTGGGTTTCCTGATAAGATTCATAAAATAATTTATCCAAAAAATAAGATTATAGATATTGATACATTAGAAGATTTCGAATATGCTGAATTTTTAATGAAAAATAATGTAAAAAAACAAATAAAAAATACTATCAAAATTGGCAATAGAATTATAAATAATGAATCAAAACCATTTATTATAGCAGAAATTGGTATAAACCACGAAGGTTGTATGAAAAAAGCTATTAAGATGATTTATGATGCATATTATGCCGGATGTGAATGTGTCAAATTTCAATGTCATATAGCAAATGAAGAAATGACAAATGAAGCAAAAAATATTGTTCCTAGTAATGCTAATAATAGTATTTATGATATAATCGATAGATGTTCGTTAAACGAAAATCAAGAATTGATACTTAAAAACATAGTTGAAGATTTAGGTATGATATATTTATGCACTCCATTTTCTATAGCTGCTGCTGATAGATTAGAAAATTTAGGTGTTCAAGCATATAAAATTGGTTCTGGAGAAATGAATAATTTACAATTAATAGAACACGTAGCTAAATTTGGTAAACCCATGTTGGTTAGTACAGGAATGAATCCCTTACATAAAATAAGAAAAACGGTTGAATTATTAGAAAAATACAAAGTACAATATTGTTTATTTCATTGTGTATCTATGTATCCCACACCATATGATAAAGTTAATTTGCCGGGTATTGACGATTTAAAATATGAATTTCCCAACGCTATAATTGGATTATCCGATCATTCAATAGGTATAACATCTTGTTTTGGTGCATATATGAAAGGTTGTCAAATTTTCGAAAAACATTATACAAGTTATAAATCATGGCCGGGACCAGATATAGAAATTTCTATTACACCAAAAGAATTAAAAAATCTCTTACAACAATTAGATATATTAAAAGAATGTAAAAAAGGAGATGGTCGTTTAAAAATACAAAAAGAAGAACAAGGAACAATTGATTTTGCTTTTTGTACATTAACAACCACAAAAAATTTAAAAGAAGGACATATTTTACAAAAAGAGGATTTAATTGCGAAAAGACCAAACATTGGTGATTTTTTAGCCGAAGATATACCATTTTTAATAGGTAAAAAAATCAATAGAAATATCGATAAAGGAGAAAAATTATTTAATTCTTTATTACAGTAAATTAATTATTTTAAATTAATTAAAGAAATAAACATAAATAACTTATATGGAAAAATTGAAAAATTTTATTGATGAGACAAATGAATGGGATTTATATAATGGGTTTTTTTTACATAATGATGTTGAAAGACTTAGAAAATTTTTAGTTAGAGAACATTTTTTTAAAATGTCATTAGAAATACCGGGAGACATTGTAGAAGTTGGAGTATTTAAAGGAACTGGTGTTGCACAATTTTTAAAATTAAGAGAAATATTTATTCCAGCTTCTAATAAAAAAGTTATAGGTTTTGATTTATTTTCAAAATCAAACGAGTATAAAAATACATTAACAAAAAATAATGAAAAATTAGACGAATATTATAATAAATGTAATGTTAAAATGAATGATGGTATTGATAAAAGTGAAGTAGAATATTTTATCGATAAAATGAAATTGACTAATACTAGAATGGGTTTTAATACAGATATTTATCAATTAATAGAAGGATCTGTTGAAAAATCAATTCCTGAATATTTAAAAGAAAATCCCGGATTTAGAATTTCATATTTATATCTAGATTTAGATATAGACGAACCTACATTTATATCATTAAAATTATTGTATCACAGAATAGTAAGAGGGGGGATAATTGTATTTGACGAATATGCTTGTGAAAAATGGACAGAATCAAACGCGGTTGATAAATTTTTAAAAGAATATCCAGATTTAAAAATTAAAACATTAAAATGGGGAAGAACACCTACGGCGTATATTGTAAAAAATTGATGTTTAATTATATTAATATAAAAATTATATCAATATAATAAATATATATGAAAAAAATTTTAATATTAACTACCAATAGAGCGGATTATTCGAAATTAGAAATTATTATTAATATAATACACAATATAGATAAAATAAATATGTATTTAATAGTAAGCGGAACCCATTTATTAATGGATTTTGGCCAAACATACAAATATATTAAATATCCTATTTATAAAAAAATAAATACATTAGTTGACTGTGAAGATAATAAAATGATGGCAGAATCAGTTGGTTTTGCTTTAATTAAATATGCTTCTTTACTTGAAGAAATTAAACCAGATTATGTATTATTACACGGAGATAGATTTGATATTTTACCTATGACAAATGCATGTTTATTGATGAATTTTCCGATTATTCATATCGAAGGAGGTGAATATAGTGGTTGTGTAGATAATAATATAAGAAATTTTACATCTATGTGTTCTACATATCATATTGTTTCAAATGAACAAGCTAAAAATAGACTAATACAACTGTTAAATAATAATGATAATATTATTAATATGGGATGTCCTATCATAGATATATATTTAAATTACAAATTTACAATGGATAAGTGGAATAAATGTTTTAATTTTATACTTAGTTCTACTATTGATATTAATAATTATATAGTAATGTTATTTCATATTGATACTTTAAATATAAAAGAATCTATTTTACAATATAAAAAGTTATTCAATATATTAATAACATTAGATAAAAAAGTAATTTGTTTTTATCCCAATATTGATAACATGTCGAAAGAATTAATACGTTATATAGATAAAAATAAAACAAATAAAATATTATTATTGAAAAATATACCTCAAATTGAATTTATAACTTTATTATCACAAGCATCATTATTTATAGGAAATAGTAGTAGTTTAGTTAGAGAAGCCCCTTTATTGGGTATACCTACCATATTAATAGGCAAAAGACAAGAAAACAGACTTTTGTATAAAAGCACCATACATTTATCTGAAATAGATGAAAAACAACTTCTAAAAACTATTACTAATATTTATGGTAAAAGATTTTCAAAAGAAAATTTATATGGTGATGGCACATTTCGTATAAAATTTAAAAGATTTATTGAAAATTTAATTGTTAAACATTAATATTTAAATAATATGTTTTTAAAACTTAAAAATTATAAATTATTATAACATAAATGCAATCATTAAATGATATATTAAAAGATAAAAGAGTTGTATTAGTTGGTCCTGCTCCATATCTTGCGGATCAAAAGCGGGGAAAAATAATCGAAGATTATGATATAGTTTGTGGTTTGGGTTCATTATTTAACTTGAAGAATGAAGATTATGGTAATAGAATTGATATTTTATTTAACACAGCAAATTGTCATTGGGGAAGAGATTGGAATAAAAATAATTTTATTAGTAAAAATATAAAATATTTTGTTGGTACTAATAAAAGGAATAAAACAATAAATTCTCAAGCGTTTACAAGTTTTTGTGATAAAATAAAAGAAGTATCAAAAAAAAAGGTTGAGTTTTATGATTTATCAGATTATACAACATTATTAGAATCTAAATGTTGTAATTGTTCAATTCAACAAGCCAGACAACACGATGGTTTACATACGGGTTCTTTTGTAATAAGTTATTTGTTAAGTTTGCCTATAAAGGAACTTAGAATAGAAGGGATGACGTTTTATAATTCTGGAAAATTTGGATATGGTCATAATAAAGATTATCATTTAGATAAACATTATTTTTTAACATATAATTCACATCCAGCATTAAGTATAAAAGACGAAATGATATTTGTTAAAAATATAATAAAACAATCAAAAATACCAGTAAGTTATGATAATAATTATTTTAAAATATAATTATTTGTATGTATTAATATATAAATAATAATTAATTTATATTAATATAATGAAATTAATTATATTTACAACTTGTAAACCATTTGAAGGTGATGATGCTTGGAGACAAGAACAAGCAATTAAAAGTTGGACTTTACTTCAAGGTATGGAAAAAAAAATAATTGTAGTAGGTAATGAGAAAGGAACAAAAGAAATTTGTGATAAATATGATTTGATACATGAACCAGAAGTAAAAAATCTTTCGGGTATCCCTTATTTACATTCTATGTTAGAAATTGGAGCAAAACATTCCGAACCCGACGATTATTTATTATGAACAAATTCAGATATGATTTATTACGATGATATGATTGTAAATATTCTATCTTTCGATTATATAAAAAAAATGAACAATATTAAAAATTTTTCTTTAATAGGTGGAAGAATTGATTGGCATAATCCTAGAATATTAGAAGATTTATCAAAAAAACATTTTTTAAGTAATTTACATTTAAATGAAAGAAAAACAAGTAGATCAATTACCGAAATATGTCAAACTGAATCAACATTCTACGAATGTTCACAACACGCTTTATGTGGTATAGATTATGTCATACATAGCCCTACTACATATATTGATAAAATTGATAAAAATCTTGTTATAGCAGGAACAAGACACGATATGATACTTGTGGGAACAGCTTTATCGAATGGATATTTTACCTGTAATATTACAAATACAAATTTAGTCGTTCATCAAAATCACGGATACGCATTAGGCGGTCATAATTCAAATGAATTAACTAAAAATGTATTAATACCAAATAACCAACGATGTAATGGTATCATGGCAAGAATTGATCAAAGTCCTGTTTTTACAATGACCGACCCAAATACAAAAAAAATACGATTTTTAACAAATAAACCTCCTGAAATACAAAAAAGATGAGGATAAAGTATCTTTAAATCCTATAGATATAAAAAAATAATGAAAAATAACTTAAATATAATTTAATAGTTAAAATTAAAATGGAAGAACTAAAACTTTTTAAAAAATATTATCCAAAAGAATGGATAGATCAATTATTATTGGATTATAATAATTATTATAATGAATTAAATACAACTATGAGAAAAAGGGAAAATAATTATGGTTTTAATAGTAAATACTTTAATTCAGACGAAAAAAACGAAGGAATTGCTGGAATGGGTAGTTATCCAAGAGAAAAGTCCGGAAAAAAAATTAAAAACAGTAAAGAAATCAATGATCATTTTAATAATTTATTATATATCTGTAATATAGACATTTTACATTTTGTAATAAAAAATATTGATATATTTAAAGACAAAGTTTTTTTAGACAATGGTAGTGGGTTTGGTTGTCTTTTATCTATATTTCTTAAAAAATTAAACATAAAATGTTATAATTATGATAATTTTGATCAAATAGGTTTAGAAAACGAATTTAATAATGTAAAAAATGCTTTTTTTGATAAATATGGTATTGAAGGACCTAAAAAATATATCAGTGAAATTCCTATTCAAGATATACAAGTATTAACAACGTCTGGTATGTGGGTTGATAATACTGTTATATGTAATCACGATTTCGAAATATCTTTAATTGATAATTTACATTGTTATCGCCCGGAAGATAGATATTTTAAATATAAAATTATGAAACCAATAAAAACATATAAATCTTTTAATGAAATATTTGTTTTAAGTGATATTTATGCATTATAAAATAAATTATAATATTAAATAAAATTAATATTATAATAAAATAAAAAAATAATATCGAATGATAATTTACTTGATTAATTGTTGATATTCATCAAAAATACATTTCATTATTTTATTTGAATTAAATTTACCATTTATAAAATTTTGTATCCATTCATCATTTTGAGTTATAGGCCAATTTGAAAAAGAACTTGATGAATTTTTTATTTGATATCCACCCCAAGTAGGAAATAATATATATTCATCTATACCAGAATCTAATATAAAATATTTATTCATAATAAATATTTGCGTAGCAACTGTTTTATAAAATATCTTTTGATGAATTTCTCCCTTAGGGTGTTCTATCCTTATTGGAAATTTATAAGTACCAACTATGTTTTTTGCAAACGATTCAATAATAGGATATTTTTTATGAAATATAGGAATCCACCAAACAGTATCACAAGTATTTAACACCGATGGTTTCGCGGGGTTCTTCATCCATTTAAATTGTGGTGCTTCTAAAGATACGGCCTTTAACAAATCATTCTTATATCCCATAAAAGCATAATCGGCTATATGTAATGGTTCACAATAATGAAAGCCTCCGCCCCAAATTTTATATTCAAATACATCTTTTTCTTTTAATTTAACAATATAATTGTTAAATATTTTCTTTATTAAATTATATGATAAAAACAAATCACAACGAGTTTTTAAAATGAAACTATTATCATCCGAATTTAATATACCCATTCTAAAATTATACATTTCACGCCACATGGATATATAAACATTTTTTTTTCTTAATTGACAAACCGGTTTTGATTCTACATTCGGGTCTATTTTTTTTATTTCTTCTACCGATAAAGTTTCATGTTCTACAATATTGACATTATAATAATTTAACATTTCTTTCATTTTTGTATTAATTACAGCACCCCTTTGTTGTTTATCTTTTATTTGTTTGTCAGTACATAAAATAATTTTTTGTATAATACCCTCTTTAAGCAATTGATTATAAATAATTAAAGATTTTTCTAAAATTTCCGGTTTTCTAATTAATCCACATATCAAAATTATTTTTTTCATTATAATATATTCTCAAACGTTATATTTATATTATTAATAATTTTATAATAATAATATAATAATTATATAAAAATTAACTAATTATTTCATATCCAAACATATTGCCATATTCCTTTTTTACCTCATTCACCAATTGAATCTCATCACGTATTATAACTTTTTTCCCTAACCGAACAAGATTTGCTGCTATTTTTAATTTTGCACTTTCCTCAACCATTGGAATTTTACTATTTTCTTTATAACATACATCTGTAAAAATATACGCACCCTCCGTTTTATATTTCAACATCTGTTCTGTTTGATATAAAACATGTTCCTCATTATATTTTGTTGTCGCAACCAACAAATCACTATTTACATCCATTTTATCCACAAATTGCTTCAAAGCCTTTGTATCACGCGGAAAACAAGGACCTCCAAATGAATAACCAGGTCTAAAATATTTATTTCCTATTCTACTATCGCCACCCACACTATTCAACACTTTGTGTTTATCGGCACCGCATTGATCACATACATCTGATATCATATTTGCAAACGATAATTTTGTTGTAATAAAACCATTTACAGTAATTTTAACTATTTCCGCCTCTAAAGGCGTTAATACACAATATCTAGGTTTCGATAAAATAAATGTTGAATATATTTCTTTTAATTTATCACCCAATGATTCATCTTCAGCTCCTATTAAAATCATATCCGGATTTAAAAATCCTTTTATTATTTCACCTTGTGCTATAAATTCAGGATTATAATTTAATGTTGTATTTTCACAATCTTCAATTAACATTTTTCCGATTTCATCTATATATTTTGGCATTACCGTGCAACCCACTATAATATCCTTGTTTTTTACTTTATGTTTATTTATTTTTACTAATAAATTCGACAAAATAGTATGATCATAAAATCTTTCTCCACCACCATTGGGTGTCTGAACTACAATAAAAATTGTATCTGAATATTCTAAACCTTCTTTCAAATCAGTAGTAGCATAAAAATTTTTACTATTTCGTAATAAATTTTCATATTCTGGTTCTTTTGTTTTATATGTTTTATCATTTAAACATTTCACATAATCTGGAAATATATCTACACCACATACATTATAACCTCCCTTTTCTATCAATAAAGCTAATCCTAAACCTAATCTACCAACTCCAATAACAGTAATATTTTTACTCATTTATAAATAATTTATTATATAATATTTAAATTATTTATACGAATTACAAATTAACTACTCCACCTATTTTATGTCGATTTCTTTTATGCACCGCAACACATTTTTCTTCAAATTTCGCAAATTCTTTATACGATTCTTCACATAAACCTGTTTTAAAGTCTTTTTTGTCAGTTTCATTCATTTTTAAATATACACCAGTATAAAATTCGATAAAATCATAAGTAAATCCCAATTCTTTTTCATCTTCTTGTTCTTCCCACAAATCAGCACTAGGTTTTGCTTTTACAATACTCATCGGAACACCTAAATATTCCGCAACTTTAAATACCTCGCTTTTATGTAAATCAGCAATCAATTGAACATCTACCACACCATCCCCTGCTTTACAAAAATACGCCAAATAACCATCTTCATCCATATTTCCTGTCCCCATTACAACAGCAGGATATCCCGATTGTGTTAACAACTGAGCACAATAATAATTTATCGGCGTTCTCATATAACTACGCATTTGACCACCGGAAAATTTATTTTGTTTTACACCAGTTGCTGAACCAACCAATTCAGTCAAATTATTAAATGTTTCCGTTTGATCAATCACTTTTAATTCAATGTCCAGTTTTTGACACAATTCTCTGGCTCTATTTAAAGCCCAATCGGAACTATGTATTGGTTGATTTATAGCCCATATTTTTTTCAAATTGCTATTTGGTAGATCTTTTGTTTGTTTAAGTAAAGCTAGTGTTAAAGCTGAGTCTACACCACCACTTACAGATAACACAGCCCCACTCAAATTATGTTTTCCCAAATATTCATTAAACTTTTTTACTTTTGTTCTAACAAAATATCTTGGAGAAAAATTCCGTTGTTTACGTCTATAATTATATAAATATGAACCCCAATTATTTGACATATATCATAAATATTTTATAATTTCTTTAATCTATTTTTACTAATTTATAATATCCACCATCCACAAATTTTTGTCGCGTTGAATGAGAAAATACATCTTCTTTTGGAACATATTCCATTGGTAATATTCTATAATCCATACTCATTCTCGATTTCCCAGTTTCATTTATCTCATTGTAATGCATACATAAATTCGCATTAAAACATATATTATTATTTGCTTTCATATTCATAGGAACAAACATTTTTGAACGAGGCATTTTTTCTATATATATTGTATTTGTATCATACATATCAGTAAATGAATATGTAAAATTAACTTCGCCAATTGGATGACCCAATGAATGGTCGTTATGCATTTTTGCTACCGCTTTATTTCCTGGTAATTGGACTCTAAAAGAAGGAAATTTTTGAACAAGAGCTTCTTTTAATCCTAAATATGGTAGTATCACTTCTTTTATTAAATCATCATACATTCTTTGCATTCTTTTCCCATTTTCATTTTTTAAATATTTATAAAATGTTTCATGATACCACGTTTGAACATCCGGTCCAAATTCTTTAAAAACATCGTATGTAGGATTATTTTCATGCACCATATCCAAATTTGTCGTATCGAAACAATCTTTTGCAAAAAAACGAAAATCATATTTTTTAGTATCATATTTCGAAACAATATCAACATGTCGTTTTCCATATACCATTTCACTAACAAAATCAAAACTCATTTTTAATAATATTAATCATTATAATTTAATATTATTTACGAATACAATATAGTATTTATCGTTTTTAACCAACTTTTTTCACTATGCACATTCTCCATATACCACGCCTTACAAGCTTTCGACATCTCTTTACGTTTATCCTCATTTATATTTGATAATTTTCTCTCCAATTGCTTCGGTAAAGCAACCCTCACATAATGAACATTTTCTTCCATTCCTTCAAATGTATTCACCAATACATTCGAAGTTATTATCGGCACAACACCAAATGCCATCAATTCCATCATCATATTCGATTTTCCCCTAAAAGGCTTCACACAAA
>MDTG01061070.1_pt1 | contig 20423 bp, 15 predicted proteins | sample 811421 | NCBI WGS metagenome assembly MDTG01 (sample SAMN05326645, study PRJNA326480) | marine metagenome | isolation source: seawater | place: Pacific Ocean: South East | collected 2011
GGCGCTCGGCAGTCAGGATTTGCGCAGCTGGCCCTTCCACCCGGGCCACGATCACGCCGGGTGAAACGGGATCCCCATCCTCTGCAAGACGATGGAAGGCAACGTCCGGTGCCCCGAAGGCAAACACGGCTTCTGCCACTTCGAGACCCGCCAGGACCCCGTTGGCCTTGACCAAGAACCCAGCAGCCTCGCGCGCATCCGACGGAACACAGGCCGCCGAGGTGACGTCACCCGTGCCGATGTCCTCCTGCCATGCTGCAACAATGGCCGCTTTCATGGGGTCGGGCAATTCCGCAAACGCGGATGCTTCCAACGGTCGTGAATCCGTCATCGCCGGCAAGTTAATTCGACGCACCTTCGGGCATGCGCATTTCCCTCATCGTCATCGGCAAGACGTCCACACCGTGGTTGAAACAGGGCATCGACGAATACGTCAAGCGGTTGGCCCGGTATGCGCCGTTCCAATATGTGGAACTGCCCGACGTGAAGCTGCGCAATGCCCGCATCACCCACGACCAACTCAAGACCGCCGAAGCGCCCGTGCTCCTCAAGGCCATTGGCGATGCAGACCATGTCGTGCTCCTCGATGAACGCGGGAAACAACCCCGCAGCGTGGAACTCGCGAAGTGGATCGAAGACCGACATCACCGGGGCATCCGACACCTCGCCCTGGTGGTGGGCGGTGCTTATGGATTCGCGCCGGAAGTCGAGACCAAGGCATCAGAGAAGCTCGCACTGAGCTCCCTCACCTTCAGCCATCAGATGATTCGTTTGCTGGCCGTGGAACAGCTCTATCGCGCGCAGACCATTCTGCGCGGCGAACCGTATCACCACGAGTGATCAGCTGGCGAGGATGAGGACCTTGTCGTTGAGGACCTCAACGGTACCGCCATTGAGGTCGAATGTCTTCTCGCCCTCCGTCGTGTCGACCTTGACCGTGCCCTGCTGCAGGGTCGTGATCATGGCCGCGTGGTTGGCAAGCACTCCCATTGCTCCGTCCGAACCCGGAAGGAACACGTGACGGGCTTCTCCTTCGAAGAGGACCGCGTCGGGCGTGAGGATTTCAACATTCATCAGGCTTCGCTTTCAGCGAGCATCTTCTCACCGGCTTCGATGACTTCGTCGATGTTGCCTTTCAGGTTGAAGGCCGCCTCAGGGTACTGGTCGAGTTCCCCGTCGAGAATCATATTGAAGCCCTTGATGGTGTCCTCGATGGATACGAGCACACCAGGGATGCCGGTGAACTGCTCGGCCACGTGGAACGGTTGGGAGAGGAAGCGCTGGACGCGACGGGCGCGGTGCACCACCTGCTTGTCCTCTTCGCTGAGTTCGTCCATTCCGAGGATGGCGATGATGTCCTGAAGTTCGACGTACCGCTGGAGGGTCTCCTTCACGCGCTCGGCCGTGCGATAGTGCTCGTCACCGACCACTTCCGGGGTGAGGATGCGAGACGTGGAGTCGAGCGGGTCCACAGCTGGGTAGATGCCGAGGGAGGCAATCTTCCGGGACAACACCGTCGTGGCGTCGAGGTGGGCAAACGTCGTGGCGGGAGCCGGGTCGGTGAGGTCGTCTGCGGGAACGTAGACTGCCTGCACGGAGGTGATGGAGCCCTTCTTGGTGGAGGTGATGCGCTCCTGCATGGCGCCCATCTCAGTGGCCAGCGTCGGCTGGTAACCCACAGCGGACGGCATCCGGCCCAGGAGCGCGGATACTTCCGAACCGGCCTGCGTGAAGCGGAAGATGTTGTCAATGAAGAAGAGGATGTCCTTACCGGCACCTTCACCACCACCATCGCGGAAGTACTCAGCGACGGACAGACCGCTCAAGGCCACGCGGGCACGGGCCCCGGGAGGCTCGTTCATCTGACCGAATACCAGGGTGGCCTGGCTCTTGGCGAGCTCTTCCATGTCCACCTTGGACAGGTCCCAACCGCCTTCTTCCATGCTCTTTTCGAAAGCCTCACCGTATTTGATGACGCCGGACTCGATCATCTCGCGGAGGAGGTCGTTTCCTTCACGGGTGCGCTCCCCCACACCGGCGAACACGGACAGGCCGTCGTGGCCCTTGGCGATGTTGTTGATGAGCTCCATGATGAGGACCGTCTTGCCCACACCGGCACCACCGAAGAGGCCAATTTTACCCCCCTTGGCGTAGGGCTCGATGAGGTCGATCACTTTGATGCCCGTGAACAGAATGTCCGTGGAGGTGCTCAGCTCTTCAAACTTGGGCGCGACTTGGTGAATCTCACGCGGACCGGCCGTCTCAACCTTGCCGCCATCGATGCCATCAATGGCCTGCCCCGTCACGTTGAACAGGCGGCCCTTGATGGCCTCACCCGTCGGCATGCTCATGGCACGACCCACCGGGCGCACCGGCATCCCACGGCGAAGGCCTTCGGTGGCGTCCATGGCAATGGCACGAACGGTGTCTTCACCGATGTGCTTCTGGCACTCCATGACCAGCGGGGGTTGTCCTTCCCGGTCCACCTCAAGGGCTTCCAGGATCTTGGGGAGGGCCATGCCTGCGGGGAAACTGATGTCCACGACCGGACCGATGACTTGTTGGATGGAACCGACGTTCTGGCTCATGTCTGCGAAAATTGACGCGTATGCAACGGGGTGAATCGTCCCGTATTTCGGCGCAAAAATAACCCAAACCGTCTACGTGGGAAGCCCTCGTTCCACAAGCCTTCGTGAAGGAGTTTTCAACGCCGCGGAATTCGCCGCCCATACCGGTTTCCGAACGGGCGAAATCTGCCCCCGCTACTTTTGGCGTTCGTGAAGCTTCACCGTGGACTCCCCCACTTCCCATCCGGCACCCGCCGCATCGTGACCACAGGCACCTTTGATGGCGTGCACCTGGGCCACCAGGCACTGCTGGGCTGGATGATGGATGAAGCAGAGGCCGCCGGAGCTGAGACCGTGGTGCTCACCTTCGATCCACACCCGAGGAAGGTCCTCTTTGGCGACGACAGCGGGCTGGAGCTGCTCCAATCCCTCGATCAACGGGCACAGTCCCTCGAAGCCACGGGCCTCGACCACCTCGTCGTCCAGCCGTTCGACCGGGCGTTCTCCCGGCTTCGTCCGGAGGACTTTGTCCGGGACGTCCTCGTCCGAGGGCTCGGCTGCACCACCGTAGTGGTGGGCCACGACCACCGATTCGGAGCGGGCCGGGAGGGCAACGAAGAACTCCTTCGAGAATGCGGCGAGACTTACGGATTCGATGTAGCCCACATCCCCCCGCACATCGAGGACGAACTCACCGTCTCCAGCACCAAAATCCGGCAGCGTCTCCACGATGGCGATGTGGCGGGCGCCCGCACGTTGATGGGGCAGAGCTTCCAGTGGCAGGGACAAGTGGTCCGGGGAGACGGAAGGGGGCGGCAACTGGGATTCCCCACGGCCAATCTCAATGCCCTCGTTTCCGATCAGATTCTGCCCGCGCCAGGCGTCTACGCCGTCGAGGCCGATTGGAGCGATAACCCTTCCGGCCACCCTGTGCCGGCCATGGTGCACATCGGCCCCCGCCCCACCTTTGACGAAGCCGATGCAGCCCCCCGGGTTGAAGTCCACCTTCTCGAGGCTGGGCGGCCAGACCTTTACGGCCGCACCCTCTCCCTCGGTTTTGCCGAGCGGCTCAGAGACATCCAGAAATTCGACTCCTCCGACGGCCTCATCACGCAACTGCACCGCGACGCACAAGCTGCCCGAGACTGCCTCCCGCAACGAAACAGTACCGATGGCCGTTGATTCCCCGATGGTCCGCCATGCTTCGTCCATGATTGCCTTGCTGGCTGCACTGTGGTGTACCGGAAATGCCCATGGACAAGCCGGCTGGGACACCGCCCGGGTCTGGACCAATTTTGAAGATGCCCTCCAACGGCCGGAACGGGTCCTTCGGCTGGACCTCACACGGGCCAAATGGAAGGAAGTCGACCACCGATTGCGCCGGTTCAGCCAACTCCGCGAACTCGTCCTCGACAAAAACCGCATCGACACCCTGCCGCCCTGGCTCGGCGAACTCAAAACGGTCGAGCGCCTCAGCATCCGCTCCAACCAGATCCGGACCATTCCGCCAGGTGTGCTGAACATGGAATCGCTTCGCGAACTCGACCTGGCCGACAACGAGGTAGGGGGCATTCCAGAAGACATCGACCACCTCGAACGACTCGAATCGCTCATCCTGTGGTCCAACCTGATTGGCCACTTTCCTCCCTCCCTCAGCCGGTTAGACAGCCTGCACACCTTGGACCTCCTGCACAACGAAATGTCGGTGCAGGAGCAAACGTGGGTGCGCGAACTGTTGCCGGGAAGGACCCTCCACTTCAGTGAACCCTGTCGATGCCAATTCGACGACTGAACGCGCATCCGGTCGTCGTCGTGACCGGCGTGGAGAATTCGGGGAAGACCACCCTCGCAGAGGCTCTCGCTCTCAAGCTTGGATGGCCCCTGATGGCCGAAGCGGCCCGCACCGATGACGCCGTCGTCTCCGAACGCCCCACAGTTGCCGACCTACAGCGCTTGCTTCAAGCGCAATGCGACGCCATCGAAGGCCGCACCAGCAGCTTGCTCCTCGACACCGGTCCGCTCGTGCTGGACCTTTGGTCCCAAGTTGTCTTTGCCTCGCCCCTCGAAGGCGCCGCCGCCGCCATGGAAGAGGTCGACTTGTTCATCCTGTGCCGTACTCTGCCTGACTGGGAACCAGACCCGTTGCGCACCCTGCCCAACCTCGACGACCGCCGCGACCTCGAAGCCCAATATGTCGCCCGCCTCAACGCTTCGGGCCGGCCTTGGATCGACCTTCCCGTGCAGCTCACCTCAGCAAGGCTAGAAGCCGCCTTGGAGGCGGTTCAGTCCCATTGCCCATGACCGATTCACAGGCCCCATCGCAGACCATGCGCTTTGAGCGCCTATTGGAAGCCATCGCCGTACTGCTCAGCCTCGGGTATACATGGGGCTACCTCCAAGGCTGGACCCCATGGTGCTATCTGCCCGCCGCCCTGGGAGCTGGGCTCCTCGGCTGGCTCTGCTGGCGCCGGAACATCCTCGCCGAAGCCGCGCTTCAAGGGTTTTATGTCGCCTTTGCCGCCTATGGGGCATGGCTGTCTTCCGATGTTCAGGATTGGACACCGCACTCGTGGCCCCTCGAGTGGCACGGCATCGCCATCGCCATCACGGCCGCCTTCACTCTGCTCACCGCTTGGGTTCTGAAGCGGTTCACCCACAGTGCCCTGCCCCTGCCTGACGCCTTCACCACCGTATTCAGCCTCTGGGCGACTTGGTTGATGGTGCAGAACCACCATGCAAACTGGGCCTACTGGATCGCCATCAACGCCGTAGCCATCGTCCTGTACGCAAAGCGCGGCCTTCCTTTCGGGGCCGCGCTCTACGCCATCTATCTCGGGATGGCCGTGGTGGGGTGGTTCGGGGGATGAACCGTCCGCGTCAGCGGATGATGAATTTCACCGGAATGGTGTATTGGACGCTCACCGGCTTGCCTTGCTGGCGACCGGGCTCGAAATCGGGCAAGGAGCTCACTACGCGGAGGGCTTCCGCATCGAGGCGCGGGTCCACCGGTCGCAATACTCGACCATCGCGGACCTTGCCATCCTTTCCAACCACGAAGTAGACGAACACCGTGCCTTGGATGCCGGCATCCTTGGCGATGGGCGGGTACTTCGTATTCGAGCTGACATACTTGATGATCTCGAGCTGGGTGCACTGATCGCGCTCGGGGCCGGTCTTGCTCTTGCATGGACCGAAACCGGGCATGTCCTCCACGATCATGAAGGGGATATCCTCTTCGACGACCTCCTCTTCTTCCACCTCGACAATCTCAATTTCCGTGTCCTCGTCAATCTCAATGTCTTCGATCTCCAGCTCCTCCTCGATTTCTTCCTCATCGTCCACGATCTCAATCACCGTGGTCTGCTGCGGCGGAGGAGGCGGCGGCGGCGGCGGGATGACGTTCACCGGGATGACCTCATCCTCGAGCAAGTCCACCTCGAAGTCGAGGGCGCGGACAATGTTGACGTCATAGCTTGTCCAGGCCAAGGCCGCGAGCAACAAGGCCAGGACGGAAACGAATCCGACCGAACGCCAAGTGCCCCGCTTGTTCTCGAGGTCGGCTTTGGGTGTTTTGCGTGGCTGCATGAGCGGAATTTTGCTGGGCCGTACGGGCGGCCAAATTAGTCTAAAGGGTGCGCTTGCCCATGGGCCACCCCAAATACAGTGCCCGAAATGCGCCCCCGGCCAAAACGAGGCCAACCCCATCGGCCATCACGTCGGCGACATCGCGGCCCCGATCCATGAACAGGGATCCTTGCGCCATTTCCAACAAGATGGCCAACGCCAATCCAACTCCGGCGACGATGGGCCATGCCATTCTGCAGGACATCTTCCCGGAGCGTCCCTTGCGCAGAGCAATCAAGGCGGACATGCCCCAAAGGCAAAACATCCCCGCATGCAACATGAGGTCGAGGCGCAAACGGCTCCACCAGTCCTGCCCACCCAACTCGGCGCCGGGAAGCGCATGGAGGGCGACCACCAGGGCGGTCATCGCCCAGAAGGGCATGGCGTTGCGCGCGGCGTGCGACGTGCGGGACTCAGCCGACCTCCGCGGCATAGGCCTCGGACGTCATCAGGGTGCTCAGATCCGGAGCGCCGTCGAGTTTGATCTTGATGATCCACCCTTCTCCGTAGGGATCCTCGTTGATGAGGGCAGGATTGTCTTCCAAAGCCTCATTGAGTTCCATGACGGTTCCGGGAATCGGCATGAACAAATCGCTAACCGTCTTGACGGCTTCAATGGTTCCGAACACCTCTTCACCGTCGAGTTGTTCGTCTTCGGTCTCGACTTCAACAAACACGATGTCCCCCAGCTCAGATTGGGCGAAATCGGTGATGCCCACGGTGGCCACGTCACCTTCGACGCGCACCCATTCGTGGTCCTTGGAATAATGCAGGTCCGGGGGGAAGTTCATGGGACGAATGTAGCCCACGCTTCCCTCCCGCGCTCACCTTATTGCGTGAGGTTGAAGCGCAGGGCAATGCCGCTCTTCACGTTGGTGGTCGCAAAGCTCGTCGAGACCTTCGGGCGGGTCAGCTGCTCGTCGAAGAAAGCCTGCAGGATCAACTTGCGGGACACCTCAAGGTCCGCACTGAACTTGATGCTCGCCACCTTTTGTCCGGCCGTCACCTGGTTCTCCCGGTTGAAGTCGTCCCCCCCCCCGGTGCCGGCCGTAGCCAACGGGTCCAGCTTGCGGATGATGGTGCTGTTGTCCCGCACCGTGATGTCGAGGCGCAAGACGACGTCGGTCTCTTTGAGCATCTGGATGGGCAGCTTGCCACGCGTCCGGAGGAAGGGGTTCGGCACGTTGGCAATCCTGTAACCGGTTCCGATGACGAGCGCATTGCTCTTGGTCTCGGTGATCTGGTTGTTGGTCAATCCGAAGTTGATGGTGCGGTCCCGGCGCATTTCCACCTTGATCTGCGGCTCGTTCTTGCCACTCGCCTTCAGGGTCACATCCACACCAATGAGCGGGGACATCTGCTCGCTGATGGTGACCTGGTTGTATTGGCGCTCGTTGACGTAGTTGCCGAAGGCGCTCTGGTCGAAGCTGGTCGGACGTCCGAGGTCATCAGCCTCATAACTGAGGTTGGTGACGTAAGAGGTCGTCATGGTCGACCGGTAGCTGTGGTTGAGGCTGAAGCGCTTCACCCGGTTCTTGAGCAGGTTGCCCTTGGAAAGGCCATCGTAGCTCACGCGCCAGTTCGGAGCCAGCCGGGTCTTGAACGGATCGAGGGAGACCTCATCGGAACGTTGCCCGGTGTAAGCAGCGATGAACGCGGGGATGGTGACCGCCGGGCTGGTCGGACCCCAGCCGAGGTAGTAACCGTTAGGCTCGCTGCTCGGCAGGTTGTAGTTGCGCTCGTTGAGGCGCTCGCTCATGTCCAGACGGGCCAGTTTGAACTGCCGCCAAGTGTCACTGTCGAAGTCCTCATCGTCCCTGACAAAGGCGGTCGGCCAGGTCAGGATGGTCGTAGTGAAGTTGCCCCCATCCTGTGGCGACTCAAATTGCCAATCCCCGATGGCATCATCGAAGCGGAAGAAGCTCTGCTGATTGCGGCTCTCATTTCGGCTCGCCTCCAAGTCAATCTTCAGGTCGTCAAAAGGCTCGAGCTGGGCGCGCAGGTTGAGGTTCGCGCTGTAGTTCTCCTGGTATGTCTGATTCTGGTACGGATTGTCGCTGAGCCATCCACGGCTGGCTGCATCGAGCGCGAAATCCCCGGTGCGGTTGCCGGCAAGGTCGGTGTTCTGATGGCCGAGAAGGAAGGGCAGGCCCGGTGCCTCAAGCGCACTGTCGAATCCAGCGTACCGCGCCTTGCGGTCTGGCGCCAGACCGGGCAGCAGCAACCCTTCATTGCGGGAGTAGCTGACGTTGACGCTCTTGACCGACATCATGGCTTTGAGCACGAAGGACACCGGATCGATGTACAGTGGCGGCTTCTCATCATCGTCGTAGTTGCCGAAGCCGTCCCGGTCCTCATTTTCAATTTCCTTCTTCTTCTTTTCCTGCTCCTTGACCCACTCCCGCTTTCGCTTGCCGGAGCTAATGTCTTTGAGGAGGGGCACCTTGTCGTACAACTTGTTGAAGTTGGCCTGCGCGTTGAGCGTGATGTTCCGGCTGTTCTGAATGGTGTGGCCGAGGCTGTCCTGGGAAAAAGGCGCGCGGTCCCAGCGGTACGTGCTCTGGTAGCGGATGTCCGCACTGGTGAAGTTGATCAGCGGGAACTTGTCCAGCGGAAGGCGATAGCTGGCGGAAATGTTGTGGTCGTAGGTCGTGACCTCTCCGAAGTTCTGGATGTTGGTCAAGACGGTGTCCCGGTAGCGGGCATAGGTCTCGGCATCGTTGCGGTCGATCACGCCCGTCGGCTCGCCCACGAGGGCCGTGGCTCGACCATTGTAGTCCACCTTGAGGCTCTTCGTCAGGTCCCATTTGACCACGTAGTCCCGGTTCCAATTCCATTGCTTGAGGACCTGTGTGCTGACGAGCACGCCCGTCTCGATGCCAAGCAGCTCCGCGGTGTTGTTCCGGACGCGGCTGGCCTCGTAGGTCCGGTCCATACCCATGTTGACACTGACCTGCTTCAGGCCGGGGTAGAAGTTGAAATCTGTCAGCCATCGGAGGGCCTTGGAACGCCCCATCCACGCAAACGGCTTGATCTCCTTGGGCCGGTTTGTGAAGTCATAACGCAGCCCGCCGCGGTAATTCCGGCGAATGTTGAACTCAGTGTTGATGTCCCGCTGGTAGTTCTCGGTGTAGGCGAAATTGGCGCTCAGGTTGCCCGGATCGAGGAAAGCCAAGATGCCTCCCTTGCTGTTGCCCCCTCTGTTGGAGGGACGTCCCGCGGCCCCGCGTTGGGCCGCAAGCTCTCGCTGCTTGGTGACATCGTCCGCCCCCTTCAGACGGCTGGCGGTCTCCGCGGCGAGGTCTTTTCCGCCTTTCTTCTTGTCTTTCTTCCCTTTGCCGCCAATCTCCGGGTCAATCTTGATGTTCGAGAAATTGATACTCCGAATCCGATTGATCTGTTGGGACTTCTTCTTGCGCTCGGTGGACAGTCCCGCATCGGCGATTTCCACGTCCGGCGACAGGGGGTCAAACTGCGGCGTGGACACCGTCTCGCTGTAGCCCAAGTACATGGGCAATTGGATGCCGAGGAAGTCCGGGAAGAACTTGCCGAGTTGGAGGGTCGTGTTGGCGTCCACCCCTTGGATGGTTTCCCGCTGGCGCTCCTGCACGCGTTGCTCAAGTCCACCCCAACCCGGCGTCGACATGTTCGCAGCGACATTGAAGTTGCCCAAATCACTCAGCGTGGCCTGCATCTGTGCCGTGGCGGCCCAGCCGCCTTCCTCATTGAACTCAGAAAGCCGCAGCTCGTTGGCCCAGATGGTGGCGCACTTCTCGAGGCCATCGTCGTCCACACCGAAGGGGTTGGTGTCCTTGTCCGAATTCCGGATGCCAATCATCACCGTGACCACATTGGCGAGGTTCGGATTTCCCCGCACCACCAATCGAGCACCGTCCACGAAGGACTCGAACTCCTGGAACAAGGGGTAGCCTACCGGCCGGCTGATCTTGAGGTTCTGCAGGTCTTGGAAACGCAAGTCGATCTCGTTGGCCTCGGGCCAAATCTCAGTTTCCTCCGTTACCCCCCACGGAGTCACCTGAAGCGGAATCTCGTACTCGTAGTAGTTGTCGACGAAATCCGATCCCAATCGCACAAAGGCGGTCACATCGCCACTCTCCAGAGGGGAATCCGATTGGGCCTGCTCTGCGTGGACGAACATGCGCAGCCGCTTGTACATCCGCATGTCAAAGTTGATGTTCCGGTAGGCCGCACGGGCATCACCATCCTCGAGGCCGCAGACATCGAGCTGGAGCGATTGCTCGTTGAGCTGGGCCTGATTCGCCGTCGCCACATTGATCTCCCGGATGATGCCCGGGGGAATCACGTAGTTGATGGGCTGTCGGTATCCGTTCTCCTCCAGGTTCACGGCAGAGATGGCAAACTGTGTGTCGGACGGGTCATCCGGCTCGATCTCCTGCGGACCAGCCAGGCTCTCCTCGAACTTCCGCCACTCGCCCCGGATGAGTTCCAAACGGGCAAAACGCAAGGTCACAGGCTCTCGCCATCCCTTCATAAAGACCCGCATGAACCGGATGCTCCGGAAATCGCTGATGCCGCCGATGCGCTGCTCAAAGTCCCGAATCGGCACTTGGAATTGGAGCCACTTCACCTGGCGGGTTTCCCCGTTGGGCATGGTCTTCTCCGCCACCAGCACATCCGACAGGTAGTTCCGACCGATGTTCGATTCCGTCAAATCGCCCGGCCGCATGGGAATGCGGTACTGGAAATAGCTCTCGATGGCGCTCAACGTCAGGTCCTCATTGAGGTCCTCCGTGTTGGGCAATGTGGTCGAGGCAATCGGGTACCCTTCCGGTTGGGCCGTGTTGGAGTTGCCTTCGTACCCGTTGAAGAAGCGGTAGCGTTCCAACACGTCCTCCTCATTGGCCTGGGCCACCGGGTCGCGGAAGTACCGAAAGTCGTCGGCGGAGGGGTCCGCCACAATGGCGTTGTAAGCCCCGGGTTCCAACTGCCCCTGCAAGCTGGACAACCAGTCCCCGAAAAACTCCTGCTCCTGCTGCGAGTTCAGTCCATCCAAGCCCACATCCTGCTGGCTGTACTCGCCTGTGCTGTTGTCAAACGCATTGACCACGTTGAAGGTGGTGGGGTCGGCCACTAGGCCCCAGTTGGACTCCACCACTGGCGCAGGCTGGTTGGGCGAAGGCAACCCGTTTTCGAAGGCCAACTGGCCATCGTTGAGCAGGTCTTCGCTGATGGATCCGAGGTTGAAGTAGAGGTCTCCTCCGGTGCTGTTCTCGCTGTCGTCGTTGAAGGGATCCATCACCCAGAATTGGATGTACTCCACATTGGACAACTCGAAGTCTGTGGTCAGCAAAGCCCGCTGAATGCCGCCCCAACGTTCCTCCGGGGCCTGCAACGACCCGTCCGCATTCAACCCCGGAACCGGGCCCACACCCTCCGCGGGGAGGTAGTTGTAAGGCCCACGCACAGAGGGGTCAAACGTCAAGTCGAGGGTCGGCAAGTTCTCCGGCGTCCCCAGCGGCAACTGCCGGTTCGGAAAAACCTCCTTGTTCTCCACCAGACGCATCAAGTGGTTGGATCGCACGTCGACATCCACCTGTCCATCGGGCAGTCCACCCCCGAAGAAACTCGGATCAATGGTGTACCAGTTCAGGCGCGCCCGGTTGTAGTTGAACAGCAAGCTGTCCTCCACATCTCCTTCCGGAAACAGGTCCGGCTGCAGTTTGGGCGTGCTCGCCAAGCTCCACTGGGTCCAATTGCGGATGTCGATCGCACTCTGCGACCCCTCGAAATCATCGATGTAGGCGTTGCCCTCCTTGCCCACGGCACGGCTGTGACCTGGAATCAGGTAGGCCGCTTCCGCACTGATATTGATGTTGGACGGCGCCGTGGCCTTCAGCAGCGGCAACTTGTCAATCAGGTCGGTCAGGAACTGGCTCGAGCGGGACCAAGTGAAATCCGCACCCATGATGGTGTTGTTGACCGGCTCGTCGCCGATGTTGACCTTCTGGGTCAGCGGGCGCTCCCGGAGGTTGAGGAATGTGGCGCCCAACGCCAACTCCTCGCTTGGGGCATAGTCAAACCGCGTGCCCAACAAAGTCTTGGTCTGGATGTTGAACAGGCTGTTGCTTTCCAAGGAGACCCGGATGGGCTGTCCACTCTCGAGCAATCCATCGTTGATGATGCGGACCCGACCGAGGTTGTAGTCCACCGTGTAGTCCTGATTCTCAATGAGGCGCACCCCCCCGCTGGTGACCGTCACTGAACCCTCCGGAATGTTGAGGGCATTGAGCATGATCTCCGAACTGACCTGACTTTGATACTGGCCCTTGATTCGGAATCGATTCAGGGATGGAATCTGCTGTGCCGCCGTCTTGGTCGAATCGTAAAGCGGTTGAAAGACAATAGTTTGAATCAGGGATTCCGCCAGGTCCGAATCGGTCACCCGACCCTCAATCTGGTCGCGCAGCGTCTTTCCGAAGGGCTCCACGGACGGCAGGAACACCCGGCCGTTCTGGCTGTTCATCGTGCCCCCCATGGTGGCGGCATTGTCCACGAAGTCATACACGCCATCCGGCTGGGGTTGGCCATTGACATCGATGCGGTCCATGCCGAGCACCTGGATGAGCAACTCGCCTTCGAGCGGAGCACGGGGGATGTAGTTCAAGTCCACACCCGTAGACGGGTCGTTGTACCACACCCCGATGCGGAAGTCCTCCGAGCTCAAGCCGAACGCCTGAAGCGAATAGACGTTCTTCATCATCAGGTCCCACAGGGGAGCTGGATCACCATTCTCGAGCTCGACACGCGTCACGGAGCTCTTGAGCATCTTTAGGATGAGCGCATTCGGAGCCGCATATCCATCCTGGCTGAGCGTGCCGACCTGATAAGTCTCCCCTTCGAGGGTGTACTCGTACGCCACGGCCAGCACCTCCGCGTTGTTCAAAGACTGTCGCAGGCTGATGAACCCAAGGCGGTCGTTGTAGGTGAACTCGGTCTGGGCCAGACGACGGGCATTTCCGACCCGCTCGTAGTGAATACCCTGACTGTATATCGGCTGTCCGTTCTGCCCCGTGAAGGAGGCAATGGCCGCACCGGCACCGCTGAATCCAATGACATCCGGATTCCCCGTCATGTCGAGGAAGATGTCATTGTTGAAGTTGCTCGGGGCCTTGTTGAGGTTGATGCCCAATCCAGGATCATCCGTGAGGTCCGCGACGGGGAGGTCACTCGACAGGTAATCGGGGTGTTCACCGATGTCCGTGAAAGCGATCACGTTCCGAACGTCCTGCGTGTTGGCCTGCGTATTGACCACGTAGACTTCGATCCGGGTGATGCGTGCGCCGGAATTCACCACCGGCAGGCTTTGCATGGCGTTGTCGTACCGGTTTCGGAAATAGGTGGAGAGGAAATAGTGGCGGTTGGCCTCGTAATCATCGGCCCGGATGTCAAACTCCTGCGTTTGGGCACCGCCTTGAACTTCGATTTCCTTACGCTCCCCTTTTTGCTGGCTGAACACCGTGGTGTTGTACACCTTGCCCCACTGAGTTTCGAGCTTGGTTCCAAACAGCGATTGACTGCCTTGGATGAGGGTGCTCTGAAGCGGCATACTGATGTTGCCCGCCTCGATGTTCTTCAGGATGTCATCCTCCTCGCCCTGGAACCCGATGTTCATCTGGTTCTCGAAGTCAAAGGTGGCCTCCGTGTTGTAGTTCGTTCCCAGATTGATCTTCTCGCCGATGCTGCCATCTATGGACAGCTGGATGCGCTGGTCGAAGTCAAACGTGGTGATGGCCCGGTCCCGCTCGGCGAGGCGGGGGTTCTCAGTCTTGCTGTACCGCACGCCGAAGTTGAGTTCGGCGGATCCTTGCGGGCGGATTTCAATTTCGTTGGACCCGAAGATGGTCTCGAATATCTCGGAATCGATGGTGAGTTTCGGGGCGAATCCGCGTTCCTCCTCATCGATTTCATCCTGCATCTCCATCCAGAACTCGCTGAGGTTCTCATCGATGTTGTACTCGAGGAATTCGTCGAGGGTGAGGTGGGTCGGGTTCCGGAAATCCAGGGTGTCTCCGAGTCGCTGACGGACGATGTATTGACCGGTGGTCTCGTCGTAATCGACCCCGTACTGGACCACATCGGGGAAACCGAGGCTCACACCGCCCGGCACTTCCACCGGACCTGGGACGTCCTCCCCATGTGGCAGGGGCAATTCCAACGTATCCGCTCCCGTTTGGGCCGACGCAGCAGCCACGGCCACCAGCAGGAACCACAACATCCAGAGGATGCGACGCCATCCTTCTGCCGTCAACGACGGGGAAGAGGTCCATGGCGAGAAGGCCGGCTTGGCTTTCATGATCAGCAGGGGGTCGGTCAAAGTCGTTTCAATGCAGCCCGGACCAAATCCTCCACCGAGTCCATGCCTTCTGCGATGAGTTTGTCGAGGACGGTCTCTACGCGGCGGCGGTCAAATCCGAGGTTGCACAGGGCGCCCAACGCATCGGAACGGCCGGTATTGTCTCCGGCAGGGAATTCTTTGCCTGCACCCGCTCCGACGCCACCGGTACTCCGTGACAAGCCGCCCTCGAAAGCGGGGTCCTTGCCCATCTTATCCTGTAGGTCCACGAGGATGCGCTGGGCCGTCTTGGCCCCGATGCCCTTCACCGCTTTCAATGCGGCCACATCTCCCCGGGTGATCACCTCCACCAGCTCCGCGGGTCCGAGGCCACTGAGGATCATCCGGGCCGTCTGGGCACCAACGCCGCTGACGCTCGTAAGCATGACGAACAGCCGACGCTCGGTTTCTTCCGCGAAGCCGAACAGGAGCTGCGCATCCTCTCGGTACACGGCGTGAATCAGCACGCGTCCCTCAGTCTTGCCTGCGAAGGCACTCGAGCTGTTCAAGCTGAGGTGGACGAAATAGCCCACGCCCGCGCACTCCACCACGCAATGGGTGGGCGTCAATTCGACGATGCTGCCGGACAGGTGATGGATCATCGGTTGTTCTGGGCGTCGACAGCCGCGATGCGGACCATGTTGACGATTTCACGGACACTGGAGCCCATCTGCAAGATGTGGAAGGGTTTGCGCAGGCCGAGGAGGATCGGACCCACCACCTCGAATCCCCCCATCTCCTGGATGAGCTTGTAGGAGATGTTGCCGGCGGCAAGGTTGGGGAAGATTAAGGTGTTAACCTGTCGTCCCTTCAGGTTGCTGAAGGGGAATAGTTCCTCGGACAACTCCCGGTTGAGCGCCACGTTGGCCTGCATTTCTCCATCCACTATGAGATCGGGATGCTCGGCGTGCAGAATGGCCACCGCCTCCCTCACCTTTTCGGCATCCGCACCTCCGGCAGAGCCGAAGTTGCTGTAGCTGAGCATGGCAATGCGCGGGACGATGCGCATGGCCCTCACCGCTTCCGCAGTCAGCAGTGTAATGTCCACCAGTTCCCGGGCTGTCGGGTTGCGGTTCACCGTGGTGTCCGCAAAGAACATCGGGCCGCTTTTGGCCTGCACGATGTACATGCCCGCCACCTTTTTGACACCCTCGGCCAGGCCGAGGATGTGGAGCGGTGGCAACAAGCTCTCGCGGTAATTGCGGGTCAGGCCACTGATCACCGCATCCGCCTCGCCCGTCTCGACCAGCATCGAACCGAAGTAACTCCGGCGGCGCATGTGGCCGAGCGCTTCCGAACGGGTCAAGCCCTTCCGCTGCCGTTTGGCGAGCAGATGGTTGGCGAATTCTTCCAAGCGACCCGCCTCCTCGGGGGCCATGGGATCCAAGATGTCCACGTGCGGCAACTCGATGCGGTGCTCCTCAATCAAGGAGAGGATGCGCTCGCGGTTGCCCAGCAGAATGGGGTCGACGATGCCTTCGTCCCGCGCCGTCTCCACGGCTTTCAGGACTTTGTAGTGGTCGGCTTCGGCAAAGACGATGCGCTTGGGGTGACGGCGAGCGCGGCCGCTGAGGTTCCGCACCAGGGTATTGTCTTGGCCGAGTCGGCTCGCCAACACGCGCTTGTAGTCGTCCCAATCCCGGATGGGCTCGCGGGCGACGCCGCTTTCCATGGCCGCAAGCGCCACGGCCGGCGCCACGGTCGTGATCAGGCGCGGATCCATCGGCTTGGGGATGATGAAGTCCACTCCGAACCCAAGTCCGCGTTGGTCATAGGCCTCGTTGACCTCATCGGGCACGTTCTCCTTGGCCAAGGCCGCAATGGCGCGGACCGCGGCCATTTTCATCGCATCGTTGATGGCCGTGGCCCGGACGTCCATGGCCCCCCGGAAGATGAAGGGGAAGCCCAGCACATTGTTGACCTGATTGGGGTGGTCACTGCGGCCGGTGGCCATGATGATGTCAGGGCGAGCATCCTTGGCCTCTGCATAAGGAATCTCAGGGTCAGGGTTGGCCAAAGCAAACACGATGGGCTTCTCCGCCATGCCGCGAATCATGTCGCCGTTGACGAGTCCGCCCCGGCTCAGGCCGAGGAACACGTCCGCCCCTTGCAAGGCGTCGGCGAGGTCAGCAAACGGCGTCTTGGCATGCGCCAAAGCCTGCTTACGCGGCCCAAGGCCCTCCCGGCCTGCATGGATGTGGCCCTTGCTGTCGAAGACAACCACGTTTTCCAGGCGCACACCGAGCTGCATGTACAGGTCGAGGCAGGCCATGGCCGAAGCGCCAGCACCACTGACCACAAGCCGCACGTCCTCCGCCTTCTTTTCGGCGAGCTCGAGGGCGTTGATCAGGGCAGCACCGCTGATGATGGCCGTGCCGTGCTGGTCATCGTGCATGACCGGGATGTCCAATTCTTTTTTAAGTCGACGCTCAATTTCGAAGGCTTCCGGCGCCTTGATGTCCTCGAGGTTGATGCCACCAAAAGTGGGCGCTATGGCCTTGACGGTCTGGACGAATGTGTCCACATCGGCCGCGTCCACTTCGATGTCGAAGCAATCGAGGTCAGCGAAGACTTTGAACAAGACCCCCTTGCCCTCCATGACCGGCTTGCTGGCATCGGGTCCAATGTCCCCAAGTCCCAGCACAGCAGTGCCGTTGGAAATCACCGCCACCAAGTTGCCTTTGGCCGTGTACTTGTAAACGTCCTCGGGGTTCTTCGCGATTTCGAGACAGGGCTCCGCGACGCCCGGCGAATAGGCCAGGCTCAGGTCACGCTGGGAGCTGTAAGGCTTGGAGGGAATGACCTCCACCTTGCCCCGACGACCCCGGCTGTGGTAGTCGAGCGCTTCTTTGCGGCGAATGCTGCTCATCGTTTGACAGTTGCGGCGCGAAGATGGACGGCACAAACCGGCCTTCCAACCTGCGGCTGGAGGGAGCGCCTCAGCGGGCGACGTTGAACTTGCGGGCTTGGCCGATGCGGCCGTTGACCTCGAGGGCGTAGAGGTAGGTTCCGGGAGCGAAGTCGGCCCCGTCCACCCAAACGGCACCCTGACCAGGAGCGAGCACCACAGATTTAACGGTGCGTCCTGTCAGATCCAAGAAACGGAGCACGCCGCCCTCAGGGGCGCGGTAAGTCAAGCTGGATAAGCCTTCCACCGGGTTGGGAGCCAACCCTTGCAGCTCCACAGCATTTTCCGGCACGGACAAGACACAGTTCTCCGTCTCAATTCCCGTGCAAAAGACCACGGTGTGGCACACTGTCGCCACACCCTGCTGGGTGGGCTCAAAGCAGTACTCAATGGCCGTGGCGCCAACTTCTCCGTTGGGATAGTAATCCGCAATGAGCCAATCCTCTGCACCAAAGGCATTGATGCCGGTGGTGTCGTTGGGCGCCAAAGTCAGCGCTAGGTTCAGGGCACTCGACGCTGCGCCGTAAGGATAGCAGGTGCCGCCCCAACAGAAGCGCTCGTAGGCCCCCGCTCCGCCAACCTCGTAGGGCAAGTTCATGTTCTCGACCGTCTGCAGCACATTACGCGACACGGTCAGGGCCATCGGGTTCTCCGTAGCATTGGTGACGAACCATTCCGCCTCCAACGCCTCATCTGTGGGCAACCCTTCGACGATGTCCACCGGGTCAATCAAAGTGGGCTCCTGCGCTTGGGTGAAATTCGCCAGACCGCAAGCCAAAACGGCCATGGCCAACCCTTTCCATTGAACATTGAAACGCTCCATATATCAAAGGTACGGCAAGGGAGGGAAGCCGCTTGTCCCCGACAAGACCCACCCCAACGACGACAAAGTGAATAAATTGTGAAGTCCTGCTATCTTACGCATCTATAGGACTGAAATCGATCAACACCTCAAGCCAAGCTCAATGAAGCACATTTACGCCGCGCTTACCGCGCTTCTCCTGACCTTCTCCGCTGCAGCCCAGCTGCCGGATGGTAGCATCGCTCCGGACTTCACCGCCACCGACCTCAACGGTGTGGAGCACAACCTTTACAGCCTCCTCGACGAGGGCAAGAAAGTCATCATCGACTTCTCCGCCACCTGGTGTGGTCCCTGCTGGAACTACCACAACACGGGCGCTTTGGAAGAAATCTGGGAAACCTACGGCCCCGACGGAACGGATGAAGCTTACGTCTTCTTCATCGAAGGTGACAACACCACGACCCTCGCGGACCTCGAAGGCACGGGCACGGCTACGACCGGCAATTGGATTGAAGGCACGGGCTACCCGATCATCGACGACGGAGGTTCCATCTTCGACGATTACGCTGGTGCTTACTACCCCACCATCTACACCATCTGCCCGAACCGCCAACTGCGCGAAAGCGGCCAGATTAACGCTGCAGACCACGCCGACATCCTCTTTGGTGCCGACTGTGCAGCCGCCACGCAGGCCAACGACGCCGCCGTATTGAGCTACACCGGTGAGACCATCTCCTGCAGCGGCAGCCCGTCTGCCATCAGCGCCCAACTCATGAACCTTGGTTTGGACAACCTCACCAGCGCCACCCTCGAACTCTACATCAACGGCGCCAGCGTCCTCAGCTACAACTGGAACGGCAATCTCGACACCTACGGCATCGAGGACGTCCAGATGGGCACCTACCAGTTCGACGGCAGCACCAACTTCAGCATCCGCATCACGAGCGGTGACGAGAACGCCGACAATGACGTGACCTTCGCCACCGTAGACGGCGCCACCGAAGGCACCACCCTGTTCTACATCTACGTCCTCACCGACGGATGGGGTGAAGAGACCGGATGGGAGCTCTCCGACAGCGATGGCAACGTCATCGAAAGTGTCGCTGCTGGCAGCTACGGCAACACCACCGAATACGAGACATACGTGGGCGTGCCCAGCACCGGATGCTACAGCTTCACCTTGACCGACACTTATGGTGACGGACTCTTCGGAAGCCAGTGGGGCCAAACCGACGGCGCTTGCTACGTCTACACCGTCGATAATGACCTGAACCAATTCAGCGAGATCTACGGCAACAACGGCACCTACAACTTCTCCATCGAGACCCGTGCTGCCGACGTGCAGACTGTTGTCGGCCTGGAAGAAGAAGCCGCTGCCACGACCTTCAACGTCTACCCCAACCCGGTGGAGGACGTCGCTTGGGTCAACCTCAGCCTCGCTGGCAACGAAGAGGTTCGCCTCGACGTGGTCAACCTGATCGGCCAGAAGGTCTTTGCTCAGGATCTCGGCACCATGAGCGCAGGCAACACCCGCCTCCCGCTCGACCTCGCAGGCCTCGAGTCCGGCATCTATCTCGTGACGCTAACCGCTGGTGACAGCGTGTCCACCCTGCGGGTGACCAAGAAGTAATCCTTCGCATACAGTTTTTGGAAGACCGATGGGGCCCTGCCTCATCGGTCTTTCTTTTCTTGCAGAATCTGCATCGAACGAAACATGACCCGACCCTTCCTCCTCCTCTTCGTCCTGGCCCTGTCGGCCGGAATCCAGGCCCAGGACATCCCGTCCATTTCGCTCAAGGACCTGGACGACCAGACCATCGACACCCGCGCGTTTGTCGAAGAAGCGGAGGGACCTGTCCTCTTCTGTTTCTGGGCCACCTGGTGCAGCCCTTGCAAGCGCGAACTCAACAACTACGCCGACCTCTACCCCGACTGGCAGGACGAGACCGGCGTGGAACTCGTGGCCGTCTCCATCGACGATCCGCGCAGCATGATGCGGGTCAAGCCATATGTCAACAGCGTCAGCTGGGACTATACTGTCCTGCTCGACCCGAATAAGGCGTTTGCGCGGGCCATGCAGGTCAACAATGTGCCCCACACCTTCCTCGTGGATGCGGACGGGAAAGTCGTCTGGCAACACAACAACTA
>MDTG01151540.1_pt1 | contig 20423 bp, 23 predicted proteins | sample 811421 | NCBI WGS metagenome assembly MDTG01 (sample SAMN05326645, study PRJNA326480) | marine metagenome | isolation source: seawater | place: Pacific Ocean: South East | collected 2011
AATGATATGCAGAAGTAACATCTAGGCTTCTTCCTAGTGCTGCATGTTCTCCAACACCTATAGCCTCTCCATGAAATTCAGATGCTCTCTCCCAATGAAATTGTCCATTTGTACAATATAAATATTTGCCATATATGACACCTTCATAAGTAGAATTGTCTGTTGCTAGATATTCTCCTAAAGCATAAAAACTACCATCATTAGTAGATGATAGCGTCATGGGGCCATAGCCATTGTAAGTTTTTTCATTCTCAGACTCTATGTACCAATCGTTAGTAGCGTCACTCCAAGCTATAACAGCATAATATGTTTTATGAGTTCCAGTACTACTTGAGCCACCTGTCCAAGTCATAGCAAAAGATGACTCGCATAGCATTTCAACAACTGGAGCTTTGAAAGAGTCTCTTATGTCTGGGCAAGAGTTTCTATGGTCATAAACTTTAGTTATATTAGAACCGACTTGTACCCAATCGCTAGTAGAAGAATCCCACTCAAAAACTCTAGCCGCAATAGTACCACCAGATTCGTTTAAGTAGCCTACTACTAATCTTTTGCCAGTAGGAGATAAATCAACAGTCCAGCCAAAATGTTTCTCAGTGGCGCTATCGCCTAATAAAGAACTACCTATTTGCTGCCAAGATGCAGATGAGTCTATCTCTGGAACAAAGGGTGGAGGTAGCGTTGTGGTTGTGGTAGTTGTGGTAGTTGTGGTCGTTGTGGTTGTAGTGCTTGTGGTAGTTGTGGTAGTTGTTGTTGTAGTCGTAGTAGTTGGAGGGGCATTACATGCAGAATCATATATTAAACTATTTTCCCCACCCATGTATCCATGATATAGACACTCATATGAAGCAGTACCAAAATCACTAGAAAACGAAACCGTTACAGTTCCATAATAATAATCATAAACATTACCATCTTCAGCTACATGATCATCGCTATCAACAAGATTTGTACCAAAATAAGTTATTGGTTTGTTATTTGTATGAAAAGCAATTGGATGGCTTGATGGAACATCATTAAATACATAAGTACCAGTTGTTACTTTAAATGCATAGGATTCACTACTAAGACCATCGAATGCATATTTATTTCCATTTCCAACATTTTGGATAGTAACATCAACGCTTCCATCTAAGCAAACCTGTGTTCTTGTTGGAGCTGCCGTCGTTGTTGGTGCAACTGTAGTAGTGGTTGTTGGAGGAGTTGTAGTAGTTGTGGTGGTCGCTGGAGGAGCTGTAGTAGATGGTGCAGTTGTGGTAGTAGTAGTTGTGGTAGATGGTGCAGATGTGGTAGTAGTAGTTGTGGTAGTGGTCGTGCTTGGTGGCAGAGTGGTTGTAGTCGTGGTGGTTGTTGTGGTTGTTGTGGTAGGTGTAGAAGCAGCAGCTACATTAATACTACCATTCATTCCACTGTGAGATGTACACCTGTAGGTCCACGTTCCAGAAGCGCTGGCTGTCCAAGTTTGAGACCCTGATGAATAACTTCCAAAGTTGCTTTCACCACTCTTTTGTATAATAAAAGGGTGACTACCGCCTTGATTGAAAGTGAACGTTACTGTGTCGTTCTGATCAAAAGAAAGAGTAGGATCAGCAGCATTAGTTAATGTGCCACCTTTATGTGATCCATTAAATATATAATTAGAGCTTCCTTGAGCTGTTATAGTTATACTGTACGAAGCCATACTTGTGTACCTCAGTCCTCATTTTTACAGCTCGCTAGTTGGAAGTCTGTAGTTAGAGACCCAAACGACTCTATATTCTGATCCTATCCTTTGCGCTACAACGTATTCACCCTTGTTTAGTGCTAGTCCCGGATCTCTATTCTTCACATCAATAAATCTAGGTGGGTCATTGTCTGGGTCAGCAGGAACTTCCTGCCATGTACCATTCATCTCTTTATATTGAATTATTCTAAATGTAGTTGGTGAAGTTGGGTGAGCAGGTGGAGTCAGTGTGCCACCATAAACAAAACCCTCTACTGTTTGTGCATCTATCTTTTTGTTTGTCTCAACTATATCATCTGCATTTTGCTGTATGTCAGAAGTAGCTGAAGCAATATTACTAGTATTAGTACTGATAGTATTCAAGAAAGAAGAACTAGATAGTTCAGTATTATCATTAAATATTAACTTAGCGCTAGCACTAGTACCGGCGTGAGTAGCTAATCGCAAGTTAGAATTAAAAGTACTTCCGTCTTCGTTTACAATCAAAGTATTAGTGGATTGCATAACCCCATTGATTTCAAAGCCTCTTCCAATACTAAACCCTTGAGAGCCTGAATACATTAGCTTATTGCTAATAATCCTAGTATAGTTATTTAAGTTTAGATAACCATCTATGAAATATTCAGCAGAGGAAGCACTTGTGTCATTACAAACAATTCTTCCATTAAGGTCAAATATATTAGACTGTGTACCAGTTCTAGCATTTACATTAGGTCCAATAATAAAATTATTACTTCCACCCTCTATGTCTACGACAGTACCACAACCAATAAGCACATTGTTGTCACCGTTAGCTAAGTTCTCTCCAGCTCTGTAGCCAATAGCTACACTGTCATTTCCGTCTATTAAATTTCTAAAAGCTCTAAATCCATAAGTGGTTATCTTAGAAATATTTGTATTGTCTAAAGTATCAATAGTAGGTGGAGTACCAAGACCGGCATAAGTGTTTCCGGTAGTAGTGGCGTATACAGATCTATCGAATATAGTGTCGCTAGAAGCAGAGGCTGTCAGAGGAACATTAAATACATTCCCAGAGCCATCCATAAACTTAAGGTCGTGAACTTGATCTTCTAATGGTTTTTCTTTAACAAACAAAACACCATAACCACTTGAAGGTGGTATAGATTCTCCTGAACAATTAAATAAACCTAATGTACCTTGCGTATACTGTGGGCTACCTAAAGTAAGCATGAATTTATTTTGACTACCGTGAGTAAAACCAGAAGGCTGTATGCATACGTGTCCATCATTGTCTAATCTTAAAGTAGTAGCTTTATTTCCATTGCTCAATGTCTCTATTTCAAATAATTCAGTATTATTGCCATAGCTAAGAGTAGTTCCATATTCTAAACAATTTTCTCTAGTTAATAATTCAAGAGAAGATTTAACTGAACCATTAGTTTCAGCAGTCACTCTAGCAACAGCATTTCCAGTACTTCTAACATTAAATATTGTGTCTGGAAGCATATTATCTGCGTATGCAAAATTACTAATTCCAACACCACCATCAGAATCACCCTGCATAAGAGTTAGAGCGTTGCTTGCGTAATCTTGACCATTAAACCCTCTAATTACAAATCTCTTAGGACTTTGACCAACTTGCTCATTAAAGTAAGATGGCTCAGGGAGCCTAGAATCACTTATGTATCCAACATCAAAACCATGATTAGCAGAAGTTGAGACATTGACTCTGTATCTATGAAATAAGTTAACACTATCTTGATTTGACATTATATTAATATCAAACCTATCTAACTCTTCACTTTCGGCTGTAAAATTAACATCTCCAATACTAGAATAATTAGCAGAATCTTCAAATCCAATATCTATAGTTTTATTATCAGTGAATTTAATTCTTGGGTCTGTATTAGTTACAGAACTAAAAGTTCCAATGCACAGATTTTCTTGACCATAAACATGTTGGGTATTTAGATATGCAGTTGGAGCAAGAGTAAGACTGATATTAGAATACCAAGTGTTACGAGAATAAAAGTAAGCAGAAGATCTGGCGTTTGCCAAAGTTCCAAAAGGTTTGAAAACAAATTCATACTTAGCAGAATCTGTTGGATCTAAAGTTGTAGAATGTATAATTAATCCAGCATCTTCAAGGCTATTATCATTAAGATAGGGTTGAGCAGAAATTGTATCGGCTGGATCAAAGTAATCAAACAAACCATCTGGACCGCCACCGTCTACAGAATATATATCAGATGAAGAACCTAATCTCAAGGTTTTATTAGAAAAGTGAACTTGCCTTTGAGCTTCAAATACATCTGACTGAACATACTTAGCATATACATTTGAGAAGAATGAATTGCCAAACCTTTTACTTGGAGAGCCTAGAGTAAATGTGTTATGTTTTTTTACAAGTAAATTAGCGTCTAAGTTTACATTGGAATCAAAATCAGCTTCGCCAGTAACAGATAGGGTGCTACCCATAACTACTCCACCAGTAAGAAGAGAGGTGGTAGCTACTGACAAAGTATTAGATATCAAAGCGTTGGTTGTAGCAATAGACCTGTTAGCATTGAAGCGATCAGTATTCAATAATATACTTGGACCACCATTAAACTCCAACCCATTAGTAAGATATATTTTATTCCAATGATAATTAGAAGAACCTAAATTATGAACCAAATCAGTATGTGGATTAACATTGCCCTCAACTTGTAGCATAGAACCATCATTTAAAGTTCTAACTCCAACGCCAAGGGATAATTCTCCTTGCTCTAAATTTCCAAACATTAATGGTATCAAACCATCACCAGTAGGATTGCTACAAATGTAATCTTTAGTTACTGGATGGATACCAAGAAAGAATTGATAAGAAGAGTCACGACCTGCGTAATAACCAGCGCCATGACCAATAGCAATATTAAAGTTACCCTGCCTATTACCATTTAAGGTATAATTTCCAACTCCTAAATTAGCAGAGCCATTTATATTTCCAGCTAAAGAGTGAAAACCTACGCCAACGTTTGACTCGCCATTAATTAAACAGCTAATAGCATGAGAACCAATAGCCGTATTATCAATACCTCTGTAGCTAGCATTTAGAGCTTTGAAGCCTACAGCCGTATTATCTTTAGTGAGAGAATCTTCAACGCTTAAATGTATAAAATTTTCTAAACCAACAACAGTTGTTCTATCTTCAATCGTATATAAATTTTTAGATAGAAGAGGATGCTGCCCTGTAAGCAAATGTATAGAGTCTACGACATCAATAAAACTTTGACGTATATCTCTAGGAGAAATAGCCCCAACTGTGTTGTCAGGTATATCTCTCTTAATATTTCTTATAAGAGTTGCTTTATCTGTAATCATTATTTTAGACTAATTTCTAGGGTTTTAGGATCAAAGTACAACTTATCGCCGGGAGTCACTTGTCTAGGATTCTTTAACTGCGCGTGCATTAAAAGATTTCCTTCGCCATGATTAGGACTGTCGAGAATAGCAATACCAGATACAAAACCCCAGTTACTAACAGCTTTTTGAAACGCCATGCTTACTTTGTTTTTTATAAAGCCGTTGTCTTCATATAGTCTAATAAGAATATCTGTTGGGTCTGGGTTTTCTTCTTGATTTTCAAAAAAGTTACTATCACCTTCAGATGAAAAAGCTCCGTAGAAGTTAACTCCGGGTACTTCTTCAAAATTGTAAGTAACTACTGTGTTAGCATTATTTACAGCTCCGCGAGATAAGAACAATGGATAATAATACCCTTTAGTAGTTCCGTCACCAACCAATACAGTTGTAGGAGTAGCATTTCCCGGAGGTATATAAGTTTTAGATGCTTGAGCAGAATGTATAGAATAAGCTTGAGCTAGACTGTCATCAGTTCCATCAGATCCAACAGGAAGCCAGTTATTGTCCCCTGTTATTGTAGGACTTCCTAGATCTAATCTAGCATAATTAGTAGCTCTATCTACACCGCCAACAGAAACAGTTTCTGGTATTTCATCAATAGTTGTTCCAGTATCATTATCCTTCGGAGGTTTTCCAGTTAGAGCCAACGATAAGTTTAAAGGTTTCCCGTAAGGCACATTATCTTTATCTGGATTATTGACCATAGTATGGCCCATAAAACTGTTAGATGATCTGAACAGGAAGTTTAGTAGTTGACCTTCCAAATAGTCTGATATAGCTGCCATTATTTTTCTCCTTGGAATCCCAAAAGTGACGGTATCTACCATATTATACACAAAAAGCCACCCCCAAGTGAGGGTGGCTCTAGTGCATAAAAAGAAGTTATTTTCTTAGAACGAGCCAAGAATAATCCTTCTGTTATCAAGAACGCCAAAGCCAAGCTCTGCCCACCCATAATAACCAGCTCTTTGCTGTCTGTGAAGAGTAGGATCTTCAAAGACTTGTAGCTGAGACTTAACAGGCATTACAAAGCTGTCGTTGCTTGACTGATCAAGACCAACAACAAGCTCAACGTCAACAGGCGAACTCTGATGAAGTTCACCACTAAGATCATTCGTGTAGAATGACTGATACTCTTGGCCTTCGCCAATCTCATCAAGATCGTGAAGATTAACACCAAAGATACGTGTAATTGGTGCGCCACCTTCAGGAGCTGTGTAGATCTCACGACGAGTTACTTCGTCAACTTGATCAAGACCCCAACTGCGGACATCTTCAAGAGCTTCTGGAGATACGTAGAGGTCAGTAAGACGACCACGACCAACGGAAGCGCTATTACCACCAGAGTTTCGACGCATAACAGTCTGCATGAGAGAAACAAGTCTCTTGCTAAACAAACCACTAGTTGCGTCACCATCATAAACGAGGATGTTACGGTCAACACCAGCTGCGAGAAGCGTGTGCCATCCGTCATCATTCATCTTCTTAACGAAGCCAGCTTCCATGACCTGCATGGCGCGACCAACTACGTCCCAACGTGCTTCTTTAGCATATCGTAGAAGGTAATCTACAGATGATGCAATGTTGTACGTTGGAATCATGACGTAATCGCTTTCAACGGCCCGTTCTGGAATTCTACCATGACCGGGATTCGTATAAGCGACATGTTCTCCTTCAAGACCGGGGCTTACCAAGTCAAGAGGGAATTCAGTCGTTGAACCGATTTCGACATTGATGGTTTCAAAAATGTTACCAAGGATGTTGCCGACGAGGACACCCTTTCGGAGTGGAGTTTCAAGAGCTTTAGCGAATTCTCGCTGTGCTGCTTGAGCTACGTTTACATCAGCATCCCCTGATTTTCGGAGAAGACTGATGAATTCATCACTAGGTCTTTCTGTAATAGGCATATTATAATTCTCCTTTGAATGTTAATTAGGGAAGGTTGATTTCTACTTTGGCATAACCATCAGCATCAGCGTCAGAAAGGAAGCGACCAACAAGTTCGCCTTCATCCGTAGCCATTGTGAGGTTTCCAGCAACAGTTTCACTGACATAAGCGCCAGATCCACCAACTGGAGTACCGTCTACATTATTAGTTACAACGTAACCCTTACGAAGAACTGTTACCTTACCACCCTTTTGTACTTCATCTTTATACTGATTAAGATGGGTACGAGTAAGATCCTTGTCAACTACGTCGTTGAGAAGAATACCAACTGGAATTTTGCCAGCAGTTGCGTCATATGCAACGAGGTTAGTGCCATCATCCATAGATGCGCCACCACCAACAGTTGAACCATGAACAACAACGCCACCGCGAGTTGCTGTACCAGCATTGTAGAAAAAGCTGATATCAGTCTGAAGTTCATATCTATCTGGTTTTAGAGCCATAATTTAATCTCCTTGTGATTATTTGCTAAGTACGTTGTTTTCGAGCCATTCAGCGACACTCGCTCTTGTGGCTTCAAGTTCGTCAGCTTCTTCAGTAGCTTCTACCAAAGCAGCTTCCGTGGTTTCTACGTCTTCGAGAGCTTCTTCAGCAGCTACTTCTGCTTCAGCTTCTTCTTCTTCAGACTTTACCTTATTCTTAGGGTCAGCCTTAGACTGCTTAGGATCAGCTTCTGTTTCTTCCTTCTTTTTCTTTTCTTCAGGATCAACAGCTGCTTCTTCCTTTTCTTTATCTTTCTTATTATTTTGAACCATCTTAACAGCTGCAATTACAGCTTCAAAAGATGCGTCATCAAGATCTTCGTAAGTAGCAAAGCCTTCTTCTACTTCTTCAGCGTCGAATCCAGCTTCTACTAGTGAAGCCTTACGAGCTTCCGTTTTCTTGTCTTTCTTCATCTTCTTGAGTTCTTCCATCTTCTCTTTGAAGTCCTTATCTTTGGCTTCAAGAGTTTCCTGAAGTTCTGTGACAGAAGCTTCTTTTTCAGCGATAGAAGTTTCAAGAGACTTCATTGCTTCTTCGTTTGAAGCAACAGTTTCTTCAAGCTTGGCGATTGTGTCCAAATATTCTTTGGAAGCACTTTCGTCAACCTTTGCACGAAGCGCTACGGCTTCTTCTCTAGCAGACGCTAGCTCAGTCTTTAGATCAGCAATTTGCTGTTCTAGTACATTGTTATCTGTCATAGTATTTTCTCCTTTTGACAATTTAATAACATCTACGTTTGAATTTAAAAATGCTTTGCTAGCATCCAAAATTATACTTCGAGGATTGGCGGGTTTTGAAACAAGACCTTTGCCTGAGAAAGATATCTCTCTTAAAGATCTTCCAATTTTGTAACCTTCATATTCTCCAGAGCCACCGTAGGCTCTTAAATGTTTTGTTAAGAAAGAGGAGTCTTCATTTCTTGCTAAGACTTTCCCTTGACCTTGTTCATTAAGTAAAGCGTAGTCAAAGCCAGCAAAGAGACATTCCATAGAAACAAACCATTTGCCTTCTTCCATTTCAGCAATGATTTGTTGCATTCTTTCTCTGTTTTCAGGATCAGTCCAGCTATTATATAATACTGCTTCTGTAACAATATCAAATTCTTCTGGAGCTTCTTCTGCTTCTATTTTATTACCTTGCTTATCTATTACATAACTACCAGTGATATGACCAATGATATCATTTTCATTATGCATAAAGTTGAATTGTTTATCCTCTGGCGTATTGCGAGCTGCCCAAGTAGCTCCAGCATCAAATACGTCATCGTTTTTATTCCAACCAGTGGAAACAAGAATAGACTTAATGTAATACAAATCTATTTGATTAGGATTAGCACTTTCAGCCTTCAATTTAGCGACAAAATCACTCTCATGAGAAATTTCATCTGGACACAATAAAGCCTGTGAGCAATATGCTATACTTGCATTTGCCTGAACTAAATCAGCAACGCCATCTTTTATTTCATTTTTATATATTTTCATCTAATACCTCTTTATTGGTATACACAAAAAACTGCGAAAATCTTAGTTTTCTACAGTCGCGCATTCAATATATACACCAATAACTTTCATCCTAAAGTCATCCACTGACAAACTATCCAGATTTATATCCCTAGATTTTAATACATTAGATATAGCCTTGGGAATCCTACATTGAGATTTAAGCATATTTATAATAGTATTTTTATCAATATCCTGTAAAGGGGTTAGGTTAGTTAATATATCTACTTTGAGGTTTACTAAGTCTTTAAACTCTGCCTTAGTTAATTGTCTAAGATTTTTCTTTCCCATAGATCCTAGAAACGAAGTAGTAAGAATATCAGATATATAAGAGAATGACCTATCAGACCAATATAATAAATCTCCCAGACTTGGAGACGTTGATCTTGGATGCTCAATTCTCTTCTTTCTAGGTCCATCGTCTTTTCTGAATAGAGGTCTACCATCAGCGTCTTTTACGTTAGGTATTTCTGTTTCTTTTTTAGGAGCATCCTTTACGTCTACTGTTGGATTATCCTCAGTCTCAGGAGCTGGTTCTAAATCTTCCTTTTGTTCTGGCTCTGGAGGAGGAGGTGGATGGAATGGCCCAGCTTTCTCAGGACCAACTGTATCACGTTTAGCCAACTCTCTCTTAATTCTAATATTCTCGATCTGAGGTATTTCTTTGAATCGCTCAAGCAGTGTTTCATGACTAATAATATCTCTGTCAGCAAGTTGAATAAGAAGATTCTTCTCAGCAGCCTCGTCAGATAGAGTCATTTGGTCAAAGTGAATATGAGCCTTATATCTAAAGCCCATAGCCTGTCTAACGATTTCCAATTCTTTTTCCCAAAAGCGTATTAGCTGATCTCGACCATATTGTAATCTTTCAACCAGCGTCTTAAGTGAAATGAAGTTATTTGTAAATCCACCACCATTATTAGCCATACCAGTAAGTGTTGGCGGGACACCTAGCCCAGCGTAGATGCTATTCAATACAGAGGTATACTTTTCCGAGCCAAGAAACTTATAGACTTCACTATTTGACTCTTGGAACGACAACTCTGGACCCCATACTAATTCCATAGTGCCTCCACCAACATTACTGGCAAGAATATCACGTAGCTTATTAATTGCAGCTTTATTAGGTAAAATCTTATGATCTAAGCTACCTAAAGTCCACAATCTAATATTTGAAATAGCTCCGTCAAGAGCAGACATATCAGCTAATCTCATTTTCTCAAGCATAACAATGTCATCAAGAATAGCATAAATCATAGGATTAGCCCATTGTCTCCAATCGTCTTTTTTATAATAAAATATACTAAGACGTTCTGGATCTAGGGGGATATCCCTTTCTCCTCTTAATAATGATTGTTTGATATTTTGGGGGAGAGTTTCCAATACGTGATTTGGAATATCTCCAGTTTTAAATTTATCGAAAAAAGAATTAGCAGTAAGAGTATAATTCTGTCTTCCCATAAATAATGATAATTGACCATCTTTATTTTTTACAGTCAATGGATTGAAGAAATTATATCTCCAAGGTATTTCGTTTTTAGTCATATTTGGAACTTCAACTTTTATATCAGAAGACAAAGCCTTCATGTAATTCTTAAGTTGAGGTGTAACCTTTGCGTGACTACGATGTACAATAACATTGCCAGCTTTATATAGATTGTTTAGAAATCTTTCAGACCTCTCTTTGCCGTGAACGCTCTTAAACCATTGCTGATAGAACTTTTCTACGCTTTTATCTTTATGTACAATCTGTATGCCCTGACTACCAAAGTCTCCCATTAAATCAATTATATTACGAATGATGCCTACCTTTTCATAAGCATCCATACACATCTTAATAATTCTTCGCTGTTGATTTGGAACACCTTCGTCTGGACGAAATGCGTAATAATCATCTTTAGTAAATCCCGGTTTAACAGAGCGATGCGGCTCAATATCTATGAAGTGTCTATAATGACCGCCTTGACTTTTGCCTAATCCAGTATAAGCATCTATGTTATCTGAAAACTGAGACATAGCTTCAGCTTTACTTTGGCTATCTTCATCTCTCCATGTTATCATGTCTTTATCGCTCATTTTAACCTCAATCAGATTGGTAATTGGATTGCATATAAATTAATACACATCTTTCATGTTATCACTAAACCATTTTGGTGCTTGATATGGAATTTCTTCTTTCCTGTCTTTAGGTTCAAAGCCTCCAGTAGCAAAACCACCATAAAATTTATACTCTAAAGGTACAGCAGCTCTGTCCATGCATCTAGCTGCCATATTAGCCATTAGTAGAGCAGAGTACCTATCTTTTCTCATTTTTCTTTTCCTGCCAGTTCCTACTACTACCTCTGGCGTATCCCATCTGTCTCTACCAGAGTTGGTTTGAGTCATTTGTATCATAGATAATTCATCTTTGAGTTCTTCTATATCTAGAACACATTGCTCCAAAGTGTCGTACAGTCTTTCCACCGCTTGATCTTGGTGTTCAGACAGAGCAAGGCTCAGTGGGTCAAAGAATGGGAATACAAGAACTTTATCTTCAAAGTCTTTTCTTAGACCATGATTAGCTTCTGACAACCAATCGTACTTAGCAAATTGACACATTTCTAGAATGTGTAACCCTTGTTCATCGTCTGTGTCTTTAGGTTTATCTTCATCTATTGTAGGCCATATGGCAAGCTCTCCGTCTCTTATTTTATCTTTATCATGTAGAGACTCCATAACAGCAATACCACCTCCTTGAGCATCCAAAGCAATATGCACACAAGGAAATAAGATCATAAGGTCTCTTATCTTTCTGGCGCAGTATGCATAGAAATCAGTCTCCTGTACTTGACCGGCTTTAATTTTACTTTTATGTTCTGATCTATTAGTAGTCCAACAATGTACTATTCTTCTGTGTGTTTTTTCTAACTCTAAAATGACTATACTAAAATTATCAACTTCAGATGCAGGGTCAACACCAAATACATATTTTTTATCTTTCTCTCCCCTTACCATAGCCTCAAACTGTATTTCATTTCCATCTAAATCTTTAATTGTATTTTGATTTGTAAGTACGCAAGACTCTATAAGTGAACGCTTGAAAAACCCTTGGCTGTCTCTAGTAAAGCAAGCACCATATTCCATTTGGTAGATACCAGTATGAACTGTAGCCTTTGATCTAGCAACTTGGTCTGCATCCATAAAGCCCTTTGGTAGTAGCTCATAAGGCATTCTGACAATAGAGTACTGAGTCCAATCAAAATCTTCTGGTGGTTCTTCTCCAAATATTTCTCTAAGTTTGCCCCTGTCTCCTTGGCTTTTTATAATAGACTTCCACTTCTTCCAGTAGTCTGCAAAGTGATTAAAATCATAATAAGCAGTACCAGATAAAACTATTTGATTGTCTTTCTTCTTTTCAATCGTTTCAGATTCCAACTCTACCCCAAGCTCTTTTGCTTTTTTCTCAGCAGCCAATCTTTTAACATTATCAACTGGATTAGCACTAACAGCAGCAAAACCAGCTACTACGTTTTCAAATATTTCTCTAGGTATAGATGCAAATTCGTCAGCTATAATGTCATTAGCACGTTGACCTCTAATCTTTTGACCATCGCCTAGAGGTAAACAAGTCACTGTGCTATCATTAATCTTAAGTGTACATCTGTCAGTATCTCTACGTGGTCCACTATCTCCATCACATATATCTCTAAGCAAAGGAGAAGCCCGCCATATAGTTTCCATGTATTCAAACAAAACCTTTGACTGTCTAAAAGCAGCACCAACCACAACTACTTTTCTCTTTGGTAACAATAGCGCTCTCAGTATAGCATATAGAGATAACATAAATGATTTACCAAAACCTCGACTAGCAATAAGCATAGGGAATTTTCTATTCCATAGCTCTCTTAAGAATAAAGATTGAGAAGGCAGTAGATGAGTTCCTAATATATGTTCACATAAAAAAGAGAAATACTCTGGTCTAGTCATAAGCCAAGTTAAACGTAGATGAAAATCATCCTCGTCAGACCTGAGTAAAGACATAGGATTGAATAGATCTGTATCTATACCATCAAGACCAAGCCAAGCTTCGTCAATAGTTTTTATTTTATTTCTTGCCAAGACTTCACCACCTTATCAGCAAAACCATAATGCACAGCTTCTTCAGCGCTTATGTACCAATCACCAGACTTTAATTTAGTGTTTAAATAATTTTTAACTTTTGTTATTGATCCCTCGCCATATCTATCTACAAAGTATGGACCATTGCAGCAGTTTTTAGCATATACATCTAACATAATGTCACAAATAATTTTTTCATACTTAATCCAGTTTTGTACATCTAGATATCCACCACCAGCAGCAGTGCTGCCAAAGTGCGACATGAAGTAAGTATTTGGAGTTATATATCTAGCATCTGCTGATTGAAATATTATACTACTCATAGACTCAACTTGACCATAAGCGACCATAGTAATAAAACACCGAGACATTGTTACAGCGTCAAATATAGCCATGCCATCAGACCATTCTCCACCCACGCTATGTAGGTGAACTATAACATTGTCAGCAGATTTAGCATCTAATGATCTAAGGTTCTTAATAAATGTGTTTGACATTTTGTATTCTACTCCGGGATTCTCTTCGTCATTACTACCATAATGATTGTGAAGGAATATTTCCCTAGAGCCTATATTACATCCATAGTTGTGGTAATCATACAGTATGTCTTTTTCTATATTGCTACTCATTTTATTTCTTTCTCCCCACTGTGTACATTTCATTAATTCTTTTGAATAAACTACTAAGGGTTAAGAACGCAGTCCTTTTGTCTCCACAAAATAAAATATGTATGTCGTCGTATAGTTCAAACTCAATTAAACACTTAAGCATATATCTGCCTGTAATTTTTACCGACGCTTTGTTTTTGATTGGTATTCTAGTCTCTTCTGGGAACTTGAGGAGATCTTCTAATGAGAATTCTAAAAGAAGAAACTTATGAGGGAATGGTTTCATGCGTTCTATTTCATTCATAAAAGCGTGTTTCTTAGATCCTAAATTTATAGCAAGTTCCTCTACGCATCCTTTTCTTTCTACGCATATCTTATCTTCCATACCCTGTATAGAGTAATCTCCAGTATCCAATTTATGCTCTATCATTCCAGCACAAGTATTGAATTTGCTAAAATAATATCCGTCTTGCTCCCTTGTGTCTTTTATTACAGTGAACTCAGGAGCTTTTTTATATTTACTCATTTTATTATTTCTCTAAATAAATGTTCGTAGTGGGATTCTTTTCCAGTTATTTCTTTGTGACAGTACTTACATAGTGTTATTCCATTTGATATTTCATATCTAAGAGCAGAAGCTCCGGTCCATTTTGATATATGATGAACTTGTAAATTTTTTTTACTTTTGCATCCGGGCATTTGGCATTTGAATTTATCTCTTTTTAATACGGTTTTCCTGAAATCTTTATACACAGGATCTGAATAGTCTCTTCTCATAAAGGATGAATCCTATCTATTCTAACTAGCTCTGTTATTTTTCTACAGAATATTCTCATTTCTATAGAAGAATCTTTATTTAATATAGCGGATTTAAGTCTGTAATAAAAAGCATGACAAGCATCGTCAGGATTATCAGCCTCTACGAACACTGTAAGAAAAGGCATTGTATATCCTAACATGTCTAATGTTATTAGCTCACCAATCACATCTAATAAATCTACTTCTAGTCTATAATTTTGCATCCATCATAAGTTTTACTAACCCCTCCAAGTCGCACTCTGGTTTCCATCCCAGAACTTCTTTAGCCTTAGTGTTATCTCCTCTAAGATAATCTACTTCACAAGGTCTATAAAAATCTTTGTCTATAACTATATATTTTCTCCATTCTTTTATTCCAGCGTAATTAAATGACTCGTCTAAGAAATCTTCGATAGTAAATGATTTACCTGTACATACAACATAGTCATCAGGCGTATCTTTTTGTAGCATAAGCCACATAGCCTTTACATAATCTACAGCATACCCCCAATCTCTAGACGCTTTTAGGTTTCCTAGTCTAAGTTTAGGGAAACTCTCTCTATGTATAACTATATGATCATCCGTATAATCAATAGGAAAATCATCTAAAGATGTATACGACAGCCATCTCTTAAAGTTTGCTATCCAAGTTACTATTTTCTGCGTGACAAAATTCTCACCCCTTCTTGGTCCTTCGTGATTAAAAAGAATACCAGAACTAGCATGAATCCCATAAGCATCGCGGTATATACGAACAGCGTGATGGGCAGCAGTTTTAGAGATTGCGTAAGGTGAATTGGGCATAAATTTAGTTTGTTCATTTTGATACTTGACTCCGTTCTTGTCTACGTCATAATTGCTACCAAACATTTCGCTTGAGGAAGCTTGGTAAAATTTGACATGTCTCATATCTAAATCTACTAGTGACTGTAAGATATTTAGGCATCCTTTGCCAGTAATATCCCAAGTCAGTGCTGGTTGCTTAAATGAAGTTCCCACATGCGACTGTGCCGCTAGATTATAGACTTCATCTACATTATCGTTATATTTGAATATATTTATAACACTACTGACATCTGTAATGTCTCCCTCGATTACATTGAAATTTTTATTAGAAGATAGATGCTTTATTCTCTCCGTTGTATCTACACTGCATCTTCTAGCTACTCCTACGACTTCATAATTCTTTTCTAGAAGTAAATCCGCGAGATGGCTTCCATCCTGTCCAGTTACACCTGTTATTATAGCCTTCATGCCTTCTCCTTTACGACTACTGAATCTTTAATATCCCAAAGAGATTCTCTCCATTCAAACATATACTTATTCATATACTTGACATCTAGTAGAGGATTCCTAGTATTATCTATACTCCCCTTGTCACTGATAACAAATTTAAATTCCTGTATAGGTACTACTTTAGAGGGGGGATTGTAATGATAATATTTATTTAGGTAACTCTCGTCGTTCACCCCCGGCTCATACTGCAAAGCTTTGTTATGCTCTTGCCACTTCTTAATAGTCCTACATAAAGTAAACATATTTTCCTTAGTACCGCCCCAACAACAACCCATGTAGTACATTTGAGGGAGGTCAGTATCTAGAGGTATATATGCAGAAGAGTTTTCATATCTGTCATAGTCCTTCCTGTCCTTCATCCACGTATTATTACCAAAGTGTTCAGTACCCACCATGTCTCCCACAAACCAATCGTCAAAAGGCCGTTTAATATTTGTATCCGCATCAAAGAAGTATAGGTGATCCAAGTCCTCGCTATCCAAAGACAGTACGTTATCGAACTTAGATTCTACAGCTTCTACCCAATCCTTATGTTTCACAGGATGATGTTTGCAGTTTATAGAATTTTTTAAGTAATTAAGGGGATTATTATTAGAGAAGAAATGAAAAAATATATCATTGTTACCTACGTAATAATGATTAAACCTATTCATGAATCTAATACCTAGGGGGAAATAAGCATTACTAGCTAGTATTACTATCCCTATTTTCTGTTTCATGTACTACTCCTATAAAGAATTTAACAACTGCAAGCTCTATTGTCATCGCTACTAACCAACACGGTATTATAACTAAGAGTTCATGCATCTTTTTCCTTTACTGTGTCAGGGGTTAAAAAGGGTTGATCTACTGTTCCGTCTTCATATTGGTGATAATGTGATAACCTTTCCTCCTCCTTTTTCATTGATAGTTTCATCTTCTCCATTTGTATTCCATATCTTTTGACTAGCTCTGGATCTTGCATGAGGGAACCTATCCAGCTAACAAAGCTGGCCTTACTATCCTCAAGGCGTTTAATTCGCTGTTCACGGGTTCCTTTCATTTCCTTGAGCATTGAGCCTTTCTTAGCTTGCAACTCCCTGTAATCACGATTTAGGCTTTCCTGCGATGCTCTAAGGGAGGCAGACTGTCTTTCTAAATTAATGATATAGTCAGTGTCTTGTTGATCTTTATCTCTACTGCGTTCATCAGCAAGCATAGCTGAGTAAGTATTAAGTTGGTCTATGTTTTCTTTATTACTTTTTAAACATCTATTCATAAGTATTTCTAGTTTAATAACGTCTATTACCTGTAGTTCTTCAGTTGGGAATACGTCATCTTTGAACTGTGTTATGATACGTGACCAGTGGTATTTAAACAGCTCTAACTCATCAGTGGTAAACTGGGATTTTAACTCTATCCAGTAGGGGCGTTTTTCTAGACTGAATGCAGCTTCTTCTTCGTTAGTAATACCTACATTAAGTTCTCGTTTAATATAATTGTGAACAGAGTCTGGATTTCTATCTAGTTTCTTAGCTATATCATCAGCGGTCATGCTGTTTAGTAAAGTGGCAATCTGGCGACCTTCTGATTTAGATATTCTGCCTGTTTTCATATTATTCTATCTCTTCTTGTAATATAGTTCTGAGGGTTTCTATTAACTCTTCTTTTTTAGCTTTAGTTATAGAAACATTATTAATAAACTTAAGATAAGTCATACGTAGGCTAGCTGGTAATTTTTCTTCTATAATATCTGTCATTTGAGAATGAAAGATTTTATCCTCTACTGTCAAGTCATTATCTATAGCAATATCTTGAGTAGGCATGGGAGAAGGACACATCACTTTTTTCTTATCGGTGTCAGAACTTTTACAGTAATTATCTCTAATAAAGTTTTTAAGTCTATTTGAAAGATTTACTGCAAGAAAGTTTTCTAGTGGGCGTTTTTGATCATAACGGTTGAGAGCATCCATGCATATAATGTATGCTTCTTGTTTTATGTCGTTTACGTCATAACCAGAAAAAGAATACTTGGGTGCAATTCTATCTACTACAATATCTATCTTTTCAAGAGTTTCTTCCTCAGTCATGTTCTTTGGTATCTTCATATGATAAGCTCCTCCACTTTGTTCCATCAAAGAGCTTCAAACACTTAGACTTTTTATCATATACAATCGAGCCTTCCTCTTCTGGCTGGCCGCTAGTAGAATGTAATAATACAGAGTTTGATTCTAATCTTTTGCAGAATAAAGAAGAAGATTTAATCGAAAGTTTTTTAGTAGATCTAATAATAGCATCAATAACAGACTTGGAAAAGCTTTTTAATGAGAAGATTTTATCCATAGCTATAGATTTAACGTCTCCATCCATCATACCTAGAACAGTCTCATTTTCCATATAAATAGGAGTGGGGCCATTACTGTTAGATACAGCAATAGTATTAGGGTCTACTATTAATTGTAAAGCTTTTTGTACAGGATATACAGTTACGTGCATGTGCGTATACTCATCTTCTAGAAAAGTGGAAACTACGCCTGCATTAGAAACCATCTTGCCTTCATGGTCTGTGGCTACAAGAGATAAGAATCTATTTATATATGTAGAGCCATTTAATTCTACAACGCAACCTATACCAACTTCAGAGTGTTGTACTTTATCTTGTTTGAAAATCATCAACTGATAATAAAATTTAGACTCAAAGCCAATAATGTTAGCAAAAGTGGCTTCAGGGTCCATTCTATTATCATCATTAATAGTGAATTTCTCATACTTAACCAAATCCTCCTCAACAGGCTTAGAGCCTAGTAATTTTAATTTGGTTGATTCGTCACTGTCGAATTCGCATTTTTCAAGAACTAACGTTGTCGCTGTCTTTAGCTTCATGTCTTGTGGTTTCATTTGTATTTCCTTCCTGAGAGTCCATTAAACCAGCTAAACTTTTATCCTTTGTCTGTAACTCTTCCAAAACTTCTACCTCTAGCTGGGCAGTAGCCTTACAATGCAATTCACAATCTAATTCTTTTTTTTGAGTCATGTTATTTCTCCTTACAAAATTATACACTAAAAGAAGCTAAAAAACAACATTCAGGGGGCTAAGGGAGAGGATAGGGTTGTACTTTTGTATTTACATTCTTAATTGTGTATGAACCACCAGCGAATTTTATGACGAAAGTAAACAAAAATTTCTCTGAGATAAAACTACCCCTGTACATATATAAACAGTAGGGCCGGGATCGTCGTAAGTCTATACTGGCAAAGGACTTACGTGCAATATAAAAAATATAAAATAATTCCTAAATTAGTGCTTGACATATGCCGATACTATGTATATACTTAGGATATAAGAAACAAACAATCAACCAAAGGAATTAACAATGACTATCTCACAACGAAATCGAATCGCTAACAATCTTAAAATCGCTCAGGTTCATGGTCGTGAAATCGTAGTAACAAAAGATACCAACAAGGTTATCGGATACGCTAAGAATGGCAAGTTTGCACAAGATCCACTAGTAGTACGAACACTACAAAATTGCTACGATCTTAACAGAGTATGGGGTTGATTTATTAAAGTATGTATGGTAGGATGTCGATATACTAATAAGGAGAAAAGTTATCATGCGAGAATCAGACCAAGAATTACTATTGATTATTGTTGTTTGCTGTGTTATAGTTGTATCAGTGTTCTGGAATTACACCCCTATTTGCTAAGGAGAATTGACATGGAATATTTCGGATACTTTGCAGATCAGGAACGATACGAAGCAGAGCAGGAATTGAATGATGTACTTGACAGGGAGGAAGAAAACTATATAATGATGATGCAACAACAAGAAGTAATCCCGGAGGTAGTAGAATGAACGAATACAAACACATAACTACATACGAACATCTGTATAATATACTTGACAAGTTCACCACAGATAAACTACAATGCTACTTGTTGGCATGTCAAGAATATAAACAGCTTGACGGTGTACGTGTAGCCGCTAACATATTACGAGTACGATATATCAACGGAGAATAAGATGAGTATATTTGACAGACCTGACTTTGATACTATACTGGCGAATGTAATATATGATAGCCGTGTTGACTCACCCGATGTAGACCCTTATAGCGAGGAGTGGGAAGACGGACAGCCAACACACTACGAAGAATTGCAAGATGTATACGGCGGCGATGATTACGATGAACAATGGATTATAGAGGAGCTTTAATATGAATATAATAGAAGTAGATTTTCTGTCTATCGTATTAGGATATTCGGTAGGCGTAGCGTTGATGTGGTCACTATGTAACACGTTCTATGGAGAGAACAATGAGCAAAGAACAGAAACGGATTCTAAACATACTCGGCCTCGCTATGATCGCAGGTATCATATGCTGTACGGTGATTCACCTGAATGAATGTCCACCTGAAATCCCGTGCTTTGATCTGCCCAAGCAATAACTGAAACGGGCCGTAAGTCGTTACCCAGTAAGGGTTTACGGCTTGCGGGGCGGGCCGCGAATCCTGTGCCATAAAAATAATAATGTATTACCTAAAGTATTCACGTAGGGTTGCCGATATATATACTATAGAAAGAGGGTATTTAGATGATGACATTAACTATGATATTGGG
>MDTG01185944.1_pt1 | contig 20423 bp, 18 predicted proteins | sample 811421 | NCBI WGS metagenome assembly MDTG01 (sample SAMN05326645, study PRJNA326480) | marine metagenome | isolation source: seawater | place: Pacific Ocean: South East | collected 2011
AGCAGTAGAAAGGATAAAAGGAAAATTAGTTTTTACTTCAGGAGATATTTTTAGTTCCTCAAAACTGATTAATAACAACCTATTTGAAGAAAGAGTTGAAAAAAAGGACTTTATAACCAGTTTGAAAAAAGCCTTAAAAGATAGATCTCCCAATGATCTCATAGATGAATTATCTAATCTAAAAGTTTTGCTGGTGGGCGAATCAATACTAGATGAGTATGTTTTTTGTGAAACAGTTGGAAAAGCCGGCAAAGATCCATTTCTAGTGAGTAAAAAAATTTCCTCTGAAATTTATGCTGGAGGAGTTTTAGCTGGAGCTAATAATGTATGTGATTTTGCTTCGGAAGTGAAAATTTTGTCATACATTGGTGACAGGGATTCAAAAATGAGATCCATAAAAAAACTACTAAATAAAAAAGTAGACTACGAATTTGTAGAAAAAGATGACAGTCCCACCATACTTAAAACTAGATTTGTCGATGAGTATACTAATTCTAAAGTCTCTGGCATCTACGACTTAAACGATAATCCATTATCTAAAGAAAAAGAAAAAGAGTTTTGTGAAAAGTTAAATAAAAATATTAAAAACTATGACCTTGTAATTGTAATGGATTTCGGACACGGTCTACTGACTGAGAAAGCAGTGAATATTTTAGAAAAAAAATCAAAATTTCTGGCTCTTAATTTACAGCAAAACTCATTTAATTCTGGCTTTTATAACTTAAGAAAATTTAATAATGCAAACCTGCTTCTCGTCAATGAGGGAGAAATTCGACAACATTTTAGAGATAAGCTATCTCCTATTGAGTCCCTTATGGGCAAGCTAATGAAGCAAAAAAATTACGATAACTTGATAATCTCTAGAGGCACAAAGGGAAGTATTTTGAAGACAAGTTCGAAAGATTTTATTTTTGTGCCTGCTTTAGCCTCTGACATTAAAGATAGAGTTGGAGCAGGGGATTCTCTTTTTGTTATTTCCTCTCTTTCTTTAGCTTCAAAACAGCCAGATATTTTCTCTCTTTTTCTTGGCTCTTTAGCCGCTGCTGAAACTATTTCTTATCAAGGAAATTCTCAATCAATATCTAAAGTTAATTTAGTCAAGGCAGTTAATTCGAGTTTGAAATGAAAACTATTTTCGTACTCGGCTCTAATTCTTTTTCAGGGAGCAATTTTGTAGACATTGCTTTGTCACAAGATTATAAGGTTATTGGAGTTTCAAGGTCACAAGAACCTCATGATACATTTTTAAAATATAAAACAAATGAAAATTTTAATGAATGTTTTAATTTTTTTAAGTTAGATTTAAATAAAAATTTAGAGAAAATAATCTCTCTTATAAAAAAATATAAGCCTGAATTTGTAGTCAATTTTTCTGCCCAAGGTATGGTGGCAGAAAGTTGGAAGAATCCTTTAGATTGGTATCAAACTAATCTTATCTCGCAAGTAGATTTTCATGATCAAATAAGGAAATTTGATTTTATTGAAAAGTACTTAAATTTTTCCACACCAGAAGTTTATGGAAGCATAGAGGGTTGGAAAAAAGAAAATTTTATATTTATGCCGAGCACGCCCTATGCAACATCAAGGGCAGCTTGCGATCTTCACTTGATGAGCTTTTATAAAAATTATGATTTTCCTGTTTTGTTTACAAGAGCAGCAAATGTTTTTGGACCTGGACAGCAATTATATAGAATCATTCCTAAAGCAATCCTTTCAGCATATCTTGGAACTAAAATGGAACTTCACGGGGGGGGATATTCTGAGAGATCTTTTATAAATATATCTGATACAGCGAGAGCAACTTTAAAGATTTTGCTTGAAGGAAAAATAGGTGAAACCTATCACATTTCTACTAAAGAGAAAATTTCTATAAGAGATTTAGTTAAGAGGATTTTTAATAAACTCGGAGCTGATTTTGATAAAATTGTAATTGATTCAGATGAGAGGCTAGGGAAAGATCAATCTTATTCACTGGATTCTGAAAAATTAAGAAAAGAATTTTCATGGAAAGAGCATAAGAGTTTAGACGAAGGCTTACTAGAGACTATTAACTGGATAAAAAGGGATATAAAGATTCTTAAAAAAATGCCTCAGGAATATATACACAAATTATAATGAAAATATTAGTTACTGGAGCTTGCGGATATGTTGGATCGTCTCTGACACCTTACTTATTAAGCAAAGGACACGAAATTATAGCCATTGACACACAATGGTTTGGTTTAAATCTAGAAGAATCTAAAAATTTAACTATTCATAAGGAAGATGTTAGAAATTTGGATGAAAAATATTTTGAAGATATTGAAACAGTAATTCATTTAGCAAATATAGCAAATGATCCAGGAGTGGACTTGAATCCAGTTCTTTCCTGGGAAGTTAACGTTTTGGCTACTCAAAAGCTCGTCGAAAATTCTATAAAGATGGGAGTAAATCAATTTATCTATGCTTCATCTGGAAGTGTTTATGGTGTGAAAGATGAACCAAAGGTTACAGAGGATCTTTCTCTTGTTCCAATTTCTGTTTATAACAAAACTAAAATGGTCTCCGAAAGGGTTGCAATGAGTTTTTCACCAGAGTTAAAAATCATCAATGTCAGACCTGCTACAGTTTGCGGTTGGTCTCCGAGAATGCGGTTAGATGTAAGTGTCAACATGCTAACCTTCCAAGCTTTAAAAAATAAAAAAATTACAGTTTTTGGTGGGGATCAAGTAAGGCCTAACATAAACATTAAGGACATGATTAGAGTTTATGAGCACTTTATTCAAAATAAGAATTCAATTGAATCAGGTTTTTATAATGCTGGATTTGAAAACATATCAATTATGAAAATTGCTGAAATGGTTGCAGATAGATTAGAAGCTAGTATCGAAGTTTCTGAATCAAATGATCCAAGATCGTACAGGCAAGATTCATCCAAATTAATCTCTACAGGTTTTAAGCAAAAATTTGAAGTTTCAGATGCCATAGATGAAATTATTGAAAAATATAAAAATGGTTTAATTTCTGATAATGATCAGTATCATACTGTGCGAATGATGAAGAAACTCAACCTAGATAAATGAATAAAAGCAGAAATAACTCTTTAGAATTATTTATATCTATGCTGAGAATTAGAATGGTTGAAGAATCAATTGCTGAAAAATATAGCGAGGGAAAAATGAGATGCCCTACTCACCTATCAATTGGTCAAGAAGCCATATCTGTGGGTGTTTGTGCAAATCTATCCAAACAAGATCAGGTATTAAGCACTCATAGAGCTCACGCTCATTATCTTGCGAAAGGCGGATGCTTAAAAAGTATGTTAGCTGAAATCTATGGAAAAGTTACCGGATGTTCAAAGGGTATGGGGGGCTCAATGCATCTTATTGATACTTCAGTTGGTTTTATGGGCAGCACAGCAATTGTCGGAAATACTATTCCAGTTGCTGTTGGGCTTGCTTTGGAGAAGAAACTGCATAATAAGAAAAGTATTGCTTGTGTTTTTTTTGGTGATGGCGCAACAGAGGAAGGTGCATTTTATGAGTCATTAAATTTCGCAATCGTCCACTCTTTACCAATTTTATTTATTTGTGAAAATAACCTTTATTCAGTTTATTCTGGGCTTGAAGTAAGACAACCTTCTAAAAGAAAAATCCATAAGATGGTCAAGGCAATGGGCATTTCTTCGCATCATGGTGATGGAAATGATGTTAATGAAGTTTTTAGATTAGTAAAAAATGCTAAAAGAAATATTTTTCAAGGAGAGGGTCCACAATTTTTAGAGTTTGATACCTACAGATGGCGTGAACATTGTGGTCCAAATTATGACAATGATATTGGATACAGGAAGAAGTCTGAATTCTTAAATTGGAAAAAAAGAGACCCTCTTAAAATTCTTTATACTCAAAAATCAAAAAAATATATTGATAAAAAAATACAAAAATTTCACAAGGAGATTGAAGAAGCTCATTGGCTTGCAGATAATGCAAGTTTTCCCTCTATGCAAGATTACAACAGAGCCTTTAAGGGAACTTAAATGAGAAAAATAACTTATGCAAATGCAATTAATGAAGCGATGACTATTGCAATGCAACAAAGTAAAAATGTGATTACTTTTGGATTAGGTGTACCTGATCCAAAGGGAGTATTTGGCACTACAATCGGTCTTCAAGAAAAGTTTGGTAAAGACAGAGCTTTTGATATGCCTACCTCTGAAAATGCTATGACAGGTGTTGGTATTGGCGCTTCACTTAATGGATTACGTCCAGTAATGGTTCATCAAAGAGTAGACTTCTTTCTTTTGGCTTTAGATCAGCTTTTTAATAATGCAGCAAAATGGCGATTTATGTTTGGGGGCAATAGCTCGGTTCCAATTACAATTCGTTTGGTTGTTGGACATGGCTGGGGTCAAGGCCCAACTCATTCCCAAAATCTTCACTCAATTTTTTCTCATATTCCAGGCTTAAAAGTTGTTTTACCAACATCTGCTTATGATGCTAAAGGTATGTTGTTATCAAGCATATATGATGATGATCCTGTAATTTTTTTAGAACATAGATGGCTTCATAACCTTGAGAGCAATGTTCCCGAAGGTGATTATAGAGTTCCTTTAGGAAAAGCTAAGCTCGTTAAAAAAGGAGATGATATAACCATTGTTTCTCTGTCTTATATGTCAGTTGAATCGATGCATGCAATTCAAGAATTGAACAAAATAGGAATTTCCTGTGAATTAATTGATCTTAGATCTACATCTCCTCTTGATTGGAGTACGATAAAAAGATCAATATTAAAAACAGGAAGGCTTTTAGTTGTTGATAGCGCTTCAGAGAGTTTTTCTGTTGCAAGTGAGGTAATTGCAAAATCATCACTTGAGTGTCACAAAAATATGAAGGCTGCTCCATTAAGATTGGCAATAAAAGATGCGCCTGCGCCTACAAGCTTCGGGCTAACAAAAAATTATTATATTAGCAGCAGAGAGATTTTTGATGCTGTGCTAAAAATTCTTAATAAACCAAAAATTAATAGTCAAAAAATTTTTAAAAAAGATTATCCCCACGATGTTCCAGGAGATTGGTTCCAAGGACCATTCTAGTTAATAATATATCATTACTGTAATTAAAATGAGCAAACCTCAAAATATCATTATTTCTATTTCAAGTGACATAGGTTTCTCGCTTGCAATGAAATGGTTGGAAGGCGGAAAAGATGTAGTGGGAACTTATAGAACTAAATCATCATTGTGTGAAGAGCTTGAATCAAAGGGTGCAAATTTGTTTCATTGTGATTTAAAGGACAAGAAATCTATTAAAAGCACCATCAACCTGATCAATAAATTAAGTTCATGGGAAACGCTTACTTTTGCAGCTGGTCATCAAGAACCTGTTGGTAAGTTTTTAGATTGTAATTTCGAAGAGTGGGGTGAGTCGATAACTGTAAATTTTACTCATCAGCTAAATTTCCTTCATGGTTTAATGCGGAACAAATCGGCGAATAAATCTTCTGTTTTATTTTTTGCAGGAGGAGGAACTAATAATGCAACTATTGCATATTCAGCTTACACGGTTTCTAAAATAGCTTTGATTAAAATGGTTGAATTACTTGATGCTGAAATTGTTGATACAACTTTTTCTATATTAGGACCTGGTTGGGTAAAGACTAAAATTCATGAATCAACTCTTAAAGCTGGTAATGCTGCAGGTAAAAATTACGAGAAAACGATTCAAATGTTAGAAAATAATGGATCAGAATGCTACCCAATAGATAAAGTTGTTAATTGTTGTGATTGGCTACTTTCATCTCCTCGAAACTTGGTAGGCGGAAGAAATTTTAGTGCCGTTCATGATCCATGGGAAAGTGATAAGATAAATTTAATTCAGGATGATCCAAACATTTTTAAGCTCAGAAGATTTGGGAATGATTTTTTTAAAATTAGATAATGTCACAAGATAAATCTTCAAAAAAAGTTTCGGACATCGTTGCTGAAATTCTTGCTGAGGAGAAGGTTTCTCATGTCTTTGCAATTTCTGGAGGAGCTAGTCTTCATCTAATTCATTCCTTGGCAGACAACCCAAATATTCAATATATTTGTAATCATAACGAACAAGCCTCAGCTATGGCTGCTGATGGATACTCAAGAGTTTCTGGTTCAACTGGAGTTGCTGTAACAACTAGCGGTCCAGGCGCAACAAACCTAATTACAGGAATATGTTGTAGTTATTACGATTCTGTACCTTCTTTATTTATTACTGGTCAAGTAAGTACTATGAGAATGAAGGGGAAAACAGGTGTAAGACAGATCGGATTTCAAGAGACCCCAATTGTCGAGGTTGTGGAGCCTATAACAAAATATGCATATACCATCAAAAAGCCTAACGAAATTAAGTATCAAATTCAAAAGGCTTTATCTATTGCAAGGTCAGGTAGACCCGGTCCAGTTTTGATCGACATACCTGACGATATTCAAAGAGAGTTAGTTAGTATTGAGGATCTTGATAGCTTCAAAGTAACCCCGAAAGAAGTAAAAGTTGAACTTGAAATTGAAATGAAAAAAATAATGGAACAAATTAAAATTTCTAAGAGACCAATTTTAATTGCTGGATGGGGAATTCATTTAAGCAAAACCAAAACTGAATTTATTAAATTTGCAGAAAATCTTAATATACCAATTGCACTTACATGGGGCGCAGCAGATTTGATCCCTCATGATCATAAGCTTTACATAGGAACGTTCGGAACTCATGGGACTAGACACGCTAACTTTGCTGTACAAAATGCTGATTTAATTATATCGCTTGGTTCGCGCCTTGACACAAAATCAACTGGCAGTCCAATAAATACTTTTGCTAGAGATGCTTATAAGATAATGGTAGATATAGATGTCAATGAGCTAAATAAATTTGAGCATTTTGATTTAAAATTTGATCAATTAATTCATTGTGATCTTTTGGATTTCTTCTCAAATATAAAAAATCATAACTTAATAAGATCTGATGATCAAAATCTGGACTGGATTGATCAAATTGTTAAATGGAAAAAAACTTTTTATTCCTTTGATGATACAAAAAATATTTCTACGACTCAGGTAAATCCCTATAACTTTGTCAACAAAATTTCTGATCATGTTAAGGAGAATACAAAGATATTTATTGATACAGGCTGTTCGATTGCCTGGTTTATGCAATCAATGAGAGTGAAGGATTCTGTGAGAATATTTCATGACTTTAACAATACTGCAATGGGTTGGGCTTTACCAGCTGCAATAGGTGGTTATTATGCAAGTTTAAAGAATAATTCCTCAATAATTTCAGTTATTGGAGATGGAAGTTTCATGATGACATCCTATGAATTGGCAACTCTGATGCATCATGAAATACCAATAAAAATTTTTATTATGAATAATCAAGGATATAGCATGATCCAACAAACTCAGGATCAGTGGTTAGATTCAAATTATCATGCATCTTCTTCTGAAGGAGGCTTATCATTTCCAGATTATCAAAAGCTTTCAGAAACCTATAATCTCAAATATTTTGAAATCAAAAGTGATAATGATTTTTCTTTCATTAAAGAGGTAATGGATTTTGATAAGGCATGTATATGTAATGTGTGCATTGATAAAGAATTTCGAGTATCCCCCCAAGTAAAGTTTGGTAAACCAAATGAAGATATGGGTCCATTACTACCCAGAGAAATGTTTAGAGAAAACATGATTATCGAGCCAATAGATTGAAATTAAGATAAAATTTCTTTCTTATTTATATCGCAAATATTTATGCATACCTCATTACTCATAGATTCATTAATCAAAAATCCAAAAAAGCATGCTTGTGATGGTGTTTTTTACAAAGAACTAGAAAAGAATCTTTCTGAAATCTTAAAAGTTAGCAACTTTAATAATGGCAAGTCTGGCAAGGATTCTCTTTTACCATTTGGAGACCTTAATTTTCCGTATAGAGAAATGGGTGCTATCAATACATTACATCTTTTTGGTTTAGATGAAATGATAATTTTTTCTTATTATTGGGCAAATAAATCTCGTTATAAAAAAGTAGCTGATCTCGGTGCAAACATTGGGTTGCATTCTATTATTATGGATAGATGTGGATATTCAATTAATTCTTATGAACCTGATCCAAAACATATAAATATTTTTAATGAAAATATAAAAAATAACAATTGTTCCAATATTACTATTAATCAAAAAGCAATTTCTGATAAGTCTGGAACCACGGATTTTATCAGGGTTCTTGGTAATACAACCGGAAGTCATCTTGCTGGCGCAAAAGAGAATCCTTATGGAGATCTAGAAACGTTTTCAGTGGAAACAGTCAACATAAACGAAGTTCTTTTAAATAATGACTTTGTAAAAATGGATATAGAAGGCCAAGAAGCTACTGCAATCTTATCTACTAACTCAGATACATGGCTAAATGTCGAGATGATTTTGGAAGTTGGTACAAGTAAAAATGCGTCACTTATATTTGATTTCTTAAAACAAATAAATGTGAATATGTTTTCACAAAAGACAGGTTGGAATAAAGTCAAAGTTCTTTCTGAGATGCCAACAAGTTATAAAGAAGGTTCTTTATTTTTATCTAAAGCAGATTCAATGCGATGGTAAATAAAATTTTTTATAGATGCAAAGAGAAATAAATTTATTAAAATTTTATCCTAAATCAAAAAGACCTATTGATGAAAGGGGTAGTTTAGTTACTGAATCTGATCGGGCAGTAGCAAGGAAATTTGATGTCGAGTATTTTGATGGAGATAGGCTTACAGGATATGGCGGGTATAAATATAATCCAAAGTTTTGGGAAAAGACAGTTGATTACATAATAAGTTTTTATTCATTAAACGAAAATTCAAAAATTTTAGATGTTGGCTGTGCAAAAGGTTTTATGATGCATGACTTAAGTATCGCTTTACCAAATTCTGAAATCAAAGGAATAGATGTATCGAAATATGCAAAAGATAATGCAATAGATACTCAAAAAAATAACATTACAATAGCAAATGCTAACTCAATTCCTTTTGAAGATAACTACTTCGATTTAGTAATAGCTATAAATACTATTCATAATCTTCCGGAAATAGATTGCAAGCAAGCCTTAAGAGAAATCTCCAGAGTCACCAAGAAAGATGCCTTCGTAATGAATGATGCTTGGAGGGATGACAATGGAAAAGAAGCTATGCTGAAATGGAATTTAACTGCTTTAACATACATGCATTGTGATGATTGGCTAAAACTTTTTGAAGAAGTCGGCTATAAAGGAGATTACTATTGGTTTTTTGCCCAGTAAAGTAAAAACATCATTTAAAGTCTGATGCAAAAATTATCATCAACTATAAAAGAATATTCAATAATTCTTTTTTTCTTAATTAAATACTCTTATCTTTTTTTAATTTTTTTATTCAAGATATTGATAATATTTATTTACCTTCCAGCCTCATTCGTATTATTTTTATTCAACTACAGAATTGTAAATATATACGTAAGGAGACTAGGTCATTTAGCTACAGATACTAGTTTACTTATCAAGGCGAAAGAAATTAATCAGGACAAATATAAAATAATAGTTTTATTCGAAAGCAAGGTAGCTGCAAACAATCATCTGCTTAAGTATTTATCAAGAGATGTCCAGTTTATAAAAAATCAATATTTAAAATTAATTTTTATTCCATTCACTTGGATTAAATACAATACTTTAGATTCGAATAATACAACCTCAATAAGTTCATCTAAGTTGCATCCAATTCTTAACTCTTGGAAAGAAAGAGATCCACTTTATTCCTTGGATTCAGATGATAGAGAAGTTTTAGAAACCTTTTTTAAAAATAACTTCCCGGAAAATAAATATAGATTTCATATATGTTTATTTGCCCGTGAGTCAGGTTATTCTGTGGAATTAGAGGGGCATGATTATGATCAGTCTTATAGAAATATAGATATTGATTCTTATGACCTGGCAATTGCAGAGATACAGAAAAGAGGGGGGATTTGTGTTCGTTTAGGTGACAAATCCATGAAAAAGATTGAAAACAACTCTTTCTTGATCGATTATGCTAATTCAGAATATAAATGTCCTCAATTAGATATAGCTTTAATAGCATCATCAAAATTTGTTTTAGCTTCTTTAAGTGGCATTGTTGATCTTGCAAATTTATTTGGGGTTCCTGCTGCAGTTAATAATATTTCGCCGTTTTCTCATTGCCCAATAGGTATTGGATCAAATATATGCATACCAAAACTTTATAAAAAAGATCAGAAATTAATTAAAATTAATGAAATTTTTGATTCTAAAATCTCTAATTACAGATATCTAGAGGATTTTAAGAAAGATGGAATAACTTTAATTAATAATACTCAAGACGAGATTAAAGACCTTACGATAGAAATGTTTAACAAATTAGATGAAGAAAGAAATTTAAATGATAATGAGGAAAATATTTATTCAAATAAGTTTAAATCAATGATTAATGAGCAACATTTCAGTTACCTATGCGAAGCAAGTGTTTCAGAAACCTTTTTATCAAATCACAAAAATCTCTTTAATTAATTAATAGAAATGAAAACCTTAGCTGCTGTTCTTAATGAGATAAATGAAAAACTTGAACTTAGAAATTTAGATATACCAAGACTTAAAAGAGGGCAAGTCCTTGTTGAGATATCTTATTCAAGCATATGTCATTCTCAATTAAATGAAATAAAAGGAAAAAAGGGGGAGGATAAGTTTCTTCCTCATACTTTAGGTCATGAAGGTTCAGGCAAAGTATTAAAAATTGGCGCTGGCGTGACTAAAGTTTCTAAAAATGACCATGTAGTTCTAACGTGGATTAAAGGAGAGGGTATAGATTCTGGAGGCTGTATTTACAAATCATCGGAAAGAAATATTAACTCCGGCCCTATTTCAACTTTTCTGAAAGTAGCAGTTATATCTGAGAATAGGTTAGTGAAAATTCCCAAAAATTTTCCTCTTATAGAAGCCTGTATGCTGGGGTGCGCCATACCAACTGGCGCAGGTATTGTTTTTAACAATAGTAATATTAAGAAATCTGATTCAATTGCTATCTTTGGATGTGGAGGTATTGGTTTAAGTTCAATCATGGCATCTAAGGCTAAAGGTATTAGAAAGATAATTGCCATAGATATCAATAGAAAAAAACTAGCTATTGCTAAAGATTTTGGAGCATCAGATTGTTTAATATACGAGCCTAAAAAAAATCTAAACCAAATTTTGAAACTTAATAATGACAATGGCCTAGATTACTCTATTGATGCTACAGGAATAACAGAGGTAATTAATCTAGCTATTAGAAGCCTCAATAACTCTGGCCAATTTATTTTAGCCGGCAACCCATCACATGGTGACTTAATAAAAGTTAATCCTTATGACTTAATTTCTGGAAAGAAACTTACTGGAACCTGGGGAGGTGAAACTCTTCCAGATGTAGATATCAAAAAATATATAAAATTAATTAAAGAAGGAAAAATTCCTTCCAAGAAATATCTCTCAAAGCCTTATAAGTTGAAAGATATAAATATAGCACTAAGTGATTTTGAAAACGGAAAGGTTTTAAGGCCAATCATTGACATGAAATTAGAAGATTAATAAAAAACTTTGTGAAAGCCTTTAAAAAAATCAATGAATCACACTATGCATACATTACAAGAATTTTTAGTATTTTAGTTGGACCAATTTCGGTTTACTTCATTTATAAATATGTAAACTTAGAAACTCAAGGATTTATTTCTACATTTCAAAGTTTTTTGAGTTTAATTTTGATATTTGAACTAGGTCTAACTCAAGTATTAATTACTTTCATATCGCATGAGAAAGATGAAATTAGATTTAATAATCAGTTTCTTAAAGGAACTCTATCAAAATTAAATTATATTAAAGAAATATTTAAATTTGCTCTCAAGTGGTATCTTGGCGCCTCTTTGTGTCTATTATTTTCATCCTTAATAATTGGCTTTTTAATTTTTGATTCATCTTCAGATAATATTTTATGGAAATTTCCATGGATAATTTTTGTAATCTTCTTGTCCTTTAATCTCTTTACTTTTTTATTTTTGAGCTTTATGGAGGGTCTCGGTAAATTAAAGGATGTTTATCTTCTTAGGTTTCTCTATACAGTAATTTTCGCTCTATCTTTTTGGTTATTTCTTTATTTAGATTTTAATTTATGGAGTTTACCTCTTTCGTACCTGATTTCTATGATTCCATATTTATTTTTTATTTATAAATATAGGAAGACCTTTTCTCAGCTGCATAGGTTAAATGTTAAAAGACTGTCAAATTCATTCAATTGGACTAAAGACCTACTTCCTTTGCAAATAAAAATTGCAATAAGTGCCTTATCCAGTTTTTTTGCAATTTCCACTATGACGCCAATGACCTTTGTATTTTATGGCGCTGAAGAGGCAGGAAGAATGGGATTGAGCTTGACTATTTTGTTAGCAGTAATTGGTTTGACAACTGTTTTAGTTTCTGTGAATTTTCATAAATTTGGTGTTTTAGCTTCAAATAAAGATATAAAAGCTATGGATAAGCTTGTATTTAGATTGACTTTAATAGTCGTTATTTTAAGCATTCTTCTGATTATCTCTATTTTAATATCTTTCTATTTTGTGGAGTCTTTATTTCCTGACATTCTTACAAGGCTAATGCCAATGTCTAGTTTTATTTATTTTGCAATCGGGATGATATTTTCAAGTTTAGGCGCCCCAATGGGTGCATATTTAAGAGCCCACAAAATTGATCCAATTATGAAAATTTCTTTGGTATCTTCTATTGTGGTTTTAATTTCAAACTACATCGCATTAGAATATTTCAGCATACAAACATTACCTATTTTTTATGCAATAGTCGTATCATCTGCATTTCCATTTGTGGTAATTTTTTATTTCATTCACAGAAGAAATTATTACAAAAGAGAAATTAATTTTTAGTAAATTCTAAATACATACTCCAATCCTTCATAGAATCATTAATATTTGGTATGAAAGAATAATTCTTCTGAATATCTTTTTTACTCTTTTCACTTATTTTTAAGCAGCTATTATTTTCTACTGTTTCTTTGAGTTCTTCATATGACCAAGCATTTTGATGATTAAAAGCTAGAAACTCTTTATCACTTAAAGCAATCCTAGAGAGATATTTTGCGATGTTTTTTGGAGAATTATTTCTTATAATTTTATCCATTTCGGAAGCAGGAAGTCGCGGAGGTCCATGATAAGCATATTCATTCCGGTGAACCATATCAGAAAAATGATCTCCGTAATGTTTATTCCAATAGCCGCAAAACATCATTGCAGTTATGTTAAGTAGAGAATATTCAACTTTATAATTTTCCCATGACCAAGATATTGATTTGGTGTCAAAAAAATTAAATCTTTCAAAGAATTTAATATCATTATTAATATAAGCATGCTTAACTTTTTCAAAGTCTGGAATTTTTAGAATAAATTTCCCATTCTTTACAAGAACTCTATCTACTTCTTTAACTATGTTCTTAGTAACTTCTTCATTTAAATGTTCTAGATTATGTGAATTGTAAGCAATTTCTATGGATCTGCTTTCGAGTGGAAAGCTTTCAGTTTCATTAAATTCAAATCTAGTTATTCCAGGATGTAGTAATGCATCAAGACAAATCCATTTAGGATCAACATTCTTTCCACTCCCAATTGAAAGGTACTTTTTATTATCGTTATTTTCATAGATAAGTTCTGGTCTCAGTAAATGTCTATCTTGATGGTAATGTGGCAGGACAAAATTAAGATAATCTCTTTCACTAATATTTTTTAGTGTATTCATAACTGTAATCTCTATGACTCTTCTCTTATTTTTCGTTCCTGGCACGCCAGAGTGATTAAGCTCAGAATTCTTGAACCATAGCGCAGATGGTTGATCTTGTTCAATAACCATATCTTCAATCTTCAATTTACCAAAATGATCATTTAAAGGATTTAAATAAACCATGATTTTCGAGTGACCAGGATCAAAACCATCTTTATGCATTGCATTTGGACCAAAATCACTTGATTTTGGATAAGTTTCCCAGACTCTAACACCAACAAAAGCAAATGGTGAAAAAAGCTCCTTTTCAAGAATTTTTTTGCAATAATTAAGAAGCTCAACCAAGGCAGGATACTTTTTTATATCCTCGCCCAGGTTTAAATACCTATTATTTAGAATTAACTTTGATATTATTTCTTTTGAAAAATCTGTAGAAATTTTTAATGGATTTTTTTTTGAAAAATCATCTATAGAAGTTTCATCTAGGGAATTAATTAGAGTATTCAATTCTAAAACTAAGTTTTCTGGCAGATGAAATGTATAAAAATCTCTTTTTTCTTCACCAAAAGTTTTGATAACTGTATGATAGTGATCTTTGAAGGTTAATTCAGAACTTAATAGACTCTTTGTTTTGGTTACAAGGTACTTAATCATGTATTTAAACTTTGTAAATTTAGCCTTAAAAAAAATCATTTCATTCTAGACAACTGAGGTATATTAAATTTTTCATGAAGATTGCAAAATATTTGGAGAATTATGAACTAATCTTCCAAGGTTATGAAGTAGATATCCTATCATTGGTAGAAATTCTTAAGATTATCAAATCAAATCAAAATAAAGTTATGGTCTTGGGTAATGGCGCTAGTGCAGCGATTTCAAGTCACATAGCTAATGATCTAACTAAAGCAACAAAAATAAAAGCTCTTACTTTTCACGATCCAGCTTTGATTACTTGTTTTGGAAATGATTTTGGTTACGAAAACTGGATGAAAGAGGCCTTAAACCATTTTTATGAAAAGGATGACCTTGTAATATTAATTTCTTCAAGCGGAAATTCGAAAAACATTGTGAATGCAGCTAGATTTTGTAAAAGAAATAAACTTAAGCTAGTGAGCCTAACAGGTCCTAATCCTAGCAAAGAAGTTATAAGTAGTTCATATATAAATTTCAGGGTGAATTCTGATATATATAATATTATTGAATGCATTCATATGATAATACTTACAAGCGCTATTGATCAGATTAATATGATTAAACTCAAATAGTTGAGGATAATTTAGCTTTGATTTATTTATTTGATTCAAGTTCTAGTTTATGGAAGTCGGGGCATGAAGATTTTTATAACAAAATGTTAATTTCTTCAATTTCTGAATCCTTTAAGTTCCAAATAAAAATTCCTTTCAAATATTTAAATAGAAATAAAATTAGTAAAATCAGAATTTTTCTTTCCACTTTTATAAATTTATACAAAATACTTAAAAAAGATAAATGTCTTATTATTCTTCCTACTCCCACAACCTATGATATTTTGTGTCTTTACTTCTTAAGATATTTTACAAAAGCTAAAATTATCTTTTTTAAAAGAAGAATCTATGATGAAAATTTTACCAAAGATGCTTTGCTAAACTTTTTTTTAAAATCTCTTTTTTCTAAGTCAAATTTTGTCTTAGTATCTGACTCAAATAAAATTTTAACTCTAGAAAATCCTTTAAATAAGACTTTTCATATTGATATACCTAGCAGAGAATTTTCCGAAATTAGTAAACCCGAAGAGGTAAATATTCCAGAGCATGCCAAACTTACTTTTGCCTTTACAGGCGTATTGAGAGAAGAAAAAGGCGTATATCTTTACGAGGATATTATTAAACAAACATTGAACAAGATTCCTTATTCAATATTTTTAATACATGCAGTAGCTAATGAAAAAAATATGAAAAATAAACTAGATGAGCTTGAAAATACTTTCAGTTCAAATCCAAGAGTAATTTTTTTAAGCAGGTATATTTCAGACAAAGAGTATGCTTGGATATTAAATAAAATAGATGTTTTAGTTTTGCCATACAATGTAAAATCTTACTCCTCTGGAACCAGTGGACCTTTTATGGAAGCCTTGAGCTGTGGAAAAAAAATTTTATCAACCAAACTTGATTGGGCATATGAAAAATTTTGTAATAACTCCAATATTTTTTGGATTAATGATCTGATGCCATCTTCAATTGAGGAAGCCCTTTTAAAGCTATCAAAAGATAATTTAGCCTTTGATTCAAAGAAAACCTTTGAAACCTCATCGTCATTTAAGGATTCTTGGGAAAAAGCTATTAAATATACATTAAATCTTTGAAATTATTATGAGTTGGAACAAATACCTTGATGATTCTTTGCAGGTTCTGCATAAATTAAATTCAGATGATATAAAGGAAAATATTCTTGGATCTATTGATCTAATTTCAGAATCAATATCTTCAAATAAAGCTCTTCTTGTCTGCGGTAATGGTGGTTCTGCTAGCGACGCAATGCATATAACTGGAGAATTGGTAGGTAGGTTTCTTGAAGAAAGAAAAGCTTTAAATGCTATCTCTCTTTCTTCAAACCCTGCCATACTTACTGCTTGGTCGAATGATTACTCTTATGAAACTGTTTTTTCAAGGCAAGTAGAGGCGCACGCTTCTGTGAGTGGATCTTTAATATGTATAAGTACTTCGGGGACATCGAAAAATGTTTTGTTAGCAGCAGAAGTAGCAAAAGAAAAAGGGTTAAACATCGTTAGCCTTACAGGTGAAACGGGGGGTGATCTTTTAAAATTTTCCGATTTTATTATTAGAATTCCTTCAAAATCAGTACCAATGATTCAACAAGGTCATCTCATTGCTTATCATTATATTTGTTTGGGAATTGAAAAAAACTTTTTATAAATCATATGAAGATACTAGTAACAGGAGGTAGTGGATATATTGGCTCAGTTCTTATTCATTATTTATTGAAAGAGCATGAAGTGTATGTTTTGGATAAATTTGAAAAAAATAATCCATCTTTAGCTTTCTTTTGTAGTAACAAAAGTTTTCACATCATCAAGGGTGATGTGAGAGATGAAAAGATTTTAAAATCAATTTTAAATCGTGTTGAAATGATAATACCTCTTGCAGCGCTGGTAGGGGCTCCGTTATGCAAACAGGATCCTATTAATGCGCAGTCCACTAATTTTGATGCAATTAAATTGATCGTTGATAATATTTCCACTGAACAAAAAATTATTTTCCCTACTACTAATAGTGGTTATGGTATTTCTAAAAATGATGAACTATGTACAGAGGATTCTCCTCTAAATCCCATTTCTTTATATGGAAAGTCTAAATGTGAAGCAGAAGATTTAATACTGCAATCTGGGAATGGCATAACATTCAGACTTGCTACAGTTTTTGGAATGTCACCACAAATGCGTTTAGATCTTATAGTTAATGATTTTGTTTACAGGGCAATGTTTGACAGTGCCTTGATAATCTTCGAAGGTTCTTTTAGAAGAAATTTTATTCATATTAGAGATGTTTCTAGAGCTTTCGTTCACGCTATAGATAATTACGAAAGAATGAATAACGAGCCATTTAATGTTGGTCTTTCTTCTGCTAATTTAACTAAATTAGAGCTTTGTAAAAAAATCAAAGAGCATCTCCCTAATTTTACTTTTATAGAGTCTAAGATAGGCGAAGATCCTGATAAAAGAGATTACCTAGTAAGTAATGAAAAAATTGAAAGTACAGGTTTTAAGCCATCCTTTTCTCTAGATGATGGAATCAAAGAATTAATCAAAGGCTACGCTTCCTTTAAGACAAGCTTATTTTCAAATGTCTGAGAGATATTTCCTCGTTAGATCACCTTACAGGGTAAGTTTATTTGGCGGTGGAACTGACTATCCAGAATATTTTGAAGAAAATAAAGGCTCTGTAATTGGTTTCTCTATAAATAAGTATATTTATTTAGGTGGATTGCTCACTAATGATTATGTTGATTACAAATATAGATTGGCTTACTCAAAACTTGAAACTACAACAAAGATAAATGATATTTTTCATCCTTGTGTTAGAGAAGGTATGAAAAACTTAAATTTTAATTCACCTGTTGATTTTTCTTTTCAAGCTGATTTACCTGCTAGCTCAGGACTAGGAAGTTCATCTAGCTTTTCAACTGGATTCATAAAATTGATCTCTGAAATTAAAGGGGACAAGTTATCTAAAAAAAAACTTTCTGATAAAGCAATTTTTTTAGATCGAAATATTCTGAAAGAGGATGTTGGTGTTCAAGATCATTTGCATTCTGCTTATGGAGGTTTTAATAAATTTTCTTTTCATAAAGACAAAATAACTAGAAAATCAATCAATTATTCAGAGAGAAATCTATCTGACCTTGAAGAAAGCATGCTACTTGTCCATACTGGGAAAAAAAGAAGTGCTTCCTCTATTGCAGCTGAACAAATAAAAAAAACAAAAAGTAAAAGAATAAATAATAGCCTCAATGAAATATTTAAAACCGTTTCTGAGGCTGAAAAACTTCTCACAAAATTCAATGACAATACTATTAAAGAAATAGGCTTATTGCTTAATGAGTATTGGATGATCAAAAGATCACTCACAAAAAAGATATCAGCTGATTATTTAGATGAAATGTATGAAAAAGGATTAAGTATGGGTGCTTATGGAGGAAAGTTATGTGGTGCAGGTGGTGGAGGCTTCTTTCTTTTCACTATGCCTTTGGATGCCAAAAAAAAATTTATAAGGTATTTCGGAGAAAAAAATTGTATTGACTTTAAAGTAGATTTTTCTGGGACTAAATTAATATTTAAAGGATAAAAATGAACTGTAGAATATGTAACTATTCAAAGTTAATCTCCACAATCAATCTAGGAAAACAGCCTTGGGGTAACAACTTTCTGGAGAAAAGCGAAATTGGCAAGGAACCATATTATCCACTAGAGGTGGAATTTTGTCCTAAATGTACTTGTAGTCAACTTAATTTCACTGTTCCAAAAGAAATCATGTTTTCGAATCACACTTATCTTTCTGGAATGACAACTACATTAGATAGTCACTTTGAATCATTGGCTTTAAAAGTTCATGAACAATTTTTCCAAAATTCTGAAAATCTTTCTGCCTTGGATATAGGTTCAAATGATGGAACTCAGTTGAAGCATTATTCTAATTTAGGATACGAAATTCTAGGCGTAGAAAGTTCAAAAAACATTGTTGACATCGCTAATAGGAATGGAATAGATACAAGATGCGCTTTCTTCAATGAAGAATTCGTTAATCAGATTAATAAAAAATTTGATGTTATAAATGCTTCAGGAATTTTCTTTCACTTAGAAGAGCTTCATTCCGTGACGAAAGGAATAAAAAAGGCTTTGAAGGATAACGGAGTATTTGTAGTTCAGTTTATATATTTAAAAAAAATGATTGAAAACTATGCTTTTGATCAAATTTATCACGAACATCTTCTCTACTATAATCTTCGACCGCTGGAAACGTTGCTTAAACTTCATGGCTTAGAAATATTTGATTCAGAGGAATTGCCAATTCATGGAGGTTCTTGTATTGCGTATGTTTCGCATAAAGGTTCAAGAAAAAAATCAAATAGATTAAAAAAAATGATTCAAGAAGAAGATCTTAAAAAATTACACTTACCTGAAACATATATTACTTATGCAAATGAATTACAAGATATAAAGAATCAAAACTTAAGTTTTTTAGAATCCTGCAAGAAAGAAAATAAAAGGGTTATGGGAATGGGAGCACCTGTAAAAGGAAATACTCTACTTAATTTTTTTGGAATAGATAATAATTTAGTTTCAAAGCTCGTTGAGATTAATCCTTTAAGAAAAGGCCTTTTTTCCCCCGGCAGCCATCTCGAAGTAGTTATGGAAAATGAGTTATCAGAACGACCAGATGTATATTATGTGCTTGCTTGGAATTTTAAAGAAGAAATTCTAAGAAATAATAAAGATTTATTAAAAGAAGGTACAGAGTTTTACTTTCCGGTAGAGGTGAAAAATTGAAAATACTTGTAACAGGATCCTCCGGTTTTATGGGACATCATCTGACTGCTAGACTTAAGTCTGACGGACATGAATTGATATGCTTGAATAGTAAAAACTGTGATTTAACTAAAGAAAATTCTATTAAAGATTTCACTGATCCTGATTTAGATAGAATATATCACCTTGCTGCATGGACTCAGGCTGGTGATTTTTGTCTAAAACATCCTGGTGAACAATGGATAATCAATCAAAAAATAAATACTTCAATTATTAATTTCTGGTTCGAAAATCAGCCTCATACAAAATTAATAACAATGGGTACAAGTTGCTCTTACGATCCAGATATTCCTTTAATAGAGGAAAACTATTTAACTGGTAAACCAATAGATAGTTTGTTTACTTATGCAATGACAAAAAGAATTATGGAATCTGGATTAAGAGCGATAAACAAACAATTTGGATTAAGTTATCTTACAGTTGTACCCTCAACCATTTATGGTCCTGGTTATCATGCTGACGGCAGGCAAATGCATTTTATCTTTGATTTAATTAGAAAGATTTTATCTGCAAAAAAAACAGGAAAAAAAGTAACTTTGTGGGGAAATGGATACCAAAAAAGA
>MDTG01232919.1_pt1 | contig 20416 bp, 18 predicted proteins | sample 811421 | NCBI WGS metagenome assembly MDTG01 (sample SAMN05326645, study PRJNA326480) | marine metagenome | isolation source: seawater | place: Pacific Ocean: South East | collected 2011
AATCTGCTTAAAACCGATGTATGAGATAAGCCCTCTGATATATAAGTTTTTTTCATTAAATTCTTTTAAATGATTAATTACCTTTCTATCTATTAATCTAAAATCTCCTGCATTTTCAGGAAGTGAGATATTTGATGATAAATTTATAAATTTGTAAAATATTTTTCTTAATAAAGTCAAAAATAAATTTTCTTTTCTTTTTTTTCTTATGCCCAAAACTACTTCGTAACCTCTCTCCCACATCAATAGAAATTTTGATATTAATTCTGGATCGTCTTCACCGTCCGCATCTAATTGAACAGCAGCATCTCCCTCACATATCTCATAACCTGCCATGATATTTGTTTGATAACCAAAATTTCTACTTAATTTAATGTACTTCATATCGTCAAATTTATCTTTGAATTTGTCTACAACTAATTTAGAGTCATCATTGGAGTTATTATCCATTAAAATAATTTCATAAAAATAATTTTTACTAGAGGATGTAAATTCTAGTAACTGATTTAATATTTTATCTAAATTTTTTTCTTCATTAAAAAAAGGAATTATTATCGATATTTTTTTCATTTTATTTCTTATAAATAATATTTATTAATTTTATCCTCGTAAATTAAATTTATCTTTTCATTTTTGTAATTTTTTAATACCTCTGCTGGTGGTATTTGAAATCTATCAAATATATAGCTAGATTGGTTAATCAAGAAGTATTTTATACTATTATTTTTTATTACATAAGCAACTCTTTCTGAATTAAGTAGTAATTGGAAAAATGAGTTCATTATAATATTTTTTTTTGAAACAAACCACAGGTCTTGAACAGTCAAATCATCATTAAATAACTTACATTTTATTAATATTATTACTTAGTTAAAAAATACAGAAAAATTTAAATAATAAGATTTTATTATAATTTTTATCTATAATTTAAAGGCTCAAAATAATTAAATACAATATGACCCTTTAGGATATTGCTTTACACTTAAATAAAATTAAATATTGTGTTTCTAGATCTATATTATGAAGATATCTTACGCTAAAACTGTATATGGAAAAGAAGAGATAGAAGCTGTAATAAAATGTTTAAATGAATCTACTCAGATGGGCAATTACTCTCGTAAATTCGAGAAAATTATAGCAGAGCTTTTCGAAAAAAAAGATGCGCTCTATGTGAACTCAGGATCTTCTGCACTTTTACTTGGCATACAATCTCTTAATTTTCCGAAGAATAGCGAAGTAATAACACCCGCTTTAACTTTTGGAACTACTATAAGCTGTCTATTACAGAATAATTTAATACCTGTGTTTGTTGATGTTGAGCCTTTGACTTACTGTATTGATACAGATTTAATTGAAGAAATGATTAATGAAAATACAGTAGCTATATTAGCGCCAAACTTAATGGGCAACATATGCGATTGGGATAAAATAAGGTCAATTGCAAATAAACATAATTTGATAGTTATTGAAGACTCTGCAGATACACTTGGAGCTAAAATAAATAACAATAAAAGTGGGTTTTATTCAGACATGTCAATTACGAGCTTTTATGGATCACACATTATTAATTGTATTGGAAATGGTGGGGCATTGTGTCTAAATGAACGAAAATATATTGAGAAAGCAAAATTATTAAGATCATGGGGAAGAAGCTCCTCTTTGTTTGATGAAAATAGCGAAAAAATTGAAAATAGATTTGATATTAAGTTAGAGGGAATTGAATATGATGCCAAATTTGTTTTTGAAGAAATTGGATATAATTTAGAGGGAAACGAAGTTGGAGCTGCTTTTGGACTTGTTCAATTAAAAAATTTAGAAAATAATATTAGAGTAAGAAGAGAAAATTTTATAAGGCAACATAATTTTTTTAAAAAATATCGTAAATTTTTTTATAATCCAATTCAAAAAGATAATGTTGACACAGCGTGGCTAGCATATCCGATTATGCTGAGAGAAAATTTGCCATTTAAAAGAAAAGATTTTCAAATTTATTTGGAAAAAAATAATGTTCAAACAAGAGTTGTATTTACAGGAAATATAATAAAACAACCTATGATGAAAAATAAAAAGTTTATAAAATCAAACAAAGGTTTCAAGAATTCTGATTCAGTCATGGAGAGAGGTGTTCTTCTGCCATTACATCACGGTATGACTAATGAAATGTTCGATAAACTCCATAATTTGATTAATGATTTTATTGAAAAATTTAATTAATTTTTTTATTTACCAATCTATAAAAATTTTGAATTTGATTTAAGCATAACTCTCTTGGAGATATATTCAAGTAATAGCTTTTATACCAATCATTTACATAATTTATTAAGAGTTGATTATTTATGAGTGTGCTCCAATGCAGATTTGTATTAGCTTTTTTAGAGCTAAGAGTCAGTTTTTGACTCTCATAAAATTTCACATTTTCTTTTCTGTATTTAATATTTAAATTATTTATTGATATGATTTTATCGACCATCCATTTTACATTTTTTTGATATTTTAGTTCTGGAGAAAAATTCCAATTATTATAATAGTAACTGTTTTTTGAAGCATATTCTGTAGCTAAGAGATAACCATTTAAACAATCTATGACATGTTGCCATGGTCTAATGCCATTTAAATTTCTAAAAACTAATTTTTTCTTTTCGTAAATAAATTTATAAATATCAGGCACTAATCTATTTTTCTTCCAATCACCACCTCCAATTACATTTCCAGCTCGTAATGTTACAACTTTTTTATTCATTTCTTTGAATTTTTTCGTGTATGACTTTGCGATTAATTCAACTGCCGCTTTACTTGCACTATATGGCTCTGATCCACCTAGATTTGATGTCTCTTTATAAGATTTAAAATAATTTTTTTCCTCGTAGCACTTATCTGTCGTAACTATCATAATTATTTTTATTGATTTAACTTTTAAACAGGCTTCTATTAAATTTACTGTACCAATTATATTGGATTTAAATGTATCTAGAGGTTTTTGTGAAGCTTCAGATACAATTGATTGAGCTGCAAGGTGAAATACAATCTCAGGTTTGCTCTTTTGCAGAGTTTTTAAAAGATTATCATAATCATTTATATCATCTTTTTTTCTTATTTTCTCTTGTTTATAAATAAGTTTATATAAACTTAAAGGATTTGAGGGGTAAGAGTTTGAATAACCTGAAATAAAAGATCCTAGTTTTTCTAACCAAACTTTTAACCAAGTTCCTTTAAAACTAGTATGACCTGTAATAAAAATTTTTTTTTTGTTCCAAAATTTTTTATTTGGAAATCTTGTGGTTACCATATTTTCCAAGGTGCTGTATTATTTTTCCATAATTTATTTAAATGTATATTATCTCTTAATGTGTCCATAGGATGCCAAAAATCTTTGTGTGTATAAACAGCTAATTGTGAAATTTTAGTAAGCCTCTTCATGGGCGATTGTTCCCACATTTCATCTCTTTTTCCTAAATTTAATGCACGAAATATTTTTTTATTCAAAATAAAGAAACCACCATTAATTACATTTTTATAATTTGTTGGTTTTTCATCAAAACTTTTGACTAAATTATTTTTGATTATAATAGAGCCAAATCTAGCTGGAGGTAGTACAGCAGTAACAGTCGCCAATTTCTTTTTTTTAAGATGAAGATCAATTAAATCTTTAAGATTAATATTTGCTAAGCCATCACCGTAGGTCATTAAAAAATTACTATCCTCTTTAACATACTCTTTAATCATTGAGATTCTTTTAGCTGTTTGAGTTTTCAGACCTGTATTAATTACTTTAATATTCTTTTTATTTTTGAAAAATTGCTCAATTATATTGCTCTTATAACCTGAACAAATAATAAAATCGTCTATTCCCTGGGCCGATAATAACTTTATTATATGCCAAATAATTGGTTTATTCCCAATCTTAATCATTGGTTTAGGTATCACTTTAGTTTTTTCTAACAATCTAGTACCTTTACCCCCAGCTAAAATTACAGCTTTCATTTATTTACTTTAACCAATCTGGTTTGGTGTATTTAGATATATCTGGATTTTTAATCGTATAACCTAGTGCGGAATAATTATAATTCAAAGGTAAACCACAACCTGAGCCTATATATCCAGGTGCCTTAGATGCAAAGTTATCTCTCCACCAATTTTCATCAAACCAAACTTTAACAACATCCATGTCACAGGCATCGTCAGTAAATATATAACTATTATCATTTATAAAACTCCAAAGATATTTAATACATTCTTGTGTTGAAGAGACTAAATCAACATCTAAAAATAAAAAGTCGATTCTTTCATTATGCGATTTTAAAGACTCATTAAAGTAACCTTTTCTCAATTGAACGCATTCCATTTCACCAAAGAATTCAATATTTTTTTTTACATCGTCTAGTTGAGCTGAATACATGCCTTCAGCGTACTGCCCTGTTATTGAGACATGAGGGTAAAATCTTTTATCAATATTATCATCAGGAGGAAGACCCTCGAAAGAGTCATATATAATTAATTCTCTTCCAATAATTTTTGCAGCAATAGATAATGTAATTGATGTTGATCCTTTGTAGCAACCACACTCAACCAAATAATCTTTATTTTCAGGAGGTAATTGAAGAATACGCTTAAATAATTCTAGGTGTGAAATTAAACTTGTTGCACTTTCGATTTTAGAAAAATTAAATCTTATTCTATCTACGATTTTTATTCGTGCATTTTTATCTAAACCATAAAGATATCCATTGTTATCGTTTATAAAATTCTCCTCAAATGACCCAGTAATTCTACTTGCAGCTTTATTTATATAATTCTGAATTTTATATGGTATTTTATGATATAAATATCTTAACACTTAATTTTTTTTCCAACATCCAAAATTTTATTAGTTATTTTAGTTACATCAAAATATTTTGAATAAACTATTTTACTATTGTTATAAATTTTTTTTTTATCAGATGCACTCATTAAGTATGAGCTATTGATATTTTTGGCTAAATTGATTACATCATTTGGGCTTGAAGAAAAACCAATTTTATTAGATTTTATAAAGTTAGACAAAGCACCATTAGATACAGCAATAATTGGTTTTCCATAGCAAATATATGTCTGCAATTTTCCAGGTAAAGTTTTATTTAAAGCCTCACCATCTTTTAAAGAAACAAAAAAAGCATTAGATTTTGACAAATATTCACCAATTTCAAACTTTGATTTTTGTGAATAAAGAGAAATATTCTTAATTTTTGACTTATTTAACTTAGTTTTTAAATTGTCAAAAAGTTTACCAGAACCGATAAGTTGAAAAAAAATATTATTGTTAATCATATTTTGAATCAGCGCTTCAAATAAAGTATCAAACTCTTGAGCAGTGCCAAAATTACCAGCGTAAGTAATTATATATTTACCTTTATTATAAAAATCACGATATTTTTGAAAGTCATAATCTGCTGGTTGATATAGAACATGAATTTTTTTTAAATTATAAACTTTTGATAAATGGTTTTTAAAACTTTTAGATTGGACAAATATATGATCACATGAAAAATATATTTGTTTGACTAAAAAATTTATAATTGTAAGCATTAATTTATTCTTAACATAACCTGTATCTATTAATACCTCGGGCCATAAATCTTGAACCCACAAGATACATGGTTTTTTTTTTATCTTTGATAAAATAATAGCTGGAATACATTGAAAAATTGGTGAGGTTGCAAAAGTTATTGAGAAATCAAAGTCAATTTTTCTTTTTTTTAAAATAGTAAAGGAAGTAGAGAATACTTGATGTAAGTAATTTATAAAAATATTAATAGAATTATTATTTGTTTTTATATAAGAACTTGACGAAAAAACATCAGCTCCTTTATATTTGAAATTTTTTTTTTCTGAAAATTTTTTTGTATTTTTTGGACTCAAAGCATTGTTTGAAGAAAATACCGTTACATAATTATCTATAGATAATTTTTCAGATATTAAATTTATTTTAAAATTTTCAGGATAGAAGTGTTTTGAAAAAATTAAAATTTTCATTTTATATAATTTATATATTCATTGAAACTAAAGGAGCTGAAATTCTTTAATTTAGAATTATTAATTAAAAAATTTTTTTTACTATTATATTTTTTTATAGCATTAACTAAACTTTCTTTTTTATTTTTAAATTGAAAATTAGGATCAATAAATTGTGAGCTATATTCTTTATCAATAGATAAAATAATTAAGTTGTTTGCCCATGCTTCTATTATTGGCAATCCTAAAGTTTCATTTTCAGAAACATAAATAAGTGCATTACACTCTTTGTAAATATTTTGAAATTTAGAAACATCTTTTTCGTGGTAATTAAAAATTTTTAAATTGTATTTTTTTTTTAGATAATCAAATTTTATTTTCTTTAGTTCAGAATTATTTAAGGTAAGTAATAGTGACGGAAAAATATTTTGTTTCGACAATAGTATAAAAGAATCAATTAGTAGTTTGTGATTTTTATGGGCCATTAATGATGCGGGATATATGAAATCATATTTTATTAAATGATTTTTTATTGAATGATTATTTTTTTTATACTTTTCAAAGATATTTATTATTTTAATATTATTATAATTATTCAAGTATTTTTTTAACATAGATTTTGCTATTGGTGATAAAACTATCCAATCATTTACATTTTTTTTTCCAAATTCAAAAGCAATATATCTGAGAAAATCTTTGGAAAAAAACCAATAAAAAAATTTTTTATTGTAAAAATATTTAAATATATTTGCGTTTTGAAAAATAACTGAGACTTTACATTTAAAATTCATAAATGGTGGTAGTCCATTCAAAAATATAATGTGATCATCTGATTTAATTTTTTTTTTTATATTAAATAAATCTAATGTTCTTGAAATAAAATTACTTTTTAAAAAAATAATATTTTTATTATATGAAAAATGCCTCTCTAGTCTTTTATCTAAAAAATAAAATACATCTGATAATTCTCTAAATTGATTTAAAATTGTTTCACCACCTTTTTCATTTATACCAACACAATAAAAATATAGCATTTAATTAAATATAGATTTTAAATTTAGTTTTTTATAAATATTTGTGTAAAAATTCCATAAACCCCTCTCCGACCCATAATTATGATGAGGTATTTCTTTTGAATTTATATAATTATCTAATTCTTGTTTCGTCCACCCAATTTTTTTTAGAAAAAATTGAATATCTTTTTTTTCATCTTCTAGATTTGAATAACAATTTGTTTGCATGATTTTTAAAGCATCATCTCTACTTAATTGATTAGTGCAAATTAAATTACTTAAATGTAGTTTTCTTTTATCAACTCCAAATTTTTTGGGAAGTATGTACCCTTGGTAAAATCTTGTAAATACTGACTCATAGTGCTTATAGGGATAAGGTTTAAAATTACATGTATTTTCCAATATTTTTATAGCTTCAAACTTATTGTAATTAATATAATCTAAAAAAAGAACCCACCTTATTTTTTTTAAAACTTCGTAATAAATAAAGTCATAAGTTCCAAATGTTGGTAATGTAATTGGCTTTATATTTTTAAATTTTTTACCAATTTTTTTTATATTTTTTGCATCATTTTTAAACCAACTCCAATTATCTGGTATTTTAAAACCCTCAGTTGATGTATTAGTTCCTGATAAAATATATTTTAAACCATATTTATTTGCCATTTTATAATTGATAGCTAACATGGCGTTATCCATAAGTAGTTCTATGTCTAAGACGTTTGACTCAAAAAATGCTTGTTGAAATAACTTGTATTCCTCCCAGTCAATAACATGTGTATATAAATCTACTTTAAGTATATTTACTAAATTAGATATGTTATTTTGAGCTAATTCACTATTCCAACCATTATCTAGATGAACGGCAAGTGGTCTAAGTCCTAATTCTACAGATTTTAAAAGGGTAAAACTACTATCTACACCTCCTGAGACTCCTATAATACAATCATAAGCCTTATCTTTATTTTCCGATTTAATATTTTTTATAAAATCCTCTAAGTTTTTTATATTTGTATTTCTATTTTGATATTTATTAGAAAAATCATTACAGTAATTACATTCACCATTAGTGTTAAAAGTAATATTACTTGCAGTAGTATCCATAATACACCGCGTGCATACCTGATAACTATCATCCATGTATATAATTTTTTTCTTCTTTATTAATATAACTAATTAATACTGCTTTGTGCGGTCCATAATAAATAAAAAAGGAACCAATGGATACTGCATCAATATTAGTTTTAGTGAATATTTCTTTTATATTTTCAATACTATTAATACCTCCATTAATTACAATTGGTATGGGAGGCTCAATATCTAATTTATTATATAAATTGCAATCAAAACCATTCAATAATCCATCATTATCAACATAAGATATTAATAATTCTCCCGCACCTCTTTTAATAATATCATTGATAAAATTTTTAATTTGTGGGCTGTGTGAAATATCATTAATCCAATCATAAATTTTATATCTACCAAATAAATCTTTTTTAATATTTAAAGATATTACTACACTTTGAGATCCAAATTTAGTTGATAAATCGTTAATAAAGGAGGGATTTTTTATAGCTGAGTTGTTTAAAACAATCTTCTCTACTCCAATGGAAAATAATTTTTCAGCATGTTCTATACAATTTATGCCACCACCATAAGCAAATGGCATTCTGCACTCACCTGCAATTTTTTCAATCAATTCAAAATTAATATTTTTTGTTATAGATGATTTGATATCTAAAATTATTAGTTCATCTACCTCTTTTTCATTAAAAATTTTTACAACATTTATCGGATCACCAACATATGAAGCGTTCTTAAATTTTTTTGTTTTGACTAATTTTTCATCGCTTATTAAAAGTGTTGGAATTATTCTTTTTTTTAACATAATTTTATAAAATTTTCTAAAATCTTCTTTCCTTGCTTATAACTTTTCTCGGGATGGAATTGTACACCATAAATTTTTTTATAATTCACAGATGAACTAAAATTATTTATATAAAAAGTTGAGCTTAACTCATATTCTTGTGTATTGACATAAAAACTATGTGCAAAATAAAATAAATTGCTTTTAACATTCTTGAATAAAGATTTATCATCAACAAAATCTATTTCATTCCAGCCTAAATGAGGTACTTTATAATTTTTAAAAGATTTAAATCTTACACAGTTTCCCTTAATAAAGCCAAAACCTCTCTCTTTACCCTCATCACTACTTTCAAATAAAGATTGCATGCCAACACAGATACCCAATATACTAAAATTTTCCTCTAAAACCTTTATCTTTATCGATTTAAATAGATCCTTATCTTTTATACTTTTCATAAAAGAATCATAAGTTCCTACTCCTGGTAAAACTATTTTTGGAAAATTAGTAAAATCGTTTGGAGAATTAATAATCTTATAATCAATTTCAAGGTCATCTAAAACACGAATAATTGAACCAATATTGCCAACACCTGATTTAATTATATTAATCATTTAATTAATTTATATAAGGTAAAAAAAAATAATATTATTCTTAATAAAGAAAAAATGATTAAATTTTTTTTTTTTAATTCAAATAAAATATTGTTTATTGTACCATTCATATTTCTATTACATAAAAAAAATATTATTATTATTTTTTTAATAAAACTCTGTTTACTAAATTCAAGTATAAGAATAGAAAATTTACTTTCATTAAAAATTTTTTTTTCTTTATCAGCAAAAATATTTTGGGTCTTAGAAGTTTGCATATTATGAGATCTTGAGTAAAATAAAGGAATATCCAAGTAAAATGGATTATGTTTTTTGAAAATTCTGAACATCATATCATAATCTTGAGTGTGTTTTAAATTATTGTCAAATAAACCTATATCATTAAAAATTTTTCTGTTGATTAAAAAAGTACACATATTCAAATTATCTCTTATTATAATATGAATAAAAGGTTTAAACATTTTCATTTTGCATTTTTTTAATGAAAGAATTTTTTCTTTTTTATCAACTAAAAAAAAAGACGAATAACATATTAATGAATTTTTTTTTTTGATAATATCCATCTGTAATTGAATTTTATTCTCATGGAAAAAGTCATCATGACTTAACCAATTGATATATTTACCTTTTGATTTTTTTATGCCATAGTTTAGAGCATAAGAAACACCAAAATTTTTTTTCAGCTTAAAATATTTAATTATTTTTTTTTTTGAGAAACTATTTATAATTTTAACTATTCTGTTATCATCATCATCTCCATCGTTAATAATCAGTATTTCAATATTTTTATAACTTTGATTTACGACGCTCTCTAAAGATTTAGATAAAAAATGATGATTTTTGTATATTGGTATTATAACAGATACTAACAATATTTTTTTATAGCACTTATCAATTGATTATTTTGATTATCTCTTGAAAAATTATTAATGAAATCATAATTTTTCTTAATTTTAATTTTTTTTAATGATAAAAAAAAGTCTTTTAAATTATCTTTGCTGTAATCAATACTTAATCCCAAATTATATTTATTAACTAAAATTGACGCTTCTGATACTCCATTTGTTATAACTATGATTGGGACTCCAATTTTCAGATATTCAAAAAATTTTCCAGTTATTACCTCTTTTACTGTTGCTTTTTCAGTGTGAAAGATCATTAAATAATCCATTTTTAACATCTCCTTGGATAATTTATGGTAATCAACATTATCATAAAAAAAAAAGTTTTTATTTTTTATATACTTTTCTTTTTTTATATTTGAATTTCCAAAAAAATGAAATTTCAAGCTATCTATATTTTTTGAAGATTTGTATATGACATCGATATTTCTATAACTGAAAAAAGAATCTGATAGTAAACCAAAATAACCAATTTTTATCTCCTTTAAGCCATCTGAATTAATACGACTATTATTAAAATTGTTACTTAAAAATCCATTATAAATTAGGTATGACTTAGTTTTAATTAAAGCATCCAAATCGTTTTTTATAGTGTTCGTGGATGCTATTATAAGATCAGCACATGACAAATATTTTTTTTCGTAATATCTAAAAATGACTTTTTTTAATATCCATAAATAGCTTGATGAAACTCTTTGGGTCCAACCGTCTCTGTAATCTAAAATAATCTTTAAAGATGGGAATTTAATTTTAATTAAATTAACCATCGAGAAAAGTGAAAATGGAGGGGCAGATATAATTAGAATATCAATTTTATTTTTTGATATAATTTTTAAAGTATTTTGTAAAAATATATTTTTGTAAGGTCTAATTTCGTCTAAAGCTAATACGTAAGCCATATTTCTAAATAATATCTTAATTATATTTTTTATTAGACTATTTAATTTAATAAAGATCTTTGAATTTGAATTGTGTGTATCTATAAAAATTGTTTCAATATTATTTAATTCATTTTGCAATCCAAGATAACCAAAATAAGTATTTTTTCTGCATAATATAAATAAATTGAAATCTTTTTTTAATTTTTGTGCGAACCCATAAATTCTTGCTATTCCACCAACAGATTTTGTGTAAGGAATAAATTGATTAGTTACAATCAAAATATTTTTTTTATTTTCTGACAATGTTATTTATCAATCTCGCAATTTTTAAAGTTGACTTCCCGTTTCCAAATAATTTAGTGCTATTTTTTTTTAATTTCTTATTAATAAATTTTTTAATAACAAAATTTTGAGGAATTTTATCATTACATATTTTTACACAATTACTTTTAATTAGCTCTTTCCACTCAGTTTCATTTCTAAGAAGTAAAACTTTTTTATTCAAAAAAAATGACTCTTTCTGCACTCCACCACTATCAGTTATTACAAAGTAGCAATTACCAATAGCAATAATGTTATCATCAAAATTAAGGGGTTTTATAATATGTAAATTCTTTGGTAATTTTAACTTTTTCAATAGATATGTAAATTTTGGATGCATTGGCCATATAATTTTATTCTCAAGTCTGCCTAATTGTTCCATAATTTTTTTTAAAAATACTTCATTTGAATTACTCTCTCTGTGAACTGTAAAATATATATAATTAGATGGTATTAATGATTTTGATTTCAAAAAATTATTTATCTGAGATTTCTTAATTTTACTCTTAATGTAGTTAATATTATCAAACATAACATCCCCAAAGTTGAATATATTTTCTTTATTAATGTTTTCTCTAATTAAATTATTTTTTGAATTTATTGTTGGAGAAATTAAATAATTTGACAGTCTATCTGCAACTATACGGTTTTGTTCCTCTGGCATTGATAAATCATAAGATCTTAGACCTGCCTCTATATGCATAGTTTTGTATTTTTTTTTTATACTGAAAAGAACACCAGCTAATGTGCTGTCTGTATCTCCATAAACTATCACTAGTGATGGAACAATAGACTTCATTTTCTTGTCTATCTTTAAAATCATTTCCGAGAGTCTTTGAGAATTATTAATATTTTTAAGTTTTATATTTATGATTTTATAATTTGTTGGATAAATTTTTAAAAATATTTTAGACATATTGAAATCATAATGTTGCCCAGTATTAATAATTAAGTTGTAAAATTTAAAGTGATTAATTGCCTTGATGGTTATCAATGATTTAATAAATTGGGGTCTACCGCCAATTATATGAACTATTGTTTTTTTCATTTAATAAATTTAAACAATAAATAATATTATAATTTTATTAATTTATTGTCAGATTTTAAAATATACTTTGCATTGGTATATTTACAAATAAACTCTTTGTTTTTATTTAATTTTATTTTTTCTCCATATTCACTCATCCAACCTTTATGTTTTGAGGGCACACCATAATTAAGAGAAAAATCATATGTATTTCGAGTCACCAAAGAACCCGCACCTATGAAAGATGAATATCCTAATTTAACTCCGCATAAAATTGTAGAATTTGCTCCAATTGATGTATTTTTACAAACTAAAGTTTCCTTAAATTCATTTTTTTTTTCATAACTTGATCTAGGATTTATCACATTTGTAAATACGCAACTTGGTCCACAAAATACATTATCCTCCAATTTAACACCCTCATATACAGAGACATTATTTTGGATTTTAACATTATTGCCAATTTTTACACCAGGGCCCACGTAAACGTTTTGTCCAAGAATACAATTATTTCCTATAGAGGCGTTTTTAGAAATATGAGTAAAATGCCAAACTTTAGTACCTTTGCCTATTGAGACATCATCATCTATTATAGCTGTTTCATGTATCATTTTTATATTTATTCAAAATGTTAATTACTAAATTGATTGATTTCAAGGAGTCAAGCAAATTTGATTTTTTACTACTTAGTATGGATTTGTAAGAGGATAAATGTAGATCCTCAAAATTTTCAGAGAGTTCAAAAAATTTTTGATCGGTATACAGTGCTCTTATTGATTTATTATTATTTTTTTTTATGTCATTAATATCTAAAGACAAATACCACATTACTTTAAATCCATTAAAAATTAAATAGCCACTAGATTTATTTGATCTGTATGAAGTCATTTTGTAATTCATTGGCTCACCGAATATAAAAATTAGAAAATCAAATAGATGAATACCAATATTTAATAAGATCCCGCCTGATCTCTTAGGATCACCCTTCCAAGTATTAAAGTACCATTTGCCTCTAGGTGTAACATATTTTAACTTAATGATCTTTCTAGATTTATTAATTTTTATAATTGATGAAAAATATTTTTTTATTTTATAAATACTTTTTGAATATCTCAATTGTAATAAAGAATAAACATTATTTTTTTCCAACTCATTCAATGATAGAAGGTACTCATATTCTTTTTTTTTTATACATATTGGCTTTTCGCAAATTATTTTAAAATTATTTTTAAGTCCAAATTTAATATAATTGACGTGGGTATTGTTAGGAGAACATATTACTAGATATTTGTTTGAAATAGATTTATTAAAATTATTTAAATTATTTACAAAATCATCAAAATTTGAGAAGTAATTAATTTTAAATGAAAAGCTATCTAAATATCCTACATTTGAGCTAGGATCAAATACAGATATCAATTCAGAATTTTTAAGCTTATGTATTGCTTCAACATGTCTTTTAGCTATATAACCTGCACATCCAATTAAAAAAAATAAATTTTTTTTATGCTTCATTATTTAATTATAATTGGTAAATATTATTTTTATTTTCCAATTTATTTCTAGTATCAAAAATTAAACTTTTTAATTTATAAAATAAATTATAGTTTAATATATCATGATCAGTTAATAAAAAAATAACGTCAAAATTTGTCAATCGATTTTTTTTAAATTCAACAAATCTTATAGACTGTAGATCAACTTTTCTAGTTAATGGTATTTTTAAATAAAATGGGTCATAAAAAAATAAGTTTCTAAATTTATTTTTTTTAAAAATTTTAATCAGATCTAATGATGGGCTTTCACGAAGATCATCTATATTTTTTTTATATGACAAACCTACAAAGAGTATATTAATGTCTTTGATTTTATGAAATTTTTTCTTAATGATCTTAAGAGATTCTTTATATATATAATTAGGCATCGTATCATTAATCTGCGATGAAATTCTTAATAATGTTGAATTAATTCCTATTTTTTTTAATTTCCAAAGCAAGTAGTGTGGATCTACTGGGATACAATGGCCGCCAATACCAGGGCCTGGATAAAAAGCTGTAAAACCAAAAGGCTTAGTTTTTGCAGAGTTAATGACGTTGTTCACGTTAATATTTAAGCTTCTACAAATTTTTTTTATTTCATTTATAAAACCAATATTAATGTTTCTATAAGTATTTTCTAAAAGTTTGGTCATTTCAGCTGTTTTAATATTTGATGTTTTATGAATTTTTACTTTTGATTTTTTATATAATTCCGAGACTAAATTTAAAGAGTTTTGACCTATACCAGAAACAACTTTAGTTGTGTTTTTAAGATTAAATTCCTTATTACCTGGGTCCTCCCTTTCTGGGGAATAAGCTAAGAAAATATTCTTATCAATAACAAAATTTAATTTTTGAAATAATGGCAGAAACAATTCTTCAGTGCAACCGGGATATGTGGTGCTTTCTAATATAACTAACTGGCCTTTTTTAAAGAACTTTGATGCAGTTTTAGTCGCTTTTTTTAGGATTCTCAAATCTGGAAGTTTTTTACTATTAATAGGTGTCGGTAAACAAAAAATTACGACATCAGAGTCTTTAATAAATACATAATCACTTTCAAGTTTTGTATAATTTAATTTCGCTATCGTTTTATTTGGAATAGAAGAGATATAGCTTTTTTGATTTCTTAATTTTCTTATTTTTTCATCGTCATTATCAATTCCAATAACATTAAATTTATTGTTAATAAAATTAATTGACAGAGGCAAACCAACATAACCCATACCAATAATTGATATTATAGCACTTTTATTATTTATTTTATTTAATGTATGTCTAAAATAATTTTTGTTTTTTCTCATTTTAAATATAAGATATTTTTTTGATATAATTGTTTATTCCTATATTAAAAAATATAATTCTAATTGCAAAAATATTATTATTTTTTTTAAAAATAGCTAAATTAATCGAAAAAATTTTTTAGAGATTTATTCAGTTTATAAAAATATTTATCGTTTAGATACGGACTAAAAGGGATGCTGAATATAGTTTTAGTGATTTTTTCAGTGTTATAACATGAATTTGCAAATTTTTTATATGGTGGGTGATTATAAATTGGCTTTGGATAATATATTCGTGTAGGTACTTTATCATTATTTAAATGCCTAATGAGTTTATCTCTTTTTTTATAGAGAATAGGGAATATTGCACATGATGAAATCTCATTTTTATCTAATCTGTTCACTACCAAGTCGTCATAAATACTTAAAACCTCCAAAAGTTTTTTATAATTTGCCATTCTATTTTTAATTTCTTTGTTAAATAACTTTAATTTTTTTAATAAAAAATAAGACTGTAAGTTATCAAGTCTACTGTTTACTCCGATATTTAAATGATTAAATGTACCTTTTTGCCCATGTCTAGATATCATTTTCATTGAGTTAAACAATTTTTTATTATTAGTAAATATTGCGCCCCCATCACCATAACAACCTAAAGGCTTAGTAGGAAAGAAACTAGTACATGAAATATCAAAAACATTGCAGGATCTTTTATCATCACTATTTTTAGCTCCAAAGCTTTGCGCACCATCCTCAATAACAAAAAGATTGTTTTTTTTTGCAATTTTAAGAATATTTTTATAATCGCAACATCTACCAAACAAAGACGTGGGAATAATGACTTTTGTTTTAGATGATATTTTTTTTTCTAAATCAATTATATCAATTTGATATCTATTATTAACATCTACAAATACAGGCTTATAACCCAGTAATAAACATACCTCAGAAGAAGAAATATAATTGAAAGCTGGTATTAATACCTCAGAGTTTTTTTTTAAATCCAAAGCTAAAAGTGCTATAGTTAGAGCGTCGGTGCCATTAGCACATGAAATGCAATATTTTGATCCAATATAATTAGAAAGTTTTTTTTCTAGTATTAAGGTCTCATGACCTAAAATAAAATTTTGTTTACTTAAGAAAGGTAATAAATCTTTTTTTAATGATCTCTCAATAAATTTGTATTGTGCTTTTAAATTAAAAAAATCGCTCATATTATTATCTTATTTTATAATGTTTTATATTAAAAAATTTATCAAAAATTAATATAAATAAAAAACAAGAATATATTAAAAAATTAAAATTGAAATAACCAGCCCCCCTTATAAATTGTATTAACAGAACAGAACAAATTAAAATTTTATAGGATGGGTCAAATTTATTAGAAAAGATAAAATATAAAAAAAAGAAGCAAAATAAAAATGAAATAATGCCAAATTCTCCTAAAATCTTTATAAGATTTGAAGCACCATCATTATAATTAGTAAAAACATATTTTTTATAAATATCATTTAAGGTATTCGTTAAATCATTATTGTTGTCGATAAATAAATATTCGTAATTATTGAAGCCATAACCAAAAGGTTTTTGTTTAATAGAACTTGTTATCAAATCAATATGATACAAATAAACAAAAGTTGAGATATTTACAAATTTACCATCATTTTGATTATCATTTTCAGGAATTAAAGATAATGGACCATTTTCATTTGAGCTTTTTTGATCTTTGAAAATATTATTTTTATATGAAAAATCAATAATTTTAGGAGTACATGCTTTATTCATGATCATTGGATAGGCTAGAACAAAAAACAATAAAATAAAGAAAAACTTGTGAGAGCTAAGAATAGATCTTTTCCAAATACAAATAAGAAAAACTAAAATAAAATTAGCTATAAACATCGTGAGAGAAAAAAAGAATACAATTGAAAATAAATATAATGATTTGAGAATATTCATATGTGTTTTTGAATATTTCATTTGAAAAATTGAAAAAAATAGAGGTGTAAGTATAATTGCTACATGAGAATTTTCTCTAAATACGAAATAAAAATCATTTATTCTTAATCCGCCACAACTAAAATTTGTAAGATATCCAATGCTTTTAAATAAATCAATTTCATTAAATAATATTAAAAAAAATAAGGTTATTAGAAAAAAAATACCTATATGAAAAAGAATTGAATTTATTAAAAAAATATTTTTTTTTAAATAAAAATAATTTTCATAAACTAAACAAAAACTAGATATCAATATAATTATCGATAAAGAGTTTTTAATATTAAAACCTGCTACAAACGCTGTATGAATAATAAAAAATAAAAAAATAATTGAAATAAAATATTTAAATTTTTTTTCAAAATTAGTAAATGCTAATAATATTAAACAACTTAACAAATAACACAAATGCTGAAGTTTAATTTCAAATATTAATATATTATGCAAATAATAATTTACAAAAATTATATTTAATAAAATTAAATTGAATATAATTTTTCTATTATTATTAAAAATTTCAAATATTAACATCATAGAAATTTCAGTTTATTTTTTTTCTTTCACTAAAAATTAAAAATACAAATGGAAGATAAATAATTACACTAATCCAGTTATTAAAAAAACTATTAGTAGGTACAAAAGGAAATAAATTTATCAATATTATAAACAGGATGTATCTATTCATACTTAAATCAGGAAATTTCTCAAGTTTAGTTAATTTTGCTAAAATAATACTAATTAAACTTAAGATTATTAAAAATCCAAAGGTTCCATTTTCAGATATGATTTGTAAATAATAGTTATGCGGATGTGTTGAACATCCGTTAGTTATGTTTTCATAATCCTTTAATCTATCATATTTCAATTTTACAACATACTTTTCATCATCACATAGTTTACGAAACATTTTAGGCCCTATTCCAAATATTTTATTTTGATAAAACATATTCAATGCAGTCTTATAATGTAGTTCATGAATTTCAGAGAAAAATTTTATTTCAAATTTTTCAGAGTCATTATATTTTAAGATAATTTGATTAATTGTTGAGTCTATTAATCTGTCTTTAAATTTATTAGGTACCACGAGTGTGGAGGAGAAAATAACCAAAATTAAAAAAAATGTAAAAAACTTTATTTTGGTAGTTATAAAATTACTAGTAAGTAAAATGATTAAAAAAATAATAAAATAAATTAAAGCTGTTCTTTCTCCACTAAAGAAAATAACTATAAACGCTATGGGTATAAATAAAACTAGTAAAATATTTTGTTGTTGACTTTTATTATTTTTATAAAAATTAAATAAAAAAATATAGGGTAATAAAAGGGATGTAAATTTTCCCATTATTAGTTCTTCTGAAAAGAAACTACTGTACCTACCGATATTTTTGTATGGAGATACATTGCCTAAAGTATTAAATCCAAAAACAATCTCAAAAATTAAATCAAAGAATATTACTAATATCACAAGTGTGACACTATAAGAAAAATATTTTATTAAATTAGCATTGAAGTGAAGAAGACATACTCCTCCAAAGATAAATAGTGGATATCTAAAAAAAAATAAAGAACTCTCTAAAGAAAATATAATATCATCTGAATATATTGAACTAATAAGAGATGATAAATAAAATAATATTAGAATTAGGATATATATATTAAATAAGTATTTTTCTCTTAAATCACGTGAGAATATTGAACATAAACCATACAACGCAACAATACATAAAAATAAATCAGCAAGAAATGGACCTGTGACTAAAGCAAAAGGAATAAGTATAAATACTGAGTTTACAAAATTTCGAAATGATTTTATGTGAATAATTGACATTAATAATTCAAAGATTGATTAATTATCTTTATAAATTAGTTATTTGATTTAATCTAATAAAACAAATATTTTCACTATATTTGGTAAATTTTATAGTTTAATAATTTACTATGTGTGGTTTTTTTGGTGCTATAAGCACTTATGAAAATTTAAATCTAGACTCAATATATAAAGCCTCTAAGAGGATATCACATAGAGGCCCTGATGATTTTGGTTATTTTTTTAGTAACAAAAATGATTTTAGGAGTTCAAAATATAATAGAAATAACAAAGAGATAAATTTTAATAATCTATTAAATGAGATCAATATACAAAAATATAATGTAGCTTTTTTCTTTTATAGGCTTTCTATTATTGATTTAAGTGATGAGGGTCATCAACCATTTTATGAAAATGAAAGGTATATATTAAATTTTAATGGTGAGATTTATAATTATGTTGAACTTAGAGAATATCTAAAAACACAAAATTTTGAATTTAAATCTAAAAGTGACACTGAAGTTTTATATAAATTATTAGTGAATGAAAAATTAGATTGCCTAAATAAATTAAACGGAATGTTTGCTATTTCTTTATATGACAAGGTTTCTAAAAAACTTTTTCTTGTAAGAGATCGTTTTGGTGTTAAACCACTCTATTACAGCATAGTAAATGAAAAATTTTATTTTAGTTCAGAAATCAAACCACTTTTAGAAATTAATGAAAAGTCAAAAAAAATAAATCAAGATATATTTTTATCTTTTTTAGATAATGATAATATTGCAAATTTTAAAGAGACTCCATTTTCTGGGCTGTATCAAGTCAAGAGTGGATCTTACCTTGAAGTTTCATTTAATAATAAGTCTCATGAATACAAAGAAGTTAGATGGTACCAGCCAGAATTGTTAAGATCCAATGTAATTTTTAAGGATGCCCAAGAAAAATTAGTCTCTCAGTTTTCAAATAGTGTAAAAATAAGAATGAGATCAGATGCAAAATTTGGAGTGTTTTTATCTGGAGGTTTAGATTCATCTTTAATAAGTATACTCGCATCAAAAGACAAGAAGATTGAAACAATTAGTTTTAAGAGCGATTTAAAAAAATACAATGAGGAGGAATTTGTTAAAAATGTTTTAAATGAGAATCAAAATATTTCAAATTTATCTTTTACATT
>MDTG01268112.1_pt1 | contig 20415 bp, 19 predicted proteins | sample 811421 | NCBI WGS metagenome assembly MDTG01 (sample SAMN05326645, study PRJNA326480) | marine metagenome | isolation source: seawater | place: Pacific Ocean: South East | collected 2011
TATACAGGAGATCTTGGACAGGGAGAGGATTTAGAAGCCATCAAAGCGAAAGCCTTGAGAACAGGAGCAAGTGTGGCTGTTGTCGATGATCTTCAAGAGAGATTTATTCGCGAATTTATCTGGCCGGCCGTTCGAGCAGGTGCATTATATGAAGGAAAGTATCCTTTACATACTGCTTTGGGTCGACCTTTACTAGCACAAAGACTCGTGGAGGTTGCTTTGGAGCATGGAGCCGAAGCCATCGCACATGGTTGTACAGGAAAAGGAAATGATCAAGTTAGATTTGATACAGCCATTAAAACTCTTTCTTCGGATGCTCCATTAGAGATAATAGCTCCAGCAAGAGAAGCTTCTTTAACAAGAGATGAAGAGAAAGAATATGCTAAAAAACTTGATATTAAATTGCCTGGAGTAGACGAAAGAGTTTATTCAATTGATAGGAATTTATGGGGACTTGCAATAGAAGGTGAAGACTTGGAAGATCCATGGTTAGAGCCTCCTGAAGATGCATATTTGATAACTTCTTCCCTAGAAGATTCACCTAATGAGCCAAAATATATAGAAATATCATTTAATAAAGGAACCCCAGTTAAGTTAAATGGCAAGAAACTTAGTTTGGTAAATTTAATTGAAGATCTTAATGATATAGCTGGTTTGTGTGGAGTAGGGAGAACAATTCATGTTGAGAATAGATTAGTGGGTATTAAATCTAGAGAAACATATGAAGCACCTGCAGCAACAGTATTATATAAATCCTTGCAATCATTAGAAAAATTAAATTTGAGTAGAGATCAGCAGAGAATGAAAAGTATGATTTCTACTACATACTCAGATTTAGTTTATGATGGAAGATGGTATTCGGGTTTAAGAGAAAATCTTGATGCTTATTGTAAAAGTTCTGCTAGATATTTAACAGGTGACGTTCGCATAAAGCTTTTCAAATCAAATTGCGAAGTTGTGGGCGTAAGATCTCCTTATTCTCTTTACTCTTTTGATCTTGCTACTTATTCTTCAGAAGATAAATTTGATCACAATTCAGCAGTTGGCTTTATAGATATTTATAGTTTGCCATCTAGAATACAGAGAAAACAACAAATTCATGATGAGATGGGATAAAGATGGATAATAATACAGACAAAGTATTCTCAAAAGGCCTTTTTTCGAATTTCTCGTCATCAGTTTCATTCGATAAAAGAATCTATAAACAAGACATAGAATTATCTATTGCTTACAGCAAGGCATTAAATAAAATAGATATAATTTCATCTGAAGAGCAAAAGAAAATTGAAGATGCTTTAATTTTAATAAACAAAGAAATAGGATCAGGCAAGTTTGATTGGAGGGATGATTTAGAAGATATTCATATGAATATTGAGAGCAGATTACATGACTTAATAGGCCCTATTGCTGGAAAAATACATACTGGCAAATCAAGAAATGATCAAGTTGCTACTTCATTGAGAATGTATTTAAAATCAAGAGTAGATCATATTAAAGGGTTAATTAGAAACTTAGAAATAGAGATTGTTAGAAAAGCTGATCTTGATTTTGGTGTCATTATGCCTTCCTATACTCATTTGCAAAGAGCTCAGCCAGTACTTCTTTCTCATTATTTAATGGCTTATTTTGAGATGCTAGAGAGAGATATATCGAGATTTTCAGAATGCAAAACTAGAATGGACGAACTTATATTAGGAAGTGGAGCCGTAGCTGGTTCATTTTACAATATAGATAGAAATTTTTTAGCTAAAGAATTGTGTTTTTCTAGGATAAATAAAAATAGTATAGATGGGGTTAGTGATAGAGATTTTATTATTGATTTAGCTAATTGTATTGCCACATCTATGATGCATTTGTCTAGGCTTTCTGAGGAGCTGATTCTATGGTCATCAGAAGAATTCAATTTTATTAATTTACCTGATAATGTTGTTACTACATCTAGCATGATGCCTCAAAAAAGAAACCCAGATTATCCTGAGCTAATAAGAGGTAAATTTGGAAGAACAATAGGAAACTTAGTCTCAATACTTACAATGTTAAAGGCTTTACCATTATCTTATAATAGAGACATGCAGGAAGATAAGGAGCCTATATTCGATTCTTTAGATACATATGCTTCTTCTGTAGAAGTTATGAGTGAAATAATTAGGGGCACTGAATTTAATAAAAAAGTCCTAATAGATTCTGCTTCAGGAAATATATTGGCAACTGATTTAGCAGATATTTTAACTTCAAATGGCATTCCTTTTAGAGAATCTCATATCGCAATAAGCAAATTAACAAAGAAGCTCGAAAAAGAAGGAAAGTCAATATCTGATTTATCAGGAACCGAGTTGAGTAAAATATTAGGTAAAGATATAGATATAGATATTAATATAAGTATAAATTCTAGAAATATTGTAGCTGGCACTTCTGAAGATAGAGTTAAAGAAGAAATTAAAGCTGCTAAAAAAATCTTAAATATCTAATGAATATTTTATCTTCCGGTTTTAAAATTTCGGCTTCTATTTTGGCTGCAGATTTTAAAAATCTTGAATATCATATCTATGAAGCAAAAACTTTTGGATGTGATGAATTCCATTTTGATGTTATGGATGGGAAGTTCGTGCCAGAAATTTCTATGGGTCCTATAATACTAAAGTCTTTAAAGAATTTGATTAATATACCCCTAGAAGTTCATCTTATGGTTGATAATCCAATTGATCAAGTTGATAGTTTTATTGATTTAGGGGTAGATATAATTACTTTTCACATTGAAGCATGCAAAAATCCTTCTAAATTGATTCAAAAAATAAAATCCAAAGGCACCAAAACAGGAATTGCTATAAAGCCAAATACTCCTATAGACAAAATAGAAGAATTTATTGAAGAAGTTGATAGAGTTTTAGTTATGTGTGTAGAGCCTGGGTTTTCAGGACAGAAATTTAATGAAAAAGCTTTAAAATCTATTGCGTCATTACATAATTTATTATTAAAAAGAGGAAAAAGAGATTCTGTTGATATTTCTGTAGATGGAGGTATAAATTCTCATACTATAAAAAAGTGCAAGGATGCAGGAGCTCAAATTTTTGTATCAGGATCATCAATTTTTTGGGAAGGTGACGTTAGATCTAATATAATGTTGTTAAAGAATTCTTTGGGGGGATAAATAATGACATCAGGAGAAGTTATTAAAAGAGGATTAAATGCAGAAGATTACATTCAGTTAATTAATGTTTTTGCTTTATCTTTAGAAGAGCATAGAGAAGTCATGAATTCTTTAAATGTTTTTCCAGTTCCAGATGCTGACACAGGTACTAATATGTATATATCTGTAAAAGGGATTATAGATAATCTTGAAAATAAAGACCCATATGATGATTTAAATTTATTATGTAAAGATGTAGCTAATTTTGCTTTACTTTCTGCTCAAGGAAATAGCGGACTATTAATTGCTCAGCTATTTAGGGGTATACATAAGGGTGTATCTAGTTCTGACATAATTGGCTTGCCAGAATTGGCATGGTCTTTGCAGCAAAGTTATGAATATGCTTTTAATTCTGTTCATGAACCTCAGGAAGGAACAATTATTACTGTAATGCGAGAATGTGCAAAAATTGCAAATAAATATCTTAATAATAATCTTGACTTCAAATTAGCTTTAGAAGCAATAAGTCTAAGAGCTAAATCTGCTGTAGAAGAAACTAAGAGCCAAATGGACTTGCTTGCTCAAGCAGATGTTATTGATTCCGGTGCATATGGCTTTTCAGTTATGTTAGAGGCAGCTTCAAATTGTATTGAGTCAGATGAAAGAGGAAATGTTAATTTCAGGTTAGATGGAACAAATTCATTTATCCCTGAAATCCCAACAAATTACTCATTAGATCAGAATTTTTTTCAAGCCTCTTCTCATGATGAAGATTGGGGTTATTGTGTTGTTTTTGCTTTAAGTGGTAATAATTTAGATTCTGAAGAAATTAAGAAAGAACTAACTGATAAAGGCAGGTCATTGGTTGTATCAGGCACTGAAAATGTTGTGAAAATTCATATTCATTCTGAAAATCCTGACGAAGTTGTGGATTTTTCTAGAAAATTTGGAGATATATCAAATGAAAATATTACCAATATGGACGAACAATTTGATGAAATGAAAAATAAAGTTACTCAAAAATTTGAAAATGAAGTTTCAATTGTTGCAGTAACTTCAGGCGAAGGAATTGTCAGTTTTCTGAAAAAAAATACATTTGGAAATATTGAATTTATTTCAAATAATGAATTAGAGAATATGAATAATGATGAATTTAATAAATTTATATCTACAATATCATCAAAGAAAATTATATTATTTGGGAACTCTTTACAGGCCTTTAAAGATCTTTCTAAACTTTCCAATGGTAATAGTAAAAAACTACATGTAATAAAGAGTGTAAATGATTCAGAACTTGTTTCTTGTGTCTTTGCTTTTAGCCCTGAAATAGATATTAGTGAGAATCTGATAAATATTAATTCTTCATTAGAAGAAAATATTACATTTGAGCTAAAAAAAGATAATTTAGAACCTTCTATAATTACAAATTTAGTTAAAGATTTGGATAATAGATTTGTTATTATTTATCATCATCAGGATGATCTAGAAGATGCAAAGAAAATAGAGGAAGTTTTGTTAAATAATTATAAAATTGATGGTGTAGAATTCATATCTCACATATCTACTAAATATGACTTTTTGATTTCAGTAGAGTGATGTCTATTTACAGTAGAGATTCAATCTTGTAAATTGTATTAATAAATAAATAATTTAGGAGTTAGATTATGTCAATAGGTATTATATCCGACAGTGCTTGTGACATTCCAAGTGAATTTCTTAAGAAGTTAGATATAACTGAAGTTCCAGTAAATGTTACATTTGGCAGTAAAGTTTACAAGGAGAATGTAGACCTTAAAGGTGATGAATTTTATAAAATGTTATCAAAGAGTGATACATTTCCTACTACATCACAACCTTCACCAGGAGATTTTGAAAAGGTATATACATCTCAGTTAAAAAAACACGATGAATTATTATCTATTCACATATCATCTAAAGTCAGCGGAACCTATAATTCTGCAGTACAAGCTGCTGAAAAAATAGGAAAAGGAAAAATAACTGTTATTGATAGCAAGAGTGTAACTATGGGCACAGGATTAGTAATTATTAAAGTTGCTTCTGAACTTAAGAATAAAAAGTCATCTAAAATGACTGATTTAGTTAAAATGACTAATGATTTGGTTAGTAAATCAAGAATACTTGTTGCTTGCGAGACTATTGAATATTTAAAAAGAGGCGGAAGGATAAGTTCTGGAGCTGCTTTTTTTGGGGGGCTACTAAATGTTAAGCCTGTAATTGGTGATAGGGATGGAGAAGTTGTTTCAATCGCCAGACCAAGATCCATGGTAAAAGCTTTATCTTTTTTGAGGAGAGAGGCAGAAAGTTACAAGAATCATCAAGGTATGGCTGTTTTGCATACCACAGAAACTTTTGATTCTCGTGCACTATACAATTCTCTATCTGGAAATCAGCAGACTGACTCTAAGAAGAAAAAAAGTGCCTCTGAAGAAAATATGTTTGTCGGAGAAGTGCTAAAATCTCAGTTTGGACCTGCCGTAGGGGCTCATGCAGGCCCAGGTGCAGTTGGTGTAGCTTTTATTGGCGATTCACCAAAATAGACTTTTTATAAAATAAGTTTCAAATAATTTGCGAAAAAGTTTAGCAAAAGAGTTAAACATAAGACCTTCAACTGAATCTAAGTTGAATGAACTTGGTATAAAAACTCCTTTGAATTTATTAAATTATTTTCCTATTAGGCACGTTGATTATTCAGAAGTAAAGAAAATATTTCAATGTAATAAATCTGAAAATGTGACAATTGTTGGTCAGGTAACTAAATCAATCAAAAGAAAGATTGGACCCAAAATGAGCTCTTGTGTGGCAACTTTGACAGACGATACTGGATTTATAGATATAATTTGGCATGGGCAGCCTTATTTAACCTCAAAATATCCAAGAGGTACTTGGATTTCAGTTAGTGGAAAAATTTCAAAATATGGAAATAAATTGCAGATTTCTAGCCCAGAAACAGAAATTGTTGAGTCTTTTAATCAATCTTCTTTGAATGGAAAGATAATGCCAATTTATTCACTTAAAGATAAAATTCCACAAGCAACATTTAGGTCGATAATAAAAAAATGCCTTGATAAATATTATGGCAATATTACTGAATACATTCCTTTAGAAATCCTTCAAGATTTAGGTATGTTAGAAATAAATAAGGCTATGAAGAATCTTCACTTCCCTAAAAATCTAGAATATTTAAATATTTCTAGAAAGAGATTTCTTTTTGAAAAAATGCTATTCAATCAAATATTTATGCTGATGAGGAAATATGAGCGACAAAAAAATTATAATATTGAAAAAATTATAATAGAAGATTTGCTTATTAATGATTTAAAAAATTATTTTGACTTTCAGCTCACTGATGATCAGATTAATTCAATTGACGAGATTATAGAAGATTTATCTAAAAATATTCCAATGAGAAGAATTTTGCAGGGTGAAGTTGGAAGCGGAAAAACATTAGTTGCTTTGTTTAGTTTATTTTCAATTGTAAGAGCAGGATACCAAGGTGCATTCATGGCTCCTACTGAAATTTTAGCTGAACAACATTTTATAAATATAAAAGAACAATTTGGCGGTAATAATTATTTAAATTTTAGCAATAAGGTGGTTTCAATAAAAATGCCTGGAATAATGGAGAGAGGCATGATTGTTGCCTTATTAACCGGAAATCAGCCTCCTTCTGAAAAAAAACTTATATATAAGTTAGTTAATAATAGAGAAATAGACTTAGTTATAGGAACTCATGCATTGTTTCAGGAGGATTTTAACCCCACTAAGCTTGGCTTAGTTGTAGTTGATGAGCAGCATAGGTTTGGTGTATCCCAAAGAGATGCTTTGATAAAAAAATCTAAAGTTCCGCATTTATTATCGATGTCAGCTACACCGATACCAAGAAGTTTGGCACTAACATTATATGGAGACCTAGAGGTTAGTACCTTAAGGAACTGCCCTAAGGGCAGAAAAGAAATTGATACACTATGGTGCAGAAAAGATCAAAATAAGGATGAGGCATACTTAAAAATCTATAATGAAATTAAATCCGGCAGGCAAGCATTTATTGTTTGCCCTTTAATTCATAAATCAGAAAAAATAGACTCGATTTCAGTTGAAGAAAAGATTATAGATTTAAAGAATTCGATATTAAAAGAAGTGAAAATGGAAGTACTTCATGGTGAAATGAATATGGAAGAAAAAAGTGAAATAATGAATAGATTTAAAAATAATGAATTTAGCTTATTAGTTGCTACACCTGTAATAGAAGTAGGTGTTGATATCCCTAATGCTACTTGCGTAATAATTGAGTCTGCAGATAGATTCGGATTAGCTCAACTACATCAGATAAGAGGAAGAGTTGGCAGAGGAACTGAAAAAAGCTATTGCTATTTGTTTACTAGGAATATATCTGAAAATGCTGATGAGAGACTAAATTCATTTGAAAAGACAAAAAATGGATTTGATTTAGCAGAAGCAGACTTAAAAATTAGAGGCCCTGGAGACTATATTGGAAGCAAGCAAAGTGGGATGAATGATATTTCTTACGAGATGATTAATGATAATGAGACTTTATCTGATTCAAGAAAATGGGCAACAAAAATCGTGAGTAGCAATGTAAACTTAGGAATAGAATATAATAATCTTAGAGAAGAATTTAAAAAAAGATTTGATTTTACTAATGCAGGAATATCTTAACTATTAATCTCAAGTATTGAGATAGCATCTCTGTTAATAATTCCTTCAATGGAATCTTCTGGAATTGTAGGCAGATTATATTTTTTTGAATATTTACTTAGTTCTATTAGCTTTTCTTTTGTTTCTTTAGGTGTTGTTATTGGCCAATCTGAGCCAAAGAAAATTTTATCTATAACTCCCCATTCACTGAATAAGTTTAAGCCATTCCAAAAGGACCAAGGTCTATAAAATTGAGCCGAAACATCTGCAAATACATTTTTGTGCTTTCTTACTACTGACATACAATCAGGTTGCCATGGATGAGCAAGGTGAGCCAAGATAATTTTTAAATTTGGAAATACCATGGCAACTTTATCTATGTGTTTAGGGTGGGCATAGTCTAATGGCGCATTAGTAACAGGCGATGTTCCTTGGTGAAAAATTATTGGTATATTATCTTTTTCTAGTTTTGAATAAAGCTTCATTGCTTCTGGGCCAATTGGATGGAAGTCTTGATAATTTGGGCCAAGCTTTATTCCTTTTAATTTTAACTCATTTACACATCGATCATATTCTTTTTCAAGATTTGGGTCCATAGGATGAAGAGACATAAACGGTATGACTTTTTCGGGGGCGTATGATGCTACTTTTGCTGCTATGTCATTATGATTTAAATTTTTACTCCATCCAGGAGATGAAAGTATTTCCTCTTTTTTATTCCAAGGTTTAGGAGCAATTCCAAAAATAAAAGTTTTGTCCACATCTTTAAAAGCTTCTAAATACTCTTTAACAGAATTTGTTAACTTAGTAGGTTGGCCTGAACCTGACTTCATTGCATTTTCATACCTAATTTCTGACTTAGGAACTTCGAGTTCATGGCTTGGTAAATGTGTATGTACGTCAACTATCATATTTGGTACCCCGTACGAGATTCGAACTCGTGATCTCCACCTTGAAAGGGTGGCGTGTTGGGCCGCTACACTAACGGGGCCTTCCTCAAGACTCTAAGGATACAACGCCATATTATTTAATCCAAGTGTTTCATCAAAATTAAACATGATATTCATATTTTGAACTGCTTGCCCTGCAGCACCTTTAACTAAGTTATCAATTATAGAAATCACTCTATAATTATTAAGGTCAGTTTTTTTAGGCAATTTTTGTATAAAAATGTTGCAATTATTAGTTCCTCTCACCTCTTTAAGTCTTGGTGGCTCTAAGCAAATATTTACAAAAGGCATATTATGGAAATGATGTTTATAATTCTCAATATCTATTTCATCTTGCGATTGAAAATAAATGGTAGAAAATATGCCTCTAGTGATAGAACTTAATTGAGTAGTAAGGTATATTTTTTTACTAATATTATTTTCAATTTCAGGCTCATGTCTATGTCCATCAATAGAATAAGCGGAAATATTATCTGATATCTCAGAAAAAGAATGAATTACATTTTGAGACCTTCCTGCACCAGAAATCCCTGTTTTAGCATCAACAATTATATTTGAGATATTAGTATTTTCTAAAGGGAGCAAAGGTATAGTTGCACATGTTGGGAAGCATCCGGGATTAGCAATAAATTTTGATGATGTTATTTTTTCTTTGTTTTTTTCGGGAAGCCCATATACAAATTTATTAATTAATGAAGGGTATGGATGCTTAACGTCGTATACCTTTTCATATATATCAAGAGGTAATCTGAAATCAGCACTAAAGTCAATAACTGGAACATCATTATTTACATATTGTCCGATTATTTCTGCACTTGCTTTGTGAGGTAGCGCAGAGAAAATGAGGTCAGTATCTTCTTTTAAATTTTCATTTATTTTTAATTTACCATTATAAAAAGGAAATACATTATCAAGCATTTTTCCTGCCTGACTTCTTCCAGTAACTTGGGTAACATCAACTTCAGGATGATTATCTAATATCCTTATTAGCTCCATTCCTGAATAACTAGTTATATTTAGAATTCCAACTTTTAGCATTTTGGCTCCTTTTAAGCATCAAAGGCTAACATTTTTTAATTAATTTGTCTTTGAAATTCTTGCTAATTTTTTAATTGAGTATATTTATCAATTTTAGTTTATTACATCTACTAAGGTTTATTTGCTAAAAATGGTTTAATTCTTTTAGGGAAACACATTTTACATATTTCACATATTGTTCCATCACACCCTCTAGCAGTGCAGTGTGATCTTCCATAATAAATAAATTGTAGATGTAATTTGTTCCAGCTTTTTTTTGGAAAAAGCTTTTTAAGATCCTTTTCAGTTTCTTTTACATTTTTTCCTTTGGTTAGGCCCCATCTTTGAGAAAGTCGATGTATATGTGTATCTACTGGGAATGCAGGATGACCAAACCCTTGAGACATTACCACGCTAGCTGTTTTATGACCCACCCCTGGCAAACTTTCCAGAGACTTAAAATTTTCAGGAACTTCAGAATTAAATTTATTTACGATTATTTTAGATAGGTTTGAAATATTAAAAGATTTTTGAGGAGCTAAACCACAAGATTTAATGATATTTTCAATTTTTTTAGCAGGGATTCTCATCATTTTGGAGGGAGTATTTCCAACTTTAAATAATTCTGGAGTAACTTGATTTACTCTTTCATCTGTACACTGTGCACTTAGTAAAACTGCTATTAATAATTCGAATTTATTCTTGTGTTCTAAAGGAATAGGTGTTTCTGGGTATATATCATTAAGCTTATTATAAATATAATCTGCTCTTTCTTTCTTTAACAATTTATTACCTTTAGGCAAAGTTCATTTTAAATTCTGGTTTTAGAAATTTTAATTATTAATTTTAATGCTTTGCTGTATTCACTTTCTGGAACATTAGATAATGAGTTAAGCGCATTATCATAATGAAAGTTAACAATTTCTTTTGACTTCTCTATTGAATTAGAATTAACAATTTCTTTTAATAAACCTTCCTTTTCTTTTATTGTAAATTTCTTTATTGCATCATTTTTATATTTTTTTGACTCCAAATATAAAATTATAGGCAAAGTTATTACTCCTTCATGCAAATCATTAAGCACAGGTTTACCCTCTTTATTTTTTGAAGAAGTGATATCTAAAATATCATCTTGAATTTGATATGCCATCCCAAAATGAAATCCAAATTTTGAAATATTATTAATATCTTCATCATTTCCTCCGCCAATTACACTACCACTAAAAGATGATGTTTTAAAAAGTGAAGCTGTCTTTAAATATGTTTTTTCAAAGTATTTTTCTTTGGTGAGACTAAAATTATTTGATTCAATATTTTCGAATAATTCTCCTTTGGATAATTCTACAATTGTTTCAGCAAATCTTCTTACAAGAGTTATGTTTCCGGTATCGCATACAAATATCGCTGATGTAGCAAAGACATAATCTCCTAGTAGAACAGCTATATTGTTTCCCCATAAATTGCTTGCTGTTGCCTGACCTCTTCTTACATCAGCTTTGTCAACAGTATCATCGTGAATAAGTGTTGCTATATGTAAAAGTTCTACAGCTGTTGCCATTCTTAATGAGTTTTTTTTATCAAATTCTCCAAATAATTTAGAGCAAATAAGTGTAATCGCTGGCCTGAGTTGCTTACCAGGTGATGATAAAACATAAGATAATCTTTTTGATATTTCTTCTGAATATTCAGATTCCTTTTTTGATAATTCCTCAATATTCTTTTTTACAATAAGCAAATCGTCTTTCACAATTTCAGATATTTCATTAAAAGAGGGCATAATTATTTTTCTTTCTCAATTTTCTTAAATAAGGGTTGTATATTTTCAATCTTAATTCCTGATTTAATTTCTCTATATTTCCAATCAGGAATATTATTTTTGAAATTGAACATTTTTGAAATTTTTTGTGAAGTTTTTGGTAAATATGGTGAGACTAAAACACCTAAATTTGAAATTATATTTGCGCCAACCCACAAAGTATTTGATGCAATTTGTTTATTAGTTTTAATGGTAGCCCAAGGTTCTTTTTGATCAATATATCTATTTCCAAGTTTAGCGAGATTCATGATTTCTTTTAATCCATTTCTAAATTGTCTTTTTTCTAGAAAACTACTTGTAGATTCAAATGAATTTTTTATATCTTCAATCATCTTATTATCAATATCATCAAGACTTTCATTCTCAGGAACAATATTACTGAAATTATTTTTTATAAGAGATTGTATTCTGTTAACTAGGTTTCCAAATGTTGCAACCAATTCATTATTATTAGAGTCAAAAAATGATTCCCACGTAAAATCTGAATCCGAACTTTCAGGCATAATTGAACTTAGATAGTACCTTAATGCTTCTGAATCATATTCTTTTAAGAAATCAGATACCCAAACAGCCCAATTTTTTGATTTTGAGAATTGCTTACCTGAAAAATTTAAATATTCATTAGCAACCACATCATAAGGTAAATTATAGTTTCCTGAACCCATCAAAATGGCAGGGAGTATTATTGTATGGAAGGGAATATTATCTTTTCCTTGGAAATAAAAGTGTTTTGAATCAGGGTTGAACCACCATTCTTTCCATATTTCCTTTTTTTGAGATATATTTGCTTTACTTTGAGACCACTCAATTGATGCTGATAAATATCCAATTACCGCTTCAAACCATACGTAAATTCTCTTATCTTCATAACCATTAATTGGAACTTTTACTCCCCAATTTATATCACGAGTTATAGCTCTATCAATTAATCCATTTGATAAAAAACCTAAACTTTGATTCTTAACTGCTGCCCTCCAATATGTTTTAGATTTTATCCATTTATCAAGTTCATTTTGAAATCTTGGAAGTTTTAGATATATGTGCTTTGTGCTTTTGAATGTAACTTCGCTATTATCAATTGTTGATATTAAATTTTTTAAGTCAATTGGCTCAAAATCTTTTCCGCAATCATCGCATTGATCTCCTTTGGTTCTTGAAGTGCAATGCGGGCAATCTCCTTCTATGTATCTATCTGATAAAAACATTTTAGATTTTTTTGAATAAGGTTGCTCAGAATATTTTTCTTCGAGAAACCCTTTTTCATTTAATGAATTAAACAAATCTTGAACAATTTTCTTATGATTATCAGTCCCAGTTTTTGTATAAAGATCAAATGAGAAATCTAATTCTTTAAAAGTTTCACTCCAAATTTTATGATATTTTTCTGCGATTTTTTCTGGAGTAGTGCTTTCTTCTTTTGCCCTCAATGTTACAGGTGTCCCGTGTTGATCACTTCCTGAAACCATTAATACATTATTCCCGATCATTCTATGGAATCTTGCAAATATATCAGCTGGCAAGTTGTTTCCTGCAATATGTCCTAAATGTGGCTCGCCATTTACATAAGGCCATGCAACACATACAAGAATATTTTCTGCCCCATTTTTCAAAATAATTTCCTAATCTTTTTTTACAAATTTTTTTATGTATATATTGTATATTTTTTTTTGATTTAACCCTAAATAATTTGATACTTCCTTAACCGAATCTCTTCCGCTTAATCCCAAATCTGTGAACTCTTTTAGTTTCAAAATAATTTCATCTTCAGAAGTGGAAATATCATTTCTATCATCAAAATTTATTTCAACAACGATTACAAATTCACCTTTCACCTCATTAGTTAATGGCAATTCATTGTTTGGCTCCCATAAAATTATTTCTTCATGTAATTTTGAAATTTCTCTACAGATGATAATGTTTGAATTGTGAAATTCTGACCTTAAAAGCTTTAATAGTTTTATTACTCTTAGTGGTGATTCGTAGAAAATAATATCTTTTTTTATATTCTTAAGTTCATTAAGTAATAATCGTATTTCTTGGTTTTTTCTTGGAGGAAAACCAAGAAATACGAAATCACTTTTTCTTAATCCTGATGCAGAATAAGCTGTAATTAATGATGATGCTCCTGGCAATGGAATTACTTTTTTTTTGTTTTTTAATAAAGATCTAATTAATTTGGATCCGGGATCTGATATAGTAGGGGTTCCTGCATCTGATACAAGGGCAAAAGATTTATTATCAATTTCACTGATAATACTATCAATTTTTTTTTCTTCATTATGCTCATTTAAACTAATAAGTTTATTTTTAATTTCAAGATGGTTTAGTAATTTAAGTGTCCTCCTTGTGTCTTCGCACAAAATTATATCTACTTTCGAAAGAATATTTTTAGCTCTTATTGTGATATCTTCTAAGTTACCAATGGGCGTTGGTACTATATATAGTTCACCCATTATTTCTTTGCTGCTTTATGTTGCTGGTCAGCATGGTAAGAGCTTCTAACTAAAGGTCCAGCAGCAACATGTTTAAAGCCTAATTCAAGACCGATATTTTCAAACTTTGTGAATTCTTTTGGATGATAAAATTTATCAATTTTATGATGCTTCTTGGTAGGTCTTAAATATTGGCCAATAGTTAGCAAATCGCAATTAACTGACCTCAAATCTCTCATAGTTTCTAAAATTTCTTCCTCAGTTTCTCCTAAGCCAACCATCATTCCAGATTTTGTAGGTATTTCAGGATTTATTTTTTTTACTCTATTAATAAGTTCAAGGGATTGGTCGTAATCTCCTCTAGGCCTAACAATACGAAACATCCTTCTACAAGTTTCAATGTTATGATTCAGTATATCTGGTTTAGCATGTAGTACAGTTGTTAATGAGCTTAAATTTCCATTAAAATCTGGTATTAGAACTTCAACTTTACAGGTAGGGTTGAATTTTTTTATTTGGTTTATAGTCATGGCAAATGCTCCTGCCCCCCCATCAACAAGATCGTCTCTATCTACAGAAGTGACAACGGAGTAAGAAAGTTTCATTTGTTTGACAGTATTTGCAACTCTAGTGGGCTCGAAAAGATCTAACTGAGTAGGCCTTCCTGTTTTAACATTGCAATACCTGCAAGCACGAGTACACACATCACCTAAAATCATGAAAGTGGCTGTCCCGCTATCCCAACATTCCCCTATATTTGGACAAGCAGCCTCTTCGCAAACCGTGTTTAACTTTGCACCCTGAATTTTATCTTTTAAAGAATTAAAATTATTACTTGTAGGTGCTTGAACCTTAAACCAGTCAGGTAACTTTCTTTTTGTTTGAACCATTTATTGCCTTCTTATTTATATTAAATGATATTTTATCATTAATCATTGTAATATTTTAGCATGACTGCAAGTGAAGAAAGTTTAATAATAAAAAATATTTTATTGAATGATTATGAAAATGATGGTTCGTGTCACGCAAATTTTATGGGTGAAAATTTAAAAATTTTTGGAGGTATACCAAAAGAAATAGTAAATATTAAAGTAATTACTAGATTTGATGATTATTTAGTATGTATAGTTGATAAAGTTTTGAAGCCAAACAAATTTAGAATTAAGCCTAAATGTAAATATTATTTAAGTTGTACGGGTTGCCAATTTCAACATATAGATTATGAAGAGCAGCTTAATATTAAAAGAAAATTTGTTATTGAAGAATTAGTTAGTGTAAAAACTTTTTCAGAAGAAAAAATAGAGCATGTTTTTCCAAGTATTAATAAATATGAATATAGAAATCATGCAAGATTTTCAGTTTCTAAAATTGACAAGTATAAAGGTAATATTGGTTTTATAAATAGATGGAATAGAAAATTAATCCCTATTGCCAAATGTGAAATTATGAGCATGAAAATTAATTCTATTTTACATCAATTGAAAAACAAATTACTTGGTTATTCTCAGGTTTCAGTTAGAGTTGGCATTAATAGTGATAGTTATTTGATACAACCTAAGGTCCCTGAATTAGGAAATATTAAAACTGGACAAGATCATTATCATGAAAAAATTAATGGGATTGATCAGAAAATTTCTTCTCCATCATTTTTTCAGGTAAACACAACTCAAGCTGAAAATCTAGGAAAAATTGTTAAAGACTTACTAAAATTAAGAGGAAACGAGGTATTGATAGATGCATTTTCTGGTGTTGGAACTTTTGCAGTACTTTTATCACAATATGTAAAAAAAATTTATGGAATTGAGTCTTCTCATTCATCAATAAATGATGCAATATATAACTCTAAAGCAATTCAAAATATAGAATTTATTCATTCGGATGTGGAAAACATTGAGCCTAATATTTTTAAAGAACATATTGATGCTGTTATTTTAGATCCCTCGAGAAAAGGCGTTCACAATACAGCTCTTGAATGGATTGATAAATTATTGCCGAATCAAATAATTTATGTCTCTTGTGAACTTAAAACTTTAAAAAGAGATTTAAATAAATTGACTAATAATTATTCCATTCGTAAAGTCATTCCTGTAGATATGTTTCCTCATACAAAACATGTTGAGTGTATAGTATCTTTAAAGAAGATAAATTAAATTATGAATATTTTAGGTATAGGTCCATTTGAATTATTAATTATATTCCTTGTTGCTTTTTTATTTCTAGGTCCAGATAAGTTATCAAAATTCTCTAAAGATTTTGCTAATTATGTAAGAGGATTTAATAAGCAAAAACAGGAATTAAACGATTTAATAAATATAGAATTAGATAAAAATGATTCTGATGATAAAGATGAGCACAAAAGATAAACCTAATTCTAAAAATTATAATTCTTTTACGGGCCATTTCTATGAACTAAGAAAAAGAATAGTTTATATTTTAATAATTTATCTAATTTCAACTATTATTGGGTTTATATTACATAGAGAAATTTTAGAGATTATTGTTAAGCCAGTTGAGCAAATTAATGAGCTAACACAAGGTTTGCCTGTATTTACTAATATTACCGAATTTTGGGGAGTTGTGATGAAAGTTTCATTGCTTACGGGCCTTTTAATTTCCTTCCCTTTTATTATTTTTCAAATACTTGCTTTTATGTTGCCTGGACTTAAAGCTAATGAAAGAAAATTTTTATTTATCGTGTTGCCAGGTTCAATAATCTCATTTTATCTAGGTTCAGCTTTTGGTTTTTTCATACTAGTTCCTCCTGCAATAAAATTTCTTGTTTTTTTTGGTGGTGATATTTCTGCACCTTTAATTAGAATAGGGTCATTGGTTGAATTGACTACTAATTTAATGATATGGATGGGAATTTCATTTCAATTACCTATCCTAATGTATCTTTTGACTATTTTAGGGATTCTTAATCATGATAAATTTAAATCACTAAGAAAGTGGTTTGTTGTAATAGCCTTCATACTTGGCGCGATAATTACCCCAACATTTGATCCTGTTAATCAACTTATAGTAGCAATACCAATAATTATTTTATATGAAGTAGGTTTTTTTCTATCTTGGATTTCAAAGAAGTAATTATTTTTTACTTTTTGAGGTTTTAGTAGTTTCTTTGTCTATTTTTTCTTCTTTTCCAGCGAGAGAATCTTTAAATAATCTAATTCCTCTTCCTAATCCTTGCCCTACCTCAGGTAGCTTACCTACTCCGAATACAACCATTATTATTACAAATATCAAAAATATCTCTAATGGGCCTATTCCTCTTAAAAAATTCATATTAATTATCCTAATTTAAAAAACTTCTTATTAATCCTACGACTTTTCCTTCAATAATAACATTATTATTATCTGTAATTATAGATGAATATTTATTATTTGATGGCCTAAGCTCAATTTTATTTCCTTTTACATATATCCTTTTCAAGGTTGCAGAGTATTCATCTAATCTTGCTACTACCATATCTCCTTGTTTAGGTTTATAGGAATTATTTTTTGAGCAATCAATTATAATTACATCTCCGTCTTCAATAGAGTCGTCAATCATTGAGTCGCCTTTTATTCTTAATCCAACTAATTTATTATTATTGTTAAACATGGATTTAGATAAAATAATTTTTTCGTCATCATAAGAAGAGTTGTAATCTATTTCTTGGGAAGAGAGTAGCTCCAATGGTATTCCTGCGGATATAGTGCTAACTATTGGAACAGAAAAAGATTCTGACTCATCATTTGACCTTATTATGCTTCTAGCTATACCTTTTTTTCTATCCAATAAACCTTTATTTTCCAGAATATTTAAATTGTATGAGACAACAGATTTTGAGCTTATATTACATCCATTTTTAACGTCCTCAATAGTTGGGGATATTCCATTTTGATCAAGGTATTCACAAATAAAGTCATATATAAGTGTCTGTTTTTGAGATAATTCAGAATATATTTCCATGTTTGAAAAGAGTAAACAACCTATGGTTTGGTGTCAACTGCGATTTGACGTAAAAGCGAAATTATTTCTTAGTGGCTACGGTTAATTTTTTTAATAACCTAGATTTTCTTCTAGCAGCATTATTTTTGTGTAAAACCCCTTTTTGGGAAGCTTTGTCAAGAGAAGAAATAGCCTCTTTAATCTTTTCTTTTGTTGCCTCAGAACTTGGATCTTTCTCTATTAATTCTTTTGCAGATCTAACAATAGTCTTAGCAGTAGAAGCTATAGGCTTATTATAATTAGCATTTTTTTTAGATGTTCTTAAACTTTTTTTACTAGGCATTGTTCCTGTTAATTGTTTCAATATTTTTTACACCATCAATAGTTTCTATTATGGAGTAAATTTTATTCTGTTGTTCTAAACCGTTAGAGTCTACTGTAATTAAGATACTTTTTCCAGTATCTATCTCATTTGTAGATATTGCTGTTATATTTAATCCTTCATTAGAAATTATATTTGCTACATCCCTAATAAGGCCTACTCTGTCAGCAGCATCTATTTTGATTGTAATATTATCAATCTGCTGGTTTAAAAAGCTAGATAATTTTTTTACCAGAGCGGGTGTATTAATGACGCCTGACCCTACTAGTAATGCTAAGTCGTCTAATGATTTATATGATAGTTCATTAGATAATTTTTCTAAGGGAGTATTTATTTTTAGTCTACTGACTAATCTATTAATAATATCTATGCCTCTTTCAATGCTTAATGTTTTTTCTTCTTTTCTGAACCATTGTCTAATTTTAAACCTTGATTTATTTGTGCTGACATAACCTAGGTCAGGATTGAGCCAATCGAGTTTTGGTCCTTGGTTTTTAGATTTAATTATTTCAACTGTATCGCCATTTGAAATGGTTGAATTTAAAGCCATATTTTGCCCATTAATTAATGCTGAGGAAGCGTTGTTTCCTAGTTCGGTATGAAGTTCATATGCAAAATCAATCGGAGTTGATCCTTCAGGTATTGATTTTATATCTCCCGCGGGGGTGTAACATAGTATTCTTTCCTTAAGCACATCAGTTTTGATTGAATCTATATAGTCTTCATCTTCAGGTAATTCGATTTGCCAATCAATTAAATTTCTGAACCAATTTAATTTGTTCATGTATGCATTATCTAAATTTTCAGGTATGTCTTTATACTGCCAATGAGCAGCTATGCCTCTTTCAGCAATTTCGTGCATTTCTTTAGTTCTTATTTGTATCTCCACAGGATAGCTGTCCAAACACATCACGGTTGAATGAATAGACTGGTACATGCTTTCCTTTGGATTTGCAATATAGTCATCAAATTCACCCGGAATAGGCCTCCATAATTCATGCAAAACCCCTAAAGAAGAATAGCAATCTTGAACAGAATTAACGATTATTCTTACTGCAATTAAATCGTGTATTTCATCAAATTTTTTCCCTAAAATAGAATATTTTTCAATTTTTTTATAAATGCTATACAAGTGTTTTGCTCTACCTTCTATAACGCAATTTATTGATGATTTAGCAAGAGCCTCCTCCAATAATTTAGTAGTTCGCTTTACATAATTTTCTCTTTGCTTTCTTTTTCCAGAAATTAGTTTAGCTATTTTTTTATATGACTTTGGAAGCAGATATTTAAAAGCCTCATCTTCTAATTTCCATTTAAATTCCCATATACCTAGTCTGTGAGCCAGTGGAGCAAAAATTTCCATAGTTTCTAATGCTATCCTTGATTGAGATTTTTCATCTAAAGCGAATAAGGTTTCCATATTATGAAGCCTATCAGCCAATTTTATTAATATAACTCTTGCATCTTCAGTAGTAGAAAGTAGAAGTTTTCTAATAGTAGCTGCCCTTGAAATATCTGAAGTAGAATCTAATTGTATATTTTCTTGTGTAGAGGAAGTTATTTTTATAGTTGGAAGCTTAGTAACTCCATCAACAAGAATTGCGACTTCTTTTCCAAATTTATCTTCTAATTCTGCATATTCTATTTCACAATCTTCTATAACATCATGTAGCAATGCAGCTGAAATTGTAGGCCAATCCATTTTCATTTCTGCAAGATAAATAGCTGTGTTAATTGGATGTATTATATAAGGCTCGCCTGTCTTTCTTTTTTGGCCTTTGTGGCTTTCAATTGCAAACTCAAGAGAGCGCATAATTTTTTCAAGATCTTTCCTGGGAAGATACTTTTCAACTTGATTTATTAAATTTGTTTTATCAGATGTGACCATTATTAGATTTTGAACTACTTTTTCATGTATTACAAGAAAGTCAATCTATCGATGGCTTTCCTGGGAATGGCAATAATGATGAAAATTTGCCAATTATATCTAAAAATTCATTAGGAAATATGTATATCTTTCCTGTATTGCTTTCTACAATTCCATTAGGTGATCCATCGTTGCAAATTGTATAAATTACAA
>MDTG01133490.1_pt1 | contig 20413 bp, 23 predicted proteins | sample 811421 | NCBI WGS metagenome assembly MDTG01 (sample SAMN05326645, study PRJNA326480) | marine metagenome | isolation source: seawater | place: Pacific Ocean: South East | collected 2011
GGAAGTTTAATGTCTCACGAAAAAAAATAAATTAATATATTGACATAGAGATATAATGGAATCACTATACACAACTATGAAACGTACATTTCAACCCAGTAATTTAAAACGTAAAAGAACCCATGGCTTCAGAGCTAGAATGAAGACTGCTGCGGGTCGTTCTGTCTTAAGTTCTCGCCGAGCTAAAGGAAGAGCTGTTCTGTGTCCATAAATTGTTTAGAAATAAAAAAGACGTATTAATCATTTCTAAACCGACTATTGACTTCTTCAAGAGCCAAAACCAAATTTTTTCTAAACACATAAGATTAAGCTATATAGAACACGAAGTATCTATGCTTGGTATTATAATTACAAAAAAAGCTGTTCCTCTAGCGGTATATCGTAACAGATTACGACGAGCTTTGAGAGAAGCATTCAGGTCTCATAGAACTGGAACCACAAACCATGCACTGCTTTTAACTATATCTACTAAAATTCCAGCTGAAAAAAAAGATATTAATGATATTCTATTGCCTGAATGGACAGCATTATTAAAACGCCTCGATTAATTATCATACGACTAATAAAGGTCTACCAAAGCATGGTGTCACCTTTTTTTGTTAGTTCTTGTAGACACATGCCTACCTGTTCAGATTACGCAGTTGAGGCAATAAGGGAATTCGGTATTTTAAAAGGAATATATATAAGCCTTAGAAGAATAATCGCATGTAGGCCGGGCGGAACTTCGGGATATGACCCAGTGCCTAAAAAGGATAAGTAACAATGAATCGATTATTTTTATATAGCGGCCTTTTTTTTATTCTATTATTAATATTTGATGCTTATGATAGAGATTATAATCAAATTCAAATAGCTAATACTGAATCTGCAGAGGACGTCGCACCACAGACTTCAAGCCAACCCCCAGACGAAAGATCACTTACCTCTGTTGATACAGACAAAGAAGTAAATAAGAACAGAAAGATCGAAATGTTAGAAAGTGATAAGTTATTGGTGAAATTTGATGTCACCAGTGGAGAAATCCTATTTTCTGAGCTGAAAGATTATTCTAAAAGTCTTGGCTCAAAAGAAAACATAGTGATATTAGATCTTGAAAACAAAAAGTATACTGCGGCTTCAAGCATTCAAATACTCGATACAGAAACACAGCCTTCATTTACGAAAAAAAACAGTGGCAGTCAAAACAAAGTAACGCTTCAAGCTACAAATATCAGTGGTTTACTATTGATAAAAACAATTGAGATACTTGAAAATACGCATCAATTAGTTGTAACTAATAAAGTTATAAATAATACAGCTAAACCAGTAAAAGCTCGCAATTATGAAACTATCTCTAGAGACAGCAATAGTACTGCTAGTGTCATGTTGCCAACTTATACAGGAAGCGCATTTTATGATGAAGAAAATAAATTTTCGAAGTTATCATTTGATGATATTTTTGAAAATAAACAAACTATAAAAACAAAAGATAGTTGGATAAGTATGATAGAGCACTATTTTTTTTCTGCATGGCTTCCGACAAGTTCACAACAAAAAACAATATATACTAATTATGAGAACGGCATATACACTATTGGTAGTTCAACTAATTATCTGACCATTCAGCCTGGTGAATCTGCAAGTTATGAATCTCTAATGTTTGTTGGCCCAAAACTACAATCAGAAATATCAAGTCTTACAAATGGGCTCGATTTAACAGTTGACTATGGAGTTCTTACATTTCTCTCCGCACCATTATTTTGGGTTCTTGACTCCATCAACTTTATTTTTGGTAATTGGGGATTATCAATAATAATTTTAACTATTCTTATTAAAGCCATATTCTTTAAATTGTCAGAGAGCAGTTACAGATCAATGGCACAAATGAAAAAGCTTAACCCAAGAATGCAGGCACTCAAAGAGAGGTATGCTGAAGACAAAAAGAAATTCAGTGAAGCGCTAATGAGAATGTATAAAGAAGAGAAGGTTAATCCTCTTGGCGGCTGCCTGCCAATACTAATACAGATACCAGTATTTATTGCGCTGTATTGGGTATTAGTAGAAAGTATAGAAATACGTCATGCACCATTTGTTGGCTGGATAAGAGATCTTTCATCGTCAGATCCCTATTATATTTTGCCTATTGCCATGGGGGTGTCTATGTACATACAGCAGAAGCTTAATCCTGCGCCAACAGATCCTACTCAGCAAAAAATATTTATGTTTTTGCCTTTTATCTTCACTGCTTTGTTTGCAACATTTCCATCTGGATTAGTTCTGTATTGGTTGACAAATAATGTGCTTTCAATTGCACAGCAATATGTTATCAATAAAAGAATAGTTGGCTAAAATGAAGTTTGAGGCTATATGTGCCATTGCTACACCGATGGGCAGTTCAGCACTTGGCATTATTAGACTGAGCGGTAAAGATTTAAGCCCTTTCTTTAAAAAAGTATTTTCGAAAACTTTAGCTGATCGTAAGGCCACATTAGTCAACATTTTCGACGGAGACAATCTTTTAGATAGATCTATAGTAATTTATTACAAATCTCCACGATCATACACAGGAGAGGATTTGATCGAAATTATTTGTCATGGGAATCAGATTATTATGAACTCTATCATAGATTTATTAATAAAAAATGGAGCAAGGAACGCTAATCCAGGTGAATTTTCAGAAAGAGCATTTTTAAACAATAAAGTTAGCCTCACTCAAGCTGAAGCTATTGGTGATTTAATTTTGGCTTCGGATGAAAGAGCAGTTAAAGCAGCTCAAAACTCTTTGTCGGGAAAATTTTCTAAAGAAATTCAAATTGTTGCTGAAAAAGTACTTACACAAAGAGCAGAAGTAGAATCAATAATTAATTTTCCTGAAGATGAGGATGTTCCTGATCTTAATTTTCATAAAATTATTACTAACATAGATCTCATTCTTTCATTATTAGAGGCATCAATTGAAAACTCTTTTGAAGGTGCTGCACTTAATAGAAGGAGGAAATATGTATTTGCAGGCAAGCCAAATACTGGTAAATCCTCGTTGATAAATTGTATGCTCAGGAAAGGCGCTTCAATAGTATCCAATCATGCTGGCACAACTAGGGATGCTATTGAATATGAACTTAATATAAATAATAGAATTGTAAATATTACTGACACTGCAGGTCTTCGTGATACAAGTGATGACATCGAGCAAGAGGGAATATCAAAAGCACTGGAATGCATTGATCTTGCAGATAGAGTATTTTATGTAGTCGATGATACAAAAGGCTTGACTAATTATGACACGAAATTTATCTCAGATAGCAATATTAATAAATACACTATCATATTCAATAAGATTGACTTAACAGGCAAAAAACCTTTTATTAATGATCTTGAGAATCATGTATATGTTTCTGCAAAGAATGACTTTGGTATTGACCTAGTTAAACAGATTATCCAAAATGATTTCTCTAACGAGGGTGTGTCAGAAAACGCATATATGGCAAGAAGTAGGCATTTAGAGCTTATGCGACAGACTAAAGATCACCTTGCTCAATGCAAAGAGGATATACTAGTTCAAAATCTTGACCTTGCTGCAGAAGAATTGAGACTTGCTCATGTGGCTTTATCATCTATTTTAGGGCAGAATTCGACAGAGGATTTATTAAAAGAGATCTTTAATAGTTTTTGTATAGGTAAATAGTGAAAAATTTTGACGTAATTGTAGTTGGGGGAGGACACGCTGGTTGCGAGGCTTCGCATGCAGCTGCTCGCTTGGGAGTTAACACTCTTCTAGTAACAATGAAGCTCGACGGTATAGGACAAATGAGCTGCAACCCAGCGATTGGTGGTATTGGGAAATCACATTTAGCTCGCGAGGTCGATGCACTAGACGGCCTAATGTGTAGAGCTGCCGACGACGCGGTTATTCAAGCTAGGGTTCTTAATTCTAGTAAAGGCGCGGCAGTTAGAGCAACTAGAATACAAACATGCAGAGATCTTTATAAAAAGGCGGTTCAGAAGGAAATAATGAATCACAAACACCTTACTGTTTTACAAGCTACTGTCAAAACGATTAAGTTTAAGTCGGACAAGGTTCAGGGTATTGAGCTAGATACAGGTGAATTGATTAATGCAAAAACTGTAATTCTGACCGTGGGCACTTTCCTTGATGGAGTAATCCATATGGGAGATAAAACTTTTTCTGCTGGCAGAGCAGGAGACAAGGCATCTAATGAGCTTGAGCATTATTTCAGAGATATGGGGTTTAATATTGGTAGACTAAAAACAGGGACACCCCCACGACTGAAAACACAGTCAATTAATTTTACGGAATTACAACGACAAGATAGCGACAATCCTTTACCGATGCTCTCATATATGAATGATCATTATGAACAAAGAGCAAATATTACATCTAAACTTCCTTGTCACATAACACACACTAATCAAGAAACCCACAATATTATATTAGGGTCAAAAAAACAATCTCCATTATTTAATGGGAAAATAAATACTGTTGGACCAAGGTATTGCCCTTCTATTGAAGATAAAGTATATCGGTTTACTGATAAATTAAGCCATCAGATTTTTCTTGAGCCTGAAACGTCTAACAATCTAGAAGTGTATCCTAACGGTATTTCAACGAGCTTACCTCTAGAAATACAGAAACGCTTTCTTCATACAATCAGAGGTTTAGAAAAATGTGAAATTACACAACCAGGATACGCAATTGAGTACAGCTATTTCGACCCTCGAGGATTATGTTCAAGTCTTGAAACCAATAATATCAAAGGACTATTCATGGCCGGACAAATAAATGGCACGACGGGATATGAGGAAGCGGCAGCACAGGGAATTATAGCAGGCATTAACTCTGCTTTAACATCCCAAGATAAACCATGTTGGACCCCACAAAGACATGAGTCATACATTGGAGTTCTTATAGACGATCTCATTAATCAAGGAGTCACAGAACCTTATCGAATGTTTACAAGCAGAGCAGAGTATAGACTGAGACTAAGAGATGATAATGCAGATGTTCGCCTTACAGAAAAAGGTTACAATCTTGGTGTCGTGAGTAAGCAAAGATATGATCTTTTCTGTAAAAAAATCCATAGAATAAATTATGAAAAAAACAGACTTGAGGGTATTGATGTAGATATTGATTCAGATAGTCATAAAATAATAGAAAAGAAATTTAATTTAACTTTAAAAGAAAAAAGATCTCTTGCTTCACTTCTAAAAACATCGAAAATAGGCTACTCAGATCTTATGAAATTACCAATTTTCGGACTCACTGCTAATTCAGCAATCGGTCATATAGTGGCATCTGATATTAGATATGAAGGTTATATTCTTAAACAAGAAAAAGAAATAGAAACGCTCAAAGCGAGCTATGATCTAACGATACCATTTGACATCGACTATAAGAAAATAAAAGGCCTATCAAATGAGTGTCTCGAGAGGTTAGAAAAAGCTTGTCCAGAGAATATTGGTCAGGCTTCAAACATTCCTGGTGTGAATACAACTGCTCTAACGCTTATAAAAATTTACCTAAAGAAAAATAAGCAAGCATAAACCTCTTTCATGATGGAATATACAATTAAAGAGGTATTCAAAAAAGAAGACACTAAGACCATTAACTTGCTTTTCAAATACCTTAAACTTCTATTAAAGTGGCATGATATAAGAAATATAGTCTCGTCCTCAAATGAGCAATACATCATTAAAAGAGAAATATATGACTCGTACATGTTGAATAACTATCTGATTGGAAATTCATATACGGATATTGGGTCTGGAGGCGGGTTACCAGGGATAATAATTGCTATATTAAATCCTAGCAAAAAAGTAACTTTAATAGACCGCAAGACTACATTTGTTGATTTCCTGACCATAGCGAAATCAGAACTTTATTTGGATAATGTAGACATAATCCATAGGGATGTTTTGAAATCACAGGCACATTTTGTAACAGACGCAGTTCTACTTAAAAACTTTAGTAACAAAGTAATTTCAAAGATGGACTTTGAGACTAAATTCACATATCTGATGAAATTGATTAAAAAAAGCAAGCAGGTTTCAAAAGCATATATGCTTACAGGCAGTCCAGTGTTAAAGTTAAGTGAGGACTGTATGAATGAATTTAATGTCAATATACATGAAATTTTCTCTCCTTTTTTCGAGTCTAATAGAGTTGTTGCTGAGGTAAAATTTGAAAATACTATCGATAGTTAATCAAAAAGGCGGTGTTGGTAAAACAACCACAACTATCAATCTATCTGCGTGTTTGTTTAAAATGAAAAGGAGAGTTTTGTTAGTGGATTTGGACCCACAATCTAACGCAACAAGAGGATCTGGTATTAATTCAGTATCATCAGAAAAATCTATTAATGACGTCCTTATGGGAAGATGTGCGATAGATGATGCAATAGTAAGCTCTACTTTCGACGGTTTCGATCTGTTACCAGCTACACCAGAGCTAACTGAAAGTGAAGTCAATCTAGTCCCAAAAGATAATCGCGAGTTCATACTTAAAGCTAAGCTCGACCAGATTTTAGATAAATACGATTATATATTAATGGATTGTCCACCATCGCTTAATATACTGACGGTCAATTCATTAGTTACTGCTACAGGAGTACTAATACCCGTACAATGTGAATTTTATGCTCTACAAGGTTTGAGTGAGTTAATAAATACTATCAGACAAATTCAAGATTCTTCGAATGCTAATCTAAAAATTGAGGGAATATTAAGGACGATGTTTGATTCAAGGAATAATCTATCAAACGATGTTAGTGAACAATTGAAACAATATTTTCCTCATGAATTGTATAAGACAAAAATACCAAGAAATATTAGAGTAGCAGAGGCTCCTAGTCACGGAAAGTCTATACTTCAGTACGATGGGCTCTCAAAAGGGTCATTATCCTATTATTCACTTGCTGGAGAAATTGTTAAAGACGAATGACAGATATGTACAAAAAAGACTAGTAGGGTTATATTTGAAGCATGACCAAACGTAAGGCACTAGGTTCTGGGCTCGATGCCCTATTAAGTAGTACAGGAAGTGTTCAACAAAACAGAACAAAAACAGCACAAGGTTCGCCGCTTGACATTCAAGTTCATAAAATTGAAAGGAACCGTCACCAGCCTAGAAAGATTTTTCGTGAAGACGAGATTAAACAGCTGGCAGAATCTATAAATGAAAATGGGCAAATAGCACCCATAGTTGTGAGAGAGGTTGGCGACAAGTATGAGATAGTTGTTGGAGAAAGAAGATGGAGAGCTACTCAGCTTTTAAAGAAAGATACCATAAGCGGAATAATCATTGAGGCAGATGATAAAACATCAGCAGTTCTATCGATTGTCGAAAACGTTCAAAGAGAGGATTTGAACAGTATGGAGGAAGCCGAATCACTTCAAAGATTATTAGATGAATTTAATATGAGTCACGAAGATATCTCGAAATATATATGTAAATCTCGAGCACACGTAACCAATCTGATACGACTAAATGATTTATGTGATTATGTGAAAAACCAGCTAAGGTTAGATAAAATTTCTATGGGGCATGCCCGAGCTGTTCTAACTCTATCACCTCATGAACAAACTAGAATTATAAAATTATCCGTAACGAGAGGCCTATCTGTTAGGGCAATCGAAAAGATGATCAGCACTAAGAGCAAAAAAGTGAAGTTAACTACTAAAGACCAGGACACTATACTACTTGAAAGACAACTTACTGACTTGCTCGGCGCAAAATTATCAATCACCCAAGGGAAAAAAGGCGGTGTTATCAATATAAAGTACTCGAGCGTGCCTGAACTTCAAGGAATTATTGATAAGATACGTAACATCAATACAAATTAAGGTTCAATTAAAGTTTTTTGACCATATAAATTGAATCCATAGCAATACTAAACTATACTATCCCTGACTAAAAAGTGGTCATAAATGCTCATGGTGAATATCTACAGTGAGAAGAGTAATTGCCTTTCAAGGTATAATCGCGACGATAATAGCCCTTGTATTCATGAATATAGGCTATCAAAAAATAGAATCGTCTCTATTTGGAGGAGCTATCGCGATTATGAACACTCTTTTACTTGCAAAAAGTATTGACCAGGCAGGCGAAGCTGCAGTCGGGCAGAATATTACTGGGGGCACGTTAGTAATCTTTAAAAGCCTTTTAATAAGAATGGCTCTGGTGCTAGCAGGCTTTTATTTAGGCATTGTGATATTGGGCTTGGATGCCTTTCAAATGTTAGTTGCATTTGCTATCACACAAATTGGATATGTTTTTAATAAGAATAAAACAATTTATTAGGTAATTTATGGATAACACTGCGCCAGCTACAGACAACCCTGTTAACTATATTCAACATCATTTACAACCATTGTCTGCAGGCGAAGGCTTCTGGACTATTAATATCGATACTATGTTTTTTAGTATTCTCTTAGCGAGCATAGTAATGTATGTAGCATATCGTGTTGGCAAGAACGTCACTGCTGGAGCTCCAACAGGTATGCAGAATGTACTTGAATCGTTGATTGATTTTGTAAATAGCCTTGTAAAAGAAGCTTTTCCCAAACCTAATAAAATAGTTGGCCCTATGGGTCTGACGATATTTATCTGGGTTTTACTTATGAATGCAATGGACCTTATTCCAGTTGATTTGCTTCCGAAACTTGCAGACATGATGGGCATTCATTATCTTAAAGTTGTACCAACTACAGATCCTCACACAACATTTGCAATGTCTATTTCTATATTTCTGTTATGTATTTATTACAACGTTAAGATAAAAGGATTTGGTGGCTATATGAAATCATTTATGGTGCATCCATTTGGTATCTATCTAGCACCAGTTAATTTCATATTAACTTTAGTAGAAGAATTAGCTAAACCACTTAGTTTAGCACTAAGACTTTTTGGGAATATGTTCACAGGCGAGTTAGTATTTTTACTGATTGCGTTGTTGCCATGGTACATCATCCCAATACCTGGAAGCTTATGGGCGATTTTTCATATTTTGGTCATTACCCTTCAAGCATTCATATTTATGGTACTTACCATAATGTATATAAGCATGGCATCAGAGGAATCACACTAACAAAAGAGAGGTAAAATAATGGAAACACTAACACCAGACATGATTACACAAATATATTCATCTACAAGTTTGGGGGTATCTATAATGCTAGCAGCAGCCGGACTTGGTTCAGCTCTAGGATGGGGTTTAATATGTATGAAGTATATTGAAGGTATTGCGAGGCAGCCTGAAATGTTGCCAGCATTGAGAACACAGATGTTTATTACTGCAGGACTAATGGAATCATTTCCATTTATTGTTTTAGCATTTGCTATGTTCTTTGTTTTTGCAAATCCATTTGTAGGCGCAGCTAAAGCAGCCTTGGGCGCTTAAGGAGATAGAGTACAATGAATGTAACAGCTACACTATTTGGACAAATGATTACATTTGTCGTGTTTGTTTGGTTCATTAAAGCTTATTTGTGGGAGCCTTTGACTCAAGCAATGGAAAATAGAACAAAAAAAATTACAGATGGCCTTGTTGCAGCTGAACAAGGGCAGAAGAAAATCGAACAGGCAACTATTGAGTTTTCTACCAGAATAGATGAAGCCAAGACCAAGGCCTCCACAATACTTAGTGATGCTGAGTCAAAATCTAAAAGCATAGTAGAAGAAGCAAGATTAACTGCCAGAGAAGAGGCCAAAAAGATTGCTATGTCCTCTGGTCAACAGCTCGAACAGGAAATAAATGCAGCTAGAGAAAAACTAAAAGATGATGTTGCAGAGTTATCAGTTTTATGTGCAGAGAGAATTATTAGTAAAGAAATTGATAAAAATATGCATGATAAAATTATAAATGAGGTTCTTGATAGATGACAGATGCAGTAACAATATCAAGACCTTATGCAGAAGCGGCGTATAAAGTTGCCAGTGGAGCAAATAATCTTACTAAATGGTCACAAAGACTGTCTATACTATCAAGCGTTATTGTAGAAGCTGATGTTAAAGGAATAATTGCAAGCCCTAAAATATCACCACAAAAAACACTTGAATTTCTAAATAGTTTTCTATCCGAAGATGATCCATTATTTAGTAATTTTATTAAAATCATGATAGAAAATAAGAAAGTCTACTATATTGATGAAGTCTATCGTCTTTATAGAGAAATGATATTAAACGATCAAAATATTACAATTGCAGAAGTAGAAACTGCTTTTCCTCTTACTGAAGACCAGAGAAGAATGCTGCAGAAAAATCTTGAAAGAAAATATGAAAAGAAAATTGAGATAGAGGAAGTAGTCAACGAGAGCCTTTTAGCAGGTATTAAAATTAATGTTGACAACGAAGTCTCAGACTTTAGTGTGAGATTTAAGTTGAGCAAAATGAAAGAACAAATCACAATCAATAGGTAATTATAATGACAATTAATCCAACAGAAATAAGCGATATTATCAAAGATAAAATTAAAAATCTTGATATTGAGACACAATCACATAACGAAGGAACCGTTGTTTCATTGACAGACGGAATTGCGAGAATATATGGTATTACTGATGCTCTTCAAGGCGAAATGTTAGAGTTTCCAAATAATATATATGGGCTTGCTTTAAATCTTGAGAGAGATTCTGTTGGTGCAGTGATACTAGGTGATTATAAATCTATATCAGAAGGTGATACAGTTAAATGCACTGGAAATATTCTTGAGGTGCCTGTTGGGAATGAACTTCTAGGTCGAGTTGTTAACTCGCTTGGCGAGCCTATAGACAATGGCGGACCAATTTCTTCTAAAGTTAAATCACCCATCGAAAAAATTGCACCTGGTGTCATAGAAAGAAAATCTGTAGATCAACCCGTTCAAACTGGTTTAAAATCAATTGATGCTATGGTACCTATTGGGCGTGGGCAGCGTGAACTAATTATTGGTGACAGACAAACTGGTAAAACAGCGGTTGCAATTGATGCAATCATTAATCAAAAAGATACAGGAGTGAAGTGTATATATGTAGCTATAGGGCAAAAGGCATCCTCCATAGCCGCAGTTGTTAGAAAATTGGAAGAACATGATGCGTTAAAACATACAATAATTGTTGCAGCGTCAGCAGCAGATTCAGCAGCAATGCAATATATAGCTCCTTATTCTGGGTGTGCAATGGGCGAGTATTTCAGAGACTCTGGCGAGGATGCTCTTATTGTATATGATGATTTAACCAAACAAGCCTGGGCTTATAGACAAGTTTCTTTACTTCTTAAGCGACCTCCTGGACGTGAAGCTTATCCAGGGGATGTGTTTTACTTACATTCAAGACTTCTGGAAAGGTCAGCTAGAATAAATGAGGATGCAGTAGATGAAACTACTAATGGCAAAGTTAAAGGAAAAACAGGTTCACTTACAGCTCTTCCAATAATTGAAACACAAGCCGGCGATGTTTCTGCGTTTGTTCCAACAAATGTAATTTCAATTACTGATGGCCAGATATTTTTAGAAACAGACCTGTTCAATGCAGGAATTAGACCAGCTATTAATGCCGGACTTTCAGTATCGCGTGTTGGTGGTGCAGCGCAAACTAAAATTATTAAAAAACTCGGTGGCGGAGTAAGACTTGCACTAGCACAATATCGTGAACTAGCTGCATTTTCTCAATTCGCATCAGACCTAGATGAGGCCACAAGAAAACAGCTCGAACGAGGAAAACGTGTTACGGAGCTCATGAAGCAGTCACAGTACTCTCCTCTATCTGTTGCTGGCATGGCCATTTCTTTGTTTGCTGCAAACGAAGGATATTTGGATGACGTACCGCTAGAAAAAATAATTTCATTCGAAAAATCTTTGCATGAATTTTCATCTGAGAATCATAGTGAACTAGTTAACGAAATTAATACAAATTGTGATTATAACGACGATGTTGCAGCTAAACTAAAAGTAGTCATGGAAGATTTCAAAGATAAAGGAGTTTACTAAAGAATGTCTGGAAGTCAGGAAATACGCTCTCAAATTGCGAGTATTCAGAATACACAGAAAATTACAAAAGCTATGGAGATGGTGGCTGCTAGCAAGATGAAAAAAGCACAGGATCAAATGTCTAAAGCAAGACCATATGCTGAGAAAATTTCTAATGTAATTTCTCATCTCTCTCATGCCCATCCTGAGTATACGTCTGAATTTTTTGCACAAAGAGACATTAAGAAAAAAGGTTATGTAATAGTCTCATCTGATAGAGGATTGTGTGGAGGACTTAATAACAATCTTTTTAAATTAGTTCTTGAGACTATTGAGGAGGACAATAGTTCTGGAATATCGCCAGCATTCTCACTCATTGGAACTAAATCATCTTCTTTTTTTCAAGGGATTGGTGGTGATGTTATTGCCCAGACATCGCAACTGGGCGATAAACCTAAAATAGAAGACGTTTTAGGATTAATTAAAAGCACAGTAGATAAGTTCATTAATAAAGAAATTGATGAAGTCTATGTAGTTTATAATAAGTTCGTAAATACTGTCAGCCAAGAGCCAGTTCTTCAAAAGATATTGCCGATACAGACAGAAGAGAAAGATAAGGATTATGATTATTATTGGGATTATCTATACGAGCCTGATGCCGAATCAGTTCTTGAAGCACTTTTTAATAGATATATAGAATCATTGGTTTACAGGGGTATAGTTGAAAATCTTGCATGTGAGCAAGCTTCAAGGATGGTTGCTATGAAAGCTGCATCAGATAATGCGACCGATTTGATAGCAGAATTACAATTGATTTATAACAAAAATAGACAAGCAGCGATAACACAAGAAATATCAGAGATTATTTCTGGCGCAGCAGCATTATAAGATAGGAGATGAAAATGGAAGCAGGTAAAGTTGTAGAAATTATTGGAGCTGTGATTGACGTGCAGTTTTCAAGAAACTCGATGCCAAAAGTATTTGATGCATTAAAAGTTGATGAGAGCGGGCTTACTCTAGAAGTACAACAACAAATAGGTGATGGAATAGTTAGAACAATTGCTATGGGTTCAACAGATGGATTAAAGAGAGGGCTTTCAGTAAATAATACAGGCGCTCCTATCAATGTTCCTGTAGGCGAAAAAACACTTGGTAGAATAATGAATGTACTTGGAGAACCTGTAGACAATGCGGGTGATATTAAAGCAGAAAAAACTATGCCTATACACAGGTCTGCGCCTACTTTTTCTGAACAAGCATCAGAAGTAGAAATACTTGAGACAGGCATTAAAGTTGTAGATTTAATATGTCCATTTGCTAAAGGATCTAAGGTAGGTCTCTTTGGTGGTGCAGGTGTCGGTAAGACAGTAATTCTCATGGAGTTGATTAGAAACATTGCTGCTGAGCATAGTGGTTTTTCTGTTTTTGCAGGTGTCGGAGAGAGAACACGTGAAGGGAATGACTTCTTTCATGAAATGACTGACGCAAAAGTTATTGATAAAGTTGCCTTAGTTTATGGACAAATGAACGAACCTCCTGGCAATAGGTTGCGTGTTGCTCTGACAGGATTAACTATGGCTGAACATTTCCGAGACGAAGGAAGTGATACACTATTGTTTGTTGATAACATATACAGATATACCCTAGCTGGTACGGAAGTTTCTGCCTTACTAGGTAGAATGCCGTCTGCTGTAGGATATCAACCTACGCTTGCAGAGGAAATGGGAGTGCTTCAAGAGCGAATAACCTCAACAAAATCTGGATCAATTACCTCTATACAAGCTGTTTATGTACCCGCTGATGATCTGACAGATCCAAGCCCAGCAACAACCTTTGCTCACTTAGATGCTACAGTTGTACTATCGAGGAACATTGCAGAATTAGGTATTTACCCAGCTGTAGATCCTCTCGATTCAACGAGTAGACAGTTAGACCCATTAGTTATTGGTCAGGAACATTATGATACTACTAGAGCAGTTCAAGGCGTTCTTCAAAAATATAAAGAGTTAAAGGACATTATTGCTATTCTTGGAATGGATGAGTTGTCAGAAGAAGACAAGCTGGCTGTTAACAGAGCTAGAAAAATACAAAGATATTTATCACAGCCATTTTATGTTGCAGAGACTTTTACAGGAACACCTGGTAAGTACGTTTCTCTTAAAGATACAATCAAAGGTTTCCAAGCTATTGTTAATGGAGATTATGATCATCTACCAGAGCAAGCGTTTTATATGATTGGTGAAATATCAGAAGCTGAGAAAAGGGCAGAAGAAATTAAATAATGACTGATAAAATAAAGCTTGATATTGTGAGCGCTGAAGAGGAACTTTTCTCTGAAGAGGTTGAAATGATATATGCACCTGCCGAAATGGGAGAGGTTGGTATATCACCAAAACATACACCATTGATAACTAGGTTAAAACCTGGCGATGTAAGAGCTCAAATTAGCAAAGATGAAATGAAGACCTTTTACGTAAGTGGTGGTATATTGGAAATACAACCTAATGAGGTAACAATTTTGTCTGATACAGCGTTACGTGAAGATGATTTGGACGAAGAAAGAGCACTAGAAGCTGAGAGATTAGCTAAAGAGGCTATGAAAAATAGTTCTAGTGATATCGATTCAACAAAAGCTAAATCCGAACTACTCCAAGCGGCAGCACAATTGCGTCTCATTAAAAAATTGAGAAGTAATAATAAAAAATAAGCAGGGGTAGCTTGTATGTTTACATCGGTAATTCTAGGTGCAGGTAAAAGCACTAGGATGAAAGCTAATAAATCGAAGCTACTTTTCAATATCGCTGGTAAGCCAGTAATAAATCATATTATTTCATCACTTAAAGAAGCTAAATCTACAAATAACTTATGTGTTATTAATAAAGATTCTTCAGAACTAAAGAAAATATTAGATCAAGAAAAAATAGGACACGTATATCAATCAGTACTAAATGGAACTGCAGGTGCTGTTAAGGCTGCCCTAAAGAAAAAAAATATTTCAAACTCTAAACTTCTCATTCTTTGTGGCGATATACCCTTTATCAAAAGCAGCTCTATTAAAAAAATTATCAATAAGCTTAATAGCTATGATGCTGTTGTGGGCACCGTTGAGTTAGAAAACCCAAAGGGATATGGCAGAATTATAAGAAATAATAATAGATTTCAATCGATTGTAGAGGAAAAAGAGACTTCTCAAGAACAGCGTCAAATAAGAGAAGTTAATACTGGAATTATTGCTATACATGAAAAAATTCTTAGGGCGCATATCACTAAGATTGAAAATAAGAATCATAAGAAAGAATATTACCTTACAGATATAATAAAACTTCTCATAGAGAGCAAAAAAAAAGTCTCAACATTCAAATTCTCAAATCAGCTTGAAGTTTCAGGTGTCAATTCAAAAATAGATTTAGTTAATCTTGAGCAACGATATTTAAAAGAAAAAGCTGAATCTCTATTAGAGAGTGGTACTTTAATTCGTGATCCTGCGCGTACACACATTAGAGGTAATTTACGTGTAAGCAAAAATGTTGAAATTGATATCAATTGTGTTTTTGAAGACGATGTATCTATTGGAGAAAATTCTACTATTGGTCATAATTGTTTTTTAAATAGATGTAAAATCGGTAAAAATGTATTTATCAAACCTAATACAATAATTTTTGGAGCATCAATTGGCGATGGATCTACGATTGGGCCTTTTGCTAGAATTAGGCCAGGAACAAAAATAAAGTCTAATTGTAATATTGGTAACTTTGTAGAAATAAAAAACTCCATCATTGGTGATAGAACAAAAGTAAATCATCTTAGCTACATAGGAGATGCTACACTTGGTGTAGGCGTAAATATTGGAGCAGGTGCTATTACGTGTAATTACGATGGAGTGAATAAACATAAAACAATTGTAAAAGATAATTCATTTATTGGATCAGGCTCTATGTTAGTGGCTCCGGTTATTATTGCTCAAGGTTCTTTCATAGCAGCTGGTTCGACAATAACTAAAGATACCTCAGGTTCTGGCCATCTAACCATAGCTCGAAGTAAACAAATGACAATCAGAAACTGGAAATCTAGAACAACTAAAAAACCAAAGAAAAAATAATGTGTGGAATATTTGGAATTGCTTCTTCTAAAAATATCAGAAATCAGCTGTATCAAGGATTAAAAAAACTTGAATATAGAGGATATGATTCATCAGGTATTTCAGGTCATAATTCTTCCTCTAGACTTCAAACAATCAAGGCTATAGGGCCAATTAAGAATCTAAAAAGCAAACTCTCAAAATTTTCTAACATTACTACAGGAATTGCTCATACAAGATGGGCGACACATGGTGAACCAACACTGAAAAACACTCATCCGCATTTATCTGAGAGCTTGTGCGTTGTTCATAATGGGATAATTGAAAACCATGCTGAGTTGAGATCTTTTCTTAAACGTAAAAACTACGTATTTAAAAGTGATACTGATACAGAAGTAATACCTCATCTTCTTAATTGGAACTACAAGAGATTCAAGAAAATGGAATCCGCTTTAATCGAAACAAGTCATATGCTAGATGGGAGTTATGCAATTGGAGCAATTAGTAATGAGCATAAAAATACATTATTTGCAGCATGCAAAGGCAGCCCACTCATTATTGGTTTAGGTGAAAACCAAAATTTTATCGCATCTGATATAAGCCCTATCCTTACTGATACTGATAAATACATAACTATGAGTGATGATGAGTTTGCAAAAATCTCACCAACTAAAACAATTGTTTTTGATAAAAATAAAAAAATAATAAATAAAAACTCTAACGTATCAAAAATTAATAAAAGTGAGACGACCTTATCGGGGCATAAACACTTCATGCATAAAGAGATATTTGAACAGCGAGAGATTATAAAGGAGATGACAAATCGATATGTTGGTAATAAGAAACTATTGCCTAATATATTTGGTCATAACACTGATAAGATTCTTGAAAAGGCTGAACATATACACTTTGTAGCTTGTGGCACTAGCTATCATGCATCACTTGTTGCCAAAGATTGGATAGAGCAATATACATCAATTACCTGTACTGCCGAAGTCGCTAGTGAGTATAAGTACAAAAAAATTAATGTTCTCCCTAATACATTATTTGTAAGTATCTCTCAATCAGGGGAAACGGCTGATACTATATCCTGTGTTAAAAAAGCACTCAAACTCAAATACCAAAATACTTTAGCAATTTGTAATGTCGCAGAGAGCACACTAACCAGATTATCTAGTCTTGTTTTTTTGATGAATGCAGGTCCTGAAATAAGTGTTGCTTCAACAAAAGCTTTTACATCTCAATTATTTACTCTTTTGTTACTCACGATCATTTTATCGAGAAAATTCGGAAAATTTGAAACGAGTATGGTGAGAGATATTAGAGCAATAGACATTATTATTGATAAGCTCTATAAAATGGAACCTGATATAAAGCGTATTGCTACGAAATTCAAAAATAAAGATCATACATTGTTTCTAGGAAAAGGAACAACATATCCAATAGCTTTAGAAGCAGCTCTTAAGCTAAAAGAGATCTCATATATCCATGCATCCGCTTATCATTCAGGTGAACTTAAACATGGACCATTAGCGCTAGTAGATAAGAAGATGCCTGTAGTTTGTTTTCTTCCTGATAATCATCTTGCAAAACTTGTTTTATCAAATCTTGCAGAAGTAGAGGCTCGGCAAGGACAAACTTTTATTTTTACTAATAAGAATATTGTCAAAAATAAAAAGAAAGTTGAGATAATAAAAATGCCTGATTGCCCTGATCTCATTGTACCTATACTGTATATCATACCAGCTCAGATTCTAAGCTATCACGTTGCTTTAAAGAAAAACACAGATGTAGATAAACCGAGGAATCTAGCAAAATCAGTCACAGTGGAGTAGCAAAATCAGTCACAGTGCAGTAGTATGTAATTCATGCATCTTATTAAGCAATCTCTATTATATGTGTCTTTAGCTTTAATGCTCACATCTTGTGGTATGTTAGACACTACTGTAAAAATATACAATGCATATGAATATAATTGCAGTACAGATGAGTTTAGAGTCTTAAATTCGGATGATCCTATTTTACCTTTTCTGAGTAAAAATAAATGGTATACAAGAGACGAATTTCATGATGCACATGTAGAATATTCATTAGCACCTTATGAAGATATGCCAATAAGTGAGAGTACTTTATCCAAAATAAAACCAACTATAGAGATGAGTAATGGAATGTTTAATGAATATAAGGCATACGTAGATTGTGAAAACCCAAAGGATATATTATTTTAGCAGAATAGTTTTTTGAACACCCTTAGCTCATTTAGTAGCAATTATCTGAGGCGTAAAAGCTTTCTTTACCACAACAGCTCTTTTTACATAGTCCCAATTAATATTTTTCTATGATACCATTTAAATGTTATGGAAATGATTGATCAGGTATTAAGGAAAATTTACACTTTATTAGATCGTGTTGTCGAATTCCTAAAACACATTACTCGCCTTGAGATAATGATTAAATTGAATGATATTAGTAAAAAAATCCATTCTCTACTGACAGTACTAGCTATTATTTTCTTAACACTACTATTTATAGTATTGGCTATATACAGTGGCAGTGGGCTGTTTATTACTTATGCAGTACTATCTATTATAGGCCTTCTTATTTTATCTTATCTAGCTAAAGACTTTCATGGTGCTTGTGAAGTCTTAATTTCTTCAAATAGAACAACTATAAGTAATAATGCGATTTTAAGATTTTATGCAATATTATCAATGTTGGTAGCAGTTTTAACATTTCTTGGATCTATTGTCTTATTCTTTGATGGACAAATAGATTTGTCTATTACCTTGCTTTTTTATACATTGCTTCTATACATGAGCGCCGGAACACTCTTTAATCCTTCTTTGATAAACATTAATGTTTCATTAGATAGTTCTTCTGGCGAGGATCTCATAACAATATTTTCATCTGGGCTAAAATCATTACTATATTTCGAGAGAATAATTTCTAGCCTAATTATTGTGAGCGGCATAATTAAAACAATTGAAGTCATTGTTGATTATGATTTTATGTATGCTGATATTTATTGGGCAGGAGGATTGATTGCAGGCGGGATAGCATTTCCTCTTCTAGCATACTTTTTATTTCTAATACTATGGTTTATATATTCAATATTCTTGGCGATTCTATCTTTGAAAAAATAAAGCTAGGAGACTGTTTCATAATTCTAAGAAAATGAAATTAATCTAGGCTAGAGACTATTTAAGATTTAATTCTTTTAACAACAGTTATCAGAATCATCACAGCACCCGTCTTTGCAACAGCTACTACTACACTCACCAGTTTTACAACCGTCGGTGCAACAACCCTCTGCGCAACAAGTGTACTTGCAACAAGATTCTTCTTTTTCAACCTGATTCATTACATTTGGCTCCTGGTTATCATTTACATTATTATAGTCTATAGTTTTAATAATTATCAATCAAAACAATAAACAACTTAGCTATTAGAGATTTATTCTAGGTAAAATATTTTCTACTATTTGGTCGTTTTCATTCTTGACTAGGAAGGTGTTCTTATTATCTTTGAAAGAAACTGCTTTGCATACCTCATCATTTATTATATGGACTGCACATCCTCCTTCAACAGCGAAACATTCGTTTATTTCTTTATTTAATATATACTTTGACAGTGATGGTTTTCTCTCTGATTCTTCATCATAATGTGGGCAGCAGTTACCTTTAGTGAAGCCCAAACAATCAATAATATTGAGATCATTTGCCCAAGAATCTGTAATTCCTTTATCAAACCAACATATTGCGCCTGCACTCACTCCGCTCATAATTGTGCCTGTCTCATAAGCTTTTTTTAAAATTGTATCTAGCCCCCAATCACGCCAAACAGCTAACATGCTTTTCGTATTGCCTCCACCTACAAAGACGACATCCTGCTTGTCTATTAAATTTTCTAAATTAGGAGTTCTCTTGAAAAAATCTAAATGACTTGGATTACAATTCAATTTTGAAAAAGTTGAGTAATAACTGACCTTATAAGACTCATCATCACCTGTTGCTGTTGGAATAAAACAAATATTTGGAAATTCTTTATTTGACTGCTCAAGTATGTATTTTTCAATTATTCCAATACCAGGATTTCTTCCGAAACCTCCACCACCAATTGCTATTATTTGTTTGTCCATGATACTTTCACATTATACAGTTAAGTATAGATTTTACTGCACAACCTTGTAATTCCATAGAAGTTCTAATATATGTTAAAGTAAAATCTATGAAAAGGATTTTCATAGTATTTGGTCACCATAATATAACTGGTTCATTTAATGCTGCAATAAGAGATAACTTTATTGCTGAAGTTGAAAAAAATGGGCATGAAGTTGATCTAGTAAATCTTTTTGGTGAGAAAGAGCAACTCCCATTCTACGACTCTAACTTCAACC